>ERZ772901.2479-NODE-2479-length-11631-cov-4.419402_pt1 | contig 11631 bp, 9 predicted proteins | sample MGYA00512123_ERZ772901 | MGnify/ENA primary metagenome ERZ772901 (study PRJEB29015, sample SAMEA2737711) | human gut metagenome | biome: human gut; feature: human-associated habitat; material: faeces | place: China | collected 2012 ...
TCTTCAATCTTCTGTCCTTTGACGGTATCCGTTATCTGTGGACCAATGTTATCACCAACTTTGCTGGTTTCGCACCTCTTGGAATGGTACTGGTAGCAGTGATCGGTTCCTCTGTTGCAGAAAAGAGCGGATTTCTGGTATCTGTTATGGTTAATTTCCTTGGAAAAGCAAGAGGCTGGATCGTAACTGCAGTCATCATGTTCTTAGGAGTTAACTTAAACGTAGCTGGTGACGCAGGATTTATCGTACTGCCTCCTCTGGCAGCTATCCTGTATATGTCCATTGGACGTCATCCACTTCTTGGTATGTACACTGCATTCGCAGCAGTTGCAGGCGGCTTCTGTGCAAACGTTCTGTTAGGCCTTTCTGATGCACTTGCATATGGCTTTACCGAGCAGGCAGCAAGAATGATCGATCCAAACTATGAAGCATCCATCGCTATTAACTGGTATTTCCTCATTGTTTCCTGCGTAGTACTGACTGTAGTAGGAACCGTCCTGGTAGAGAAAGTACTGTTACATCGTTTCCCAATTAATAAAGAAGAACTTGCAAAGTATGACTTTGATGAATCTGCATCTAACCTGACAGATGTTCAGAAAAAGGGTATCAAAGCAGCTGGTCTTTCTATCCTGATCTACATTATTGTGATCGTTCTTATGTGCGTACCGGTCTTCGGTGACAGAGCGATCCTGGCAGATGAAAATGGTTCCATCACCAGTGGTGGTTCTGCATTCTCCAAAGGTATCGTATTTACAGTTACCATGTTCTTAATGATCCCTGGTATTGTTTATGGTGTTGTTATTGGAAGATACAAAAATGACAAAGACTTATGGGCTGATATCAGCCAGGGCTTTGCTGAAATGGGCAACTACGTATTTATGTGTTTCTTCATTTCCATTTTCACTAACTTCTTCTCTGTATCCAAGTTAGGAACCGTACTTGCCATTAGAGGTGCAGAGCTGTTAAGTAATGTTGGATTTACAGGTATCCCGCTGTTAATTGGTCTGATCCTTTTATCCTGTATTGTAAATATGTTCATTGGATCTGCATCTGCAAAGTGGGCGATCTTAGCTCCTGTATTTGTACCAATGATGATGTTAATGGGCTTTGACCCGGCGATCACCCAGGTTGTATACAGAATTGGTGATTCCATTACCAATCCATTATCTCCATTATTTACTTACATTCCGGTTATTTTAGGATTTGCCCATAAGTATGATAAGAATGTAGGTCTTGGAACTATTATTGCAAATATGCTTCCATTCTCTGTAACATTTGCAATTGTATGGATCATTCAGGTTATCATCTGGGTAGCACTTAACCTGCCATTAGGACCTGGCGGCGGTATCTATCTCTAAAATGAAAAATTCAGCATATGCGTGACAGACGCATATTGTTGATGTAAAATGGGACTGTTGCAAAATGGAAATATTTGTATTTTGCAGCAGTCTTTTTGTACTGTAAAAGAACAAAAAGCCTGTATTGCCGGTGCGGTATGCAGGTATATGTTTAAAAAATAAAGTTGGAGAGGAGTTAAAAATATGAACTTTGCAAAAAGAGCAGAAGAATTAAGCGACCAGATCATAAAAGACCGCCGCTATCTGCACCAGCATCCGGAACTTTCTTATAAAGAGAAAAATACTACAGCATACCTGGTAGCCAGTTTAAAAGAGCTGGGGATCCCGGTACAGACATTTGAGGATTACACTGGCTGTATTGCTACTATTAAAGGCGGTAAGCCTGGAAAACATACCGTATTATTAAGAGGCGATATTGATGCCCTTCCTATTAAAGAAAACAGCGGTGTAGAATTTGAAAGTGAGAATGAGGGAGTGATGCATGCCTGCGGACATGACTGCCACACTTCCATGTTATTAGGAGCAGCCAGACTGTTATGGGAGGAAAGAGAAAATCTTCCTGGAACTGTAAAGTTATTATTCCAGGCTGCAGAAGAAGCATTCTATGGAAGCCGCTACTATGTAGATAAGGGCTACTTAGATGATGTAGATGCTGCTATGGGCATGCATGTATGGCCAACAGGACCAAGCGGAAAAGTTCTTGTAAAGGACGGGGAACTGATGGCAAGCTGTGATAACTTCATCATTACAGTCCACGGCGTTTCCTCCCATGGCTCTGAACCTCAGCATGGAAAAGATGCCATTGTGGCAGCAAGTTCCATCCTTATGAACTTACAGCACATTGTAAGCCGCATCAATGATCCATCCAATTCCCTGGTAGTAACGGTTGGAAAGATCCAGGCAGGAACCCAGTTTAACATTATTACAGATAAGGCAGTGATGGAGGGAACGGTCCGCTGCTATTCAAAAGAGTGCCGTGCCATGGTAGAAGAAAACATGCGCCGTATCGTTGAATGCACAGCTGCTGCAGAAGGCTGCACTGCCGAACTGGAGTATTTCTATATTGAACCTTCTCTTGTAAACGCAGATCCAATGCTTACAGACATTGCAAGAAAAGCAGCTGTAAAACTGTATGGAGAAGATGGCATAGAAGAGGCAAAGAAAGCAACAGGAAGCGAAGACTTTTCCTATATTATGGATAAGATCCCATCTTCTGTATTCTTATTCTTAGGCTGCTACGACGAAGAAAAGGGCTGTGTTTATCCGGTCCACAACGAGAAATTTAAGATCGATGAAGATATTCTTCACAGAGGTTCTGCAGAATATGCACAGTTTGCTGCAGATTATCTGGAAAAAATGGCGAAGGGAGAATGAAAATGAACGTAAAAGAACTTGCAAAAGAACAGGAAAGCTACGTGATCCAGTGCAGACATTATCTTCATTCCCATCCGGAGCTGAGTACAAAGGAAGTAAATACTACCCGTTTTATTAAAGAAGAACTGGAAAAAATGGGCGTGGAAGTACAGGAATTTGAAGGGATCACAGGCTGTGTAGGAACCATTAAGGGAGACAAGCCTGGAAAGACGGTAATGTTGCGTGCAGATATTGATGCCCTTCCTATTACAGAGAACCCGGGAAAAAGCTACTGCAGTTTAAATCCGGGAGTAATGCATGCCTGCGGACATGACTGCCATACTTCTATGTTATTAGGAGCAGCAAAGATCTTAAGCGCTCACAGAGATGAGATCCATGGTACTGTAAAGCTGATCTTCCAGATGGCAGAAGAAATAGGAAGAAAGTCCGAAGAATATGTAAAGAGAGGTGCCCTTGAAGGAGTAGATGCCATTTTCGGTATGCATATCTGGTCTGCAGTTCCTGCCGGAAAGGTAAATTTTGAGTCCGGCGAGCGTATGGCCTGCAGCGACCGTTTTACCATTAAAATCCATGGAAAATCCAGTCACGGAAGTGCTCCTCATGAAGGAAAAGATGCTATTATCGCAGGAGCAGCAGCTATCCAGGCATTACAGACCATTCCAAGCCGTATCAACAATCCGTTTAATGCACTGGTGGTTACAGTAGGTATCTTCAATGGCGGAACCAAGGAAAATATCATTGCAGACCAGGCAGAACTGACAGGAACGGTTCGTGCATTTAACAGAGAATTCAGAAACAGCATGCCGGAAGTGATTAAAAGTGTAGTAGAGCCGGTAGTAAAGGGATATGGCTGCAGCGCAGAAGTAGATTATTACTTTGGTCCAAGCCCACTGATCAATGACCATGAAGATCTGGTACAGATCGCAAGAGGAGCCGCATCAAAAGAAATGGGAGAAGATGCCCTGATCCCGTTAAAGAAGATGACAGGAGCAGAAGATTTCAGCGTGTATATGGAAACCGTACCAGGCGTCTTCGGTTATCTTGGCTGCCGCAACGAAGAAAAAGGCATTATCGCTGCCCATCACCATCCTGCTTTTGATGTAGATGAAGATGTGTTATATCATGGCACCGGTATCTATGTACAGTTTGCCCTGGATTACCTGAATGCATAAATGAATAGGCCTTTAAAAACATGGGAAAAATAAAGTTGAAAATATTTGGAAAAGCTCAAAAATATTTGAAAAAATCCACTTGACAGATTTTTTCACCATGCTATAATAAAAAAGTGTGTGCAAAGCGCTTTGCTCTTTGCATAACAACAAGCTGAAAGACACAGCAACCAACAGTCAATATCACAGGAGGTGAAAAGGATGCCAACATTTAACCAGTTAGTAAGAAAGGGAAGACAGACCAGCGCAAAGAAGTCTACCGCACCAGCTCTGCAGAAGGGTTATAACTCTTTACAGAAGAAGGCAACAAACGTATCTGCACCACAGAAGCGTGGCGTTTGTACCGCTGTTAAGACTGCTACCCCTAAGAAACCTAACTCTGCACTTAGAAAGATCGCCAGAGTACGTCTTTCCAACGGTATCGAAGTAACAAGCTACATCCCAGGAGAAGGTCATAACCTTCAGGAGCACAGCGTTGTTCTGATCCGTGGAGGAAGAGTAAAGGACCTGCCAGGTACCAGATATCATATCGTAAGAGGTACACTGGATACAGCAGGTGTTGCTAACAGAAAGCAGGCTCGTTCCAAGTACGGCGCTAAGAGACCAAAAGACAAAAAGTAATTAAAATTTAAAACTGGAATCACTAACAGCAGTAAAGTGACTGCAGTCAGTTAATACTGGACTGCTTTGTTGTGCCGGATTGTGATATTGAACCTGTGGTTGCAGGAAAATATATAGACCGCGCACGAACACATTTTATGGAAACATGTGAGTACCGACGAGTTAATGTAAACCTGCTGAGGAAATGTTTCCGAAGCAGCATATTAAGGAGGGAAGTAACGTGCCACGTAAAGGACATACTCAGAAGAGAGACGTTCTGGCAGACCCAATCTACAACAATAAGGTTGTAACCAAGCTGATCAACAACATCATGTTAGACGGCAAGAAGGGTGTTGCACAGAAAATTGTATACGGCGCTTTCAATCGTGTTGCTGAGACAACCGGAAAAGACGCTATCGAAGTATTTGAAGAAGCAATGAACAACATCATGCCAGTTCTGGAAGTAAAGGCAAAACGTATCGGTGGTGCTACCTATCAGGTGCCGATCGAAGTTAAGCCAGAAAGAAGACAGGCTCTTGGACTTCGCTGGATCACTCTGTACTCCCGTAAGAGAGGCGAGAAGACTCAGGAAGAGAGACTGGCAAAAGAGATTCTGGATGCAGCTAACAACACTGGTGCATCTGTGAAGAAGAAAGAAGATATGCATAAGATGGCAGAGGCTAACAAGGCATTTGCTCATTACAGATTCTAATAGGAGGAAAAAGCTTTGGCTGGAAGAGAATATCCGTTAGAGAGAACCAGAAATATTGGTATTATGGCTCATATCGATGCTGGTAAGACTACCACTACTGAGCGTATTCTGTATTATACTGGTGTTAACTATAAGATCGGTGATACTCATGAAGGTACTGCTACCATGGACTGGATGGCTCAGGAGCAGGAGAGAGGTATTACCATCACTTCTGCAGCGACAACCTGTCACTGGACTCTGCAGGAAAACTGCAAACCGAAACCAGGCGCTCTGGAGCATCGTATCAACATCATCGATACTCCAGGACACGTTGACTTCACGGTTGAGGTTGAGCGTTCCCTGCGTGTACTGGACGGTGCTGTAGGTGTATTCTGTGCTAAGGGTGGTGTAGAGCCGCAGTCTGAGAACGTATGGCGTCAGGCTGATACCTACAATGTACCGCGTATGGCATTCATCAACAAGATGGATATCCTGGGTGCAAACTTCTATGGCTGTGTAGAGCAGATCAAGACCAGACTTGGTAAGAATGCTATCTGTTTACAGCTTCCGATCGGCAAGGAAGATGATTTCAAGGGAATTATCGACCTGTTCGAGATGAAAGCATACATCTACAATGATGATAAGGGTGAGGACATTAGCATCCTTGATATCCCGGAGGATATGAAGGATGACGCTGAGCTTTACCACACCGAGCTGGTAGAGAAGATCTGCGAGCTGGACGACGATCTGATGATGGCTTACCTTGAGGGTGAAGAGCCGTCTGTAGATGAGTTAAAGAAAGTATTAAGAAAAGCAACCTGCGAGTGTCAGGCAATCCCGGTATGCTGTGGTACTGCATACAGAAATAAGGGTGTTCAGAAGCTCCTGGATGCAATCATCGAGTTCATGCCGTCTCCGCTTGACATCCCGCCGATCAAGGGTGTTGACCTGGATGGCAACGAGACTGTAAGACATTCTTCCGACGAAGAGCCGTTCTCCGCTCTTGTATTCAAGATCATGACCGACCCGTTCGTAGGTAAGCTGGCTTACTTCCGTGTGTACTCAGGTGTTATGAACTCCGGTTCATATGTACTGAATGCAACAAAGGACAAAAAAGAGCGTGTTGGACGTATCCTTCAGATGCATGCCAACAAGCGTCACGAGCTGGAAAAGGTTTACTCCGGTGATATCGCAGCAGCGATCGGATTCAAGTTCTCCACCACAGGTGATACTATCTGTGATGAGCAGCATCCGGTAATCCTGGAGTCCATGGAGTTCCCGGAGCCGGTTATCGACATCGCTATCGAGCCGAAGACCAAAGCTGGTCAGGACAAGATGGGCGAGGCTCTTGCAAAACTGGCAGAGGAGGATCCGACCTTCCGTGCTTATACAAACAAAGAGACTGGTCAGACAATCATCGCTGGTATGGGCGAGCTCCATCTGGAGATTATCGTAGACCGTCTGCTTCGTGAGTTCCACGTTGAAGCTAACGTAGGTGCTCCGCAGGTAGCTTACAAAGAGACCTTCACAAAGGCTGTAGATGTAGACAGCAAGTATGCAAAACAGTCTGGTGGTCGTGGTCAGTACGGTCACTGTAAGGTACACTTCACTCCGATGGATCCGAACGGCGAAGAGACCTTCAAGTTTGAGTCCAGCGTTGTCGGCGGTGCTATCCCGAAAGAGTACATCCCGGCTGTAGGCGAAGGTATCGAAGAGGCTGCTAAGGCAGGTATCCTCGGCGGATTCCCGGTACTCGGCGTTCACGCTGACGTATACGATGGTTCCTACCATGAGGTCGACTCTTCTGAGATGGCTTTCCATATCGCAGGTTCCATGGCATTCAAGGATGCTATGCGTAAAGGTAACCCGGTACTGCTTGAGCCGATCATGAAGGTTGAGGTAACCATGCCGGAAGAGTATATGGGTGATATCATCGGTGATATCAACTCTCGTCGTGGTCGTATCGAGGGTATGGAAGACATCGGCGGCGGCAAGCTGGTTAAGGCTTATGTTCCGCTGGCAGAGATGTTCGGTTATTCTACCGACCTTCGTTCCAGAACTCAGGGACGTGGTAACTACTCCATGTTCTTTGAGAAATATGAGCAGGTTCCGAAGAGCGTTCAGGAGAAAGTTCTTGCTGGAAAAGCTGAGAAATAATTAAAAATGTAACTATATTGCCTTTTCCGGGCAGATAACTGCCCGGAAAAGCAATATTAGGCTTGAAAAAACGGCTCTAATCGAATATAATTAGAGTCAGCCTAACATAAATTGAGATACCCGTATTGGGTGTAAATTAAGGAGGACGTCTTAAAATGGCAAAAGCAAAGTTTGAAAGAACTAAACCGCATTGTAACATTGGTACTATCGGACACGTAGACCATGGTAAAACAACCCTGACAGCAGCTATCACAAAAGTTCTGGCTGCAAGAGTAGCTGGTAACACAGCTGAGAACTTCGAGGATATCGATAAAGCTCCGGAAGAGAGAGAGCGTGGTATTACTATCTCTACTGCACACGTTGAGTATCAGACAGAGAAGAGACATTACGCACACGTTGACTGCCCAGGACATGCTGACTACGTTAAGAACATGATCACTGGTGCTGCTCAGATGGATGGCGCTATTCTGGTTGTAGCTGCTACCGATGGTGTTATGGCTCAGACAAGAGAGCACATCCTGCTTTCCCGTCAGGTAGGCGTACCGTACATCGTAGTATTCATGAACAAGTGCGATATGGTAGACGATCCTGAGTTACTTGAATTAGTAGACATGGAAATCCGTGAACTGCTGAACGAGTACGAGTTCCCAGGCGATGATACTCCTATCATCCAGGGTTCCGCTCTGAAGGCTCTGGAAGATCCAATGGGACCATGGGGCGATAAGATCATGGAACTGATGGATGCAGTTGATACCTGGATTCCAGATCCTGTTCGTGAAACAGATAAGCCTTTCCTGATGCCTGTAGAGGACGTATTCACCATTACTGGTCGTGGTACTGTTGCTACTGGTAGAGTAGAGCGTGGTACTCTGAACCTGAACGACGAAGTTGAGATCGTTGGTATTCATGAAGATACCCGTAAGACTGTTGTAACCGGTATCGAAATGTTCCGTAAGCTCCTTGACAGCGCTGAGGCTGGTGATAACATCGGTGCTCTGCTGCGTGGTGTTCAGAGAACTGAGATCGAGCGTGGACAGTGTCTGTGCAAGCCAGGTTCTGTACATTGCCATCACAAATTTACCGCTCAGGTTTACGTTCTGACCAAGGACGAGGGCGGCCGTCATACACCTTTCTTCAACAACTATCGTCCACAGTTCTACTTCAGAACAACTGACGTAACTGGCGTTTGCGAGTTACCAGCTGGTACTGAAATGTGTATGCCTGGCGATAACGTAGAAATGACTGTTGAACTGATCCATCCAGTAGCTATGGAGCAGGGACTTCGTTTCGCTATCCGTGAAGGCGGACGTACTGTAGGTTCTGGTAGAGTTGTATCTATCATCGAATAATTTTACAGATTTTATATATAAGTAATACAACATGTCTGAATGGACATTATGCTCAAACGATTCGGCTCCCGGAATTACTTCCGGGAGCTTTTTTGCATGCTGCATATGGAAGATGCGCTGGTGTAGTTTGTTTCCTACCTTCGGATGGGAAAAATATATGAATGATTGGGGATAATGGGAAAGGTGGAAGGGATCGTATGTACGAAAATATGTATGAAAAGATGATAGCAGTGACCAACCGGCATCTGGTGTTGGAAAATGATACAGATGGGGCATATTTAAAGCAGCTTACCTATGTTGCCTCTCTTCATCCAAAAGCCATGGTACTGCGGGAAAAGGATCTGACAGAAGAAAAGTACGAAGAACTGGCAAAGGTGGTTATTAAGCTGTGTGAGAAGGCGGGAACTACCCTTATTTTGCACCGTTTTCCAGAGGTGGTACATCATTTGGGATATGATAAGCTGCATCTGCCTTTGGAAATGCTTAAAACTATAGGACGGCCGGAAGGACTTACACTTCTTGGTACTTCGATCCATTCTGTAGAAGATGCGAAAGAAGCAGGACGTTTAGGTGCAGACTATGTATTTGCAGGAAATATCTTTGAGACAGACTGCAAGAAAGGACTTCCGGGAAGAGGTCTGGAATTTCTTGAAAATGTATGTAAAGAAGTGGATATTCCGGTATATGCCATCGGCGGGATCACAGCAGAAAAAATGCCCCAGATCCTTGGGACCGGGGCAGCAGGTGGTTGTATGATGTCTGGATTTATGCAGTTGAAGGAAAAATAAAACGTTGTTTTTGCAACGAAATTAAGAGCTGCCTGATTTATAGTAATCGCTGTATATTGGATAACTGTGTGATCTGATCTTCGGTCATGACGGACAGCTGGTTGATCAGTTCTATATGATAAGTACCAAGACCTTTTGCAGCATTGGCACATTCACCGGCACAGTCTAATGTGATCGCAGCGAGGATGCAGGCAGTGAGAGCATCTGTCACAGCCAGATAAGTACCTGTGATGCAGGTGAGCATGCAGCCGGTGCCGGTGACTTTTGCCATATTGGGAGAACCATTGTAGATGCCGTATGTGGTATCTTTATTTGGGGAAGCAATGATATCTACTTCACCGGTAACAAGGATCACAGCGCCTGTCTCTTCTGCCAGCTTTCTGGCAATATGGGCCATAGAATGTACGGTATCCGGATCTTTGGCAGTTACAGCGTCAGCTGCACTTACATCTACGCCAGTGCCATGAAAGGCAGCGCCTGCGATTGCACGTATCTCAGAGCCATTGCCTTTGATCACAGCTGGCTTACATTCTTTAATAAAACGTTTTGCAAGTTCCATGCGGAAAGGGCTGCATGTGATCCCTACCAGGTCGATCACAGAGGCTCTTTTTGCATTTTCAGCATCTTTCATTCTTTTGATGGCTTTTCCTGCCAGAAGCATGGACTCAGCCCTTGCATCTGTAATATTTCCAAGGCTGACGGTAAGGGCAGCTGCGCTGGCAGAAATGTCCGCCACTTCTGCAGGATGTTCTGCCATAATAGGGCGTCCTCCAAGGGCCAGAACTGCGTTGGCACAGTCGTTGACCACAATGGGATGTGTGATGCAGTGGATCAGCGGTGCCTGGTCATGAAGTTGGTCACGAACCTGTTTTAAGCAGGAAAGGAGCTGAGCTTTATTTATATTACCATTCCGATTGTCCATGAGATGATCTCCTTATAATAAAAACGCTGCAGCAGAACCATGCAGGCCTGTTACAGCGTTTATTTTGCAATGGATATTTTTTGCACATGTATGCACATCAGGCATGTTTCTTGTTTGTATTCCAGTATACCACTGCCATTGCAACAAAGGCAAGGAGAACAATATATTTGATGCTTCCTGCAACCGGTCCAGGTTCAGCAACGAACTGTTTTACGGCAACTGTGGAAGCAAGATAACCGATAAAGCCTAAAAATGCAATTCCCAGAGAGTCATTCACAACCGTATCTGTATTATTGTAGACCTGAGAGCCTAAAGCAGTCTGGAATGTGGATAACATATGGGCTTTCTGTAAATGCTTTAAGAAAATGAAAGCAAGGCTGCCTCCGATCAGTGTACCTGCAATAAAGGATGGCACATAGAAGAACCAGGTAAGACCTGTACGTCCCCAGATCAGTGTCATAACAGGATAAGAAACAATAGCGCCGATGATGCCGGTTCCAATGACTTCACCGATGAACGCACATACCAGTTTGCCTTTGGAAAGGCGGTAGAGCATACCGGAAAGAAAAGCGCCAAATACTGCACCGGTCAGTGCAAGTGGCGGGATTCCCATGAACATCATACGGATCACGCCGATCATGGTCGCACAGAGAAGAGAATACCACGGTCCCATCAGAACCGAGCATACGATATTGACAAGATGCGCCGTGGGGCACATTCCCTCAATCCTCAGGATCGGTGAAATAACGACACCGATCGCAACCATCATTGCCAGCATTACCATACGAAGCGTGTGCATCCTTTGTTTTTCCATTGTGTTTTCCTCCCTGAAATATCAGGCAGATCCCTGTCAGATCCCGGGCAAAAACTTCCCGTCTGCTGCAGTCTGCCCTTAGATTTTGGCGGTCGAAGTTCCCTTACTTCCTCTCACTCCGAAAACACGGATTCCCATCGCTTACATGATCCTTCCGGAAAAATCCTCCGGAATATCACTCTCCTGCCAGACATTAAGGCGCTCCCCTTCCTGCCCGCTCTTTCGCAGAAGCTCCACATGCAGTCTCTGTCACTTTCACATCCCCACATTGTCAGACCATTCCAGTTCCATTCCTGCATCCGAAAAGAGCGCATCCCATGGCAAACTCCACGGAGACACGCTCTCAGATCACAATCCCTCCGTTGGCATTACCCAAATCAGGTACGGTCGAAGATTTATCTTCCTCTCA
>ERZ772901.2480-NODE-2480-length-11627-cov-19.992223_pt1 | contig 11627 bp, 10 predicted proteins | sample MGYA00512123_ERZ772901 | MGnify/ENA primary metagenome ERZ772901 (study PRJEB29015, sample SAMEA2737711) | human gut metagenome | biome: human gut; feature: human-associated habitat; material: faeces | place: China | collected 2012 ...
GCAGCTGCCGCACCTCGCTCGCCGTATCGGCACTTAGAATTATGCGGTATTGCCTATAAAGAAAAGGAGTGTTCCGCCATGAAACATCCAAAAGGCATCTGGCTCCGCAGGGGTCTGCTCCCCTATTACCTCACGGGTCATCGGCTTGCGCTGGCTCTCCTGCTCAGAGATAAGCCCAGCACTGCCGCGCAGCTTGCGGCGGCGCTCACCGAAAAGGGCTATCGCACCGACCCGCAGACGCTCGAAAAATCACTGGCCCGCCTGACGCGGCTCGGCATCGTCTCGGTCTCCGACAGCGTCTACCGCTGCACCTGTGAGAAGCTCGACGCTGCCCGCTATTCGGAGTCCCAGCTCCTCGACCTGGTCGGCATGACCCAGAGCACCGTAAACGGCACTGCCTTTTACACCACCACCCCGCCCCCAAGCGTCAGCTCCCGCGGCCCCAGCGGCTCCTGACCTTTTTATAAGGAGAGGGTCCCTTCATGAAACATCTTTCCCGCCTTGCCGCCTGTCTGCTGGCGCTGACCCTGACCGCCTGCACCGCCGCCGAAACTGCCGTTCCGGCGGCCATAGCCCCACCGACTGCGGCACCCGCGCCCACCGCGGCCCCCACGGCAGCGCCGCAGGCCACCCCGCTTCCCTACGACGACCTGTCCTACGTGCCGGAGTTTGGCTTTCAGCAAAAGCAGACCTACCAGCCGGACGAATACAACCGCCTCTATCTCGACACCTACTCCTTCAATGACCGCACCGTCCTTGTGGGGGCCGAGGACGAAACCGCCGCCCTGCTGGAAGCGGGCAGGGACCCCGGCCTCGGCGTGCGTTCCCTGCAGGCGCGCGGCATCACGGGACAGGGCGTAAAGATCGCCATCATTGACCAGTCCCTGCTGACCGACCACCCCGAAATCTCCGGCGCTATCGCCGCTTACTGTGAGACGGGCATCGACAGCGGCCTCAACGAGGGCACGCTGCACGGCCCCGCCGTGGCAAGCATTCTGGCGGGGCAGACCGTCGGCGTCGCGCCGGGCGTGCAGGTCTATTATATGGCCACGCCCGGTGCAGCCGACAGCCGCCCTCACGCCGACGCCCTGCGGCACATCCTCGAGATCAACGAGACCCTGCCAGAGGGAGAAAAGATCCGCGCCGTGTCAGTCTCCGCCGCCCCCGGGGACAGGGATCTGTTTGAAAACGCCGACCTCTGGCGCGACGCGCTCGCCGAGGCCGAGGCGGCGGGCCTTCTGGTGCTGACCGCGCAGGGTGCCGCTGCAGGTTCCGCGCGTCTCACCTTGAGCACCTCCACCTTTGACCTCACCCGGCGGGACAGCCCTGCCGCCTGCAAAACCGGCCTGCCCAATGACTCCGGTATGCTGGCCGCCCGGAAAAGTCCCTTCTGCCTGGGCCTGCCCTGCGCCTACCGCACCGTAGCCGAGGAATACGTCCCCGGCCAATGCGGCTACCGCTATGATGTGGTGGGCGGTTTGAGCTGGGGCATTCCCTACTGCGTCGGCGTCATGGCGCTGGGCTGGCAGATCGCGCCTGCCCTGACAAACGAGGAAATGCTGCAAACCCTGCTGGACACCGCCGCCCCCAACGCCGACGGCCTGCGCATCATCGACCCGGTACATTTTATAGAAACGCTGGAGCGCGAATACGCCTCCTGAAACCACAAAGCCCGCCCCGGTCTGACCAGGGACGGGCTTTGCGTATTGCTCAAACTGTCGAAAAACTCTTGTAGGGGCGAGCATTGCTCGCCCGCCAGCTTACACCGCCGCCTGTTTCCGGGGCGTTTGCGTCAGCGGTCCACTTTCCCGGAGGGGTCAAGACCCCTCCCTACGGTCTGCCATACACGGGTGCCTTGTAGGGAGCGGTCTTGACCGCTCCGTGCCCGTTTGCGTCAGCGGATGCCCCCCGTGTCGTCGGGAACTCCCCCGCCTTCAGCACAACGGTGCCACCAGCCGCAGCACCGCGCTGTACAGCGTGCCAAAAAATCCGGTCCGGCAGTCCGCCAGCGTCACCGCGGCACTTTCCCTTTCGATCTCCGCCAGATCGCGCCGCACATCGTCCAGCACCGCGCCGCCGTAGAGCAGCACGCTGTTCTCAAAATGCAGGTACAGGCTGCGGTAATCCAGATTCACCGTGCCCACCGCGGCAATGCGGTCATCCACCAGCCAGGTCTTGGCGTGCAGAAAGCCCGGCGTGTAGCTGTAAATTTTAACGCCTGCCCGCAGCAAATGCGGGAAATAGCTCCGCGTCAGCTGGTAGATCGTCGGCTTGTCCGGCACGCCGGGCGTGTAGATGCGCACATCGACGCCGCGCTTGGCCGCCAGCCGCAGGCAGGACAGCAGGTCATTGTCCAGAATCAGGTACGGCGTGCAGATGTACAGCCGCTTCTGCGCCTGGTTGATAAGCTCCAGATACACGTTCTTCGCCACGGCCTCGCGATCCACCGGGGTGTCGGCAAAGGGCTGCACCAAGCAGTCCGTTTCCACCGGCACGGCGGCGGGCAGGTCGCAGCCCGCGTCCAGGTCCTCGTCGGGGTATTTTGCCTTCCAGAACGTCAGAAAGATGTTTGCCAGGCTCGCTGCGCCGGGGCCATCCAGCCGGACGCCGCTGTCCTTCCAGTAGCCGAACCGCACGATTTTATTGATATACTCGTCCGCCAGATTCACACCGCCCGTAAAGGCGATCTGCCCGTCGATGACCATGATCTTGCGGTGGTCGCGGTTGTTCATGACCAGGTTCAGCACCGGCACGCAGCGGTTGAAGCTGAACGCCCGGATGCCGTCGGCCCGCATCATCTCGGCGTAGTTGTGGGGCAGCAGGCTCAGGCAGCCCGCGTCGTCGTAGATGACCCGCACGTCCAGCCCTGCCGCGGCCTTCCGGCGCAAAATCTCGTGGATCTGCCCCCACATCTCGCCCATGCCGATGATAAAGCTCTCCACATAAATGCTGTGCTGTGCCCCCTGCAATGCGGGCAGCATATCGGCAAACATGCTCTGCCCGTCCGGGTAATATTTCGCCGCCGTGCCGCCGCAGACCGGCATCGGGCCGTAGTCGTGCAGGTAGCGGGCCGTCAGCGCGGCGCGGGGGTCCTGCCGCTGCAAGGTCGCCGCGGCGTCGGGGTCGCCCTTCCGCGCCGGGGCCATTGCGTCCTCGGCGCGCTCCAGCCGGTGGCGCAAGCCCAGCGCCGGGCGCTTATCGCCCCACAGCAGGTACAAAATGCCGCCCTGCACCGGCATAACGGAAAACAGGATCATCCAGCTGATCTTAAACTCCGGCACCGTGGAATCCTGCCGGATCAGCGCCAGGCACATGATAACGCTCATGGCAACGCCCACGCCGCCGAACCATTTGGCGTAGTCCGCCAGCCAGTAGAACAGCGCAAACAGCCAGAACGCCTGCAGCAGCAGAAGCACGCCGGTCACAACAATGCGGCTGAACACCAGGTTCAGCACCCGGCGCAGCATCAGACGCCAGTTCCGTTTTTTCATACAAACCTCGTATACAAATGCAAAAAGCCGCACGTCATCCCCCAAAGGACGGCGTGCGGCAGACTTCCTTTTTACAATTACAGGCGGTCAATGGCGGCCATGCAGTCGTCCATGGACAGGAAGGTCACGGCGCAGTTGGAGCCGATAAACCACCGTTCATCCCCATTGCAGACGATTTTGCGGATAAGCTTGCCGTGGTACTCAGTCTGGATGTAGATCCCGTTGGGCACTCTCTTTCCCTCCCATATCTTGTAGTGTGGGCCGGGCGGCTGCCTCATATCGTGGGCTTTCCGCACCGCGGCTGTACTTAAATTATGCCACAAATGCCCGCTTTGTGCAAGGTGCTTTTTGCTGTAGTTTATGTACGAATCGCCCCATTTTTTGGCATTACGCACAAAGGGTGCATAACAGCGGGCTTTTGGGCGTGTCAATTTTACCGCGAATGCACCAAAACAGCCTTTTTTCACGAAATTTGTAAAAAAATGTTGCGGGATTCCGCGAAACGTGTATAATATAAGATAGTATATTGTGTAGCAGTATCCATATATACTGCCCGATTTTACCATAAGTGACCGGAGGAGCTTAGCTATGACAAAACTGGAAACGCTGCAGTTAAAACTGACTGCGACCCGCGTGCGCATGGGTGTGATCGAAGCCACCCACGGTGCCGGGTGCGGTCATCCGGGCGGCAGCCTGTCCGCGGCGGACGTTCTGACCTATCTGTATTTTCGCGAGATGCGCATTGACCCCGAACAGCCGCAGGACCCCAACCGCGACCGTTTTGTACTTAGCAAGGGCCACTGCGCCCCCGGCCTGTATGCCACGCTGGCGGAGCGCGGCTTCTTCCCGGTGGCCGACCTGCCCACGCTGCGCCACTCCAACAGCTACCTGCAGGGCCACCCCAACATGAACACCGTCCCCGGTGTTGACATGAGCACCGGTTCCCTGGGCCAGGGTGTTTCCGCCGCCTGCGGCATGGCGCTGGGTGCCAAAAAGCTGGGCAGCGACATCAACGTCTACACCCTTCTGGGCGACGGTGAGATCGAAGAGGGCGAATGCTGGGAGGCGTTCATGTTCGCCAACCACTACAAGCTCGATAACCTGTGCATCATGATCGATGTCAACGGCCTGCAGATCGACGGCGCGACCCGCGACGTCATGAACTCCGAGCCGCTGGACCACAAGATGGATGCCTTCGGCTTCAACACCATCGTCTGCAACGGCAACTCCTTTGCCGACCTGGAGCAGGCGTTCAAGATGTTCGACCTGTCCCACGGCAGCGGCAAGCCCACCTGCTTCCTGCTGCGCACGACCAAGGGTCTGGGCGTCAGCTACATGGAAAACGCCGTCGATTGGCACGGCAAGGCCCCCAACGACGAGGAATACGCCCAGGCTATGACCGAGCTGCGCGCCGCCCACGCCACGCTGGAAAAGGAGATCGAGTTCAACAATGGCTGATATTAAAAAAATTGCTACCCGTGTCAGCTACGGCAACACGCTGGTAGAGCTGGCCCAGCAGGGCGCTGACAATCTGGTGGTTTTTGACGCCGACCTGGCCGCTGCCACCAAAACCGAAATCTTCCGCAAGGAGTACCCGGATCGTCACTTTGACTGCGGCATTGCCGAGCAGAACATGGTCGGCGTCGCCGCCGGTATGGCCACGATGGGCTATGTCCCCTTCGTGTCCAGCTTTGCCATGTTCGTTGCGGGCCGCGGCTTTGAGCAGATCCGCAACTCCATCGGCTACCCGCACCTGAACGTCAAGATCGCTGCCACCCACGCGGGGCTCTCCGTCGGTGAGGACGGCGCGTCCCACCAGTGCTGCGAGGACATCGCCCTCATGCGCTCGATCCCCGGCATGGTGGTCTTGAGCCCGGCTGACGATGTGGAGGCCCGCGCCGCTGTCATCGCCGCCTACAACTATCAGGGTCCCGTCTACCTGCGCTTCTCCCGTCTGGCCACGCCCGTTTTCCACGATCCCGAGACCTACGAGTTCCAGATCGGCAAGGGCGAGAAGCTGACCGACGGCTATGACATTGCCGTCATCTCCACCGGACTGATGACCAACGAGGCTCTGCGCGCCGCTGTGCTGGCCAAGCGCCAGGGCATGAACGTCCGCGTCATCAACATGCCGACCATCAAGCCCATCGACGAGGAGATCATCCTGACCGCCGCCCGCGAGTGCGGCCGCATCATCACCGTCGAGGAGCACAGCATCATCGGCGGCCTGGGCGAGGCCGTCTGCTCCGTCGTCAGCGAGAAGCTGCCCGTCCCCGTGCGCCGCATCGGCGTCATGGATCAGTTCGGTCACTCCGGCCCCGCCAATGAGGTCCTGCGTGACTACGGCTTGACCGCTGACAACATCGTCAACGTCATCCGTGACATCGTCCGCCCGGACGCGAAGGCCTGATTTTCCATCACAAGTACAACAGCCCCGAAAGGCAACTGCCTTCCGGGGCTGTTTTTGTAGGGGCGAACATTGTTCGCCCGTCAACCTTGCCGCGCCGTGCACTTTCCGGGTCGATGCAAGCATCGACCCCTACACCGTAGGGGCGGATTCCATATCCGCCCGGGAGCCTTGCGACCGGCTGCATATTCTGCGTGCGAACAAGGTTTTCCCTGCATCGCAGCTCTTAAAATCGCTCCACCCTGAATACCCTTGCCCCGCTGGCCTTGGCCGCGGTCAGGCCGATGCCCGAGTCCTCAAAGATCATTGTATCGGCGGGCGTAACGCGGAAATGCTCCATCGCCCGGCAATACCCTTCCGGGTCGGGCTTCTGCTTTTCCACGTCCTCTCCGGTCACGATCAAGCCGAACCATTCCCGCACCCCGAAATGCTCCAGCACCTCGGTGGCGTTCTGTTTGCTGCCGGTGGTCACGCAGGCCAGATCATGCCCGGCGGCGCGCATCGTTTTCAAAATTTCCATCAGTGCCGTGTTCGGGCGCACCGCATCGAGAAAATCACTGTACAGCGCCTTTTTCCTGTCATGCACGCGCTCCACATCGGCGGTGCTCGGCGCGCCGCCCATCAGCGGCGGCAGGAACCGTGTGTAATGTCCGCCGTTGCAGCGCTCGGCGTAATATTCATCGGTCACGGTAAAGCCCAGCTCCTCCAGCGCCGCGCGGTAGGATGCCGCGTTGGCCGGCACTGTGTCCAGCAGGGTCCCGTCCAGATCCACGCAAATCAGCATAGTGTCTCCTTTTTATGCTCCGAAAAATCCGCCACATCGTTGGCGACCATGACCAGCCCGGCGTAGAACATTGCCGCGCGCTTGCGGTCCTTGTTCAGCTTGTAGGGCATCAGCCGCAGCCAATGGATGACCTCGTGCATCAGAATGCTCTCGACCTGCTCCCGCGGGTAGCGGGCGCTCAGATCCTCCATCACGGCGGCCAACAGCGCGTCATAGGCCGCACTGCGCGTCAGCTGGAAGTCAATACGGTTGTCCTGCACGGCCACGCGCGGCGTTTTCATCATAAATTCGTAGCTGCCGTGCAGGCTTTGCAGCAGCTTGCCGTAATCCAGGAACGGACTTTCGTGCAGGTTGCCGGTATTCGGGTCGATCAGATACCAGCTGTCGTTGTCGGTGCGGCAGATGATATTCTCTATCGTCAGGTCGCCGTGGATCGTGCCCACAGGGTCCTTCGCAAACAGGTTGCGCAGCCGGTCATGGTCAAACATCCAGTCCAGCGCGGGCAGGTTCTTGTACTCCACGCCGTTGATGCGCAGCGTGTCATAGCTCATCAGCTCGCGCAGCATCCGGTCCTCATGCAGCTTTTTCAGGTTGCCGTCAACCTTCGTCTCGATGTACTTTTCGATTTTCTCCGCGTCCGCCGGGACCGCCGTCGGCTTGTAGAGCTTATCCTCCAGCGTCGCCAGCACCGCACGCAGGATGGCGCGGCTCTTTTCCACGGGGTTCGAGTGCAGGTAGCGGAACATCCCCACGGCCTGCGGGTTGTAGACCATGTCGTACCAGCAGCAGCCGTCGGCCTCCTCGCTGCGCAGAATATCGCACAGCGGCAGGCGGTCTTGCTGGGCACGCAGCCAGTCGAGCTGCTCGGCCAGCTTTGCGCCGTCCTTGCCAAAGGCATATTTGCGGTAGAACGTCGATTGCGTGTCCATGCAGAGCATCGTCGTGGCGTTCGACCCGGCGGAGTAGTCCTCCAAAATCGTAATGCCGCGGTTCATCTGCAAAAACCGCTTGACGTAGTCCTTGTTTTCCAGACCGAAATACCGGCTCAAGAACACCGCGCGGTCATGCTCGTCGGCCTGCGGCAGCAGGTTCAGGTAGCTTTCCCCGGCGGGGGCTGCCTGCGTGGCCTGGTTCATCGCGCCGCGCACGCCCTCGGGCAGCAGCGTGGCCGCCCACATGGCCAGCAGCGGCAGCACAAACCATGCCAGCAGCAGCCAGCGGGCCGCGGGGGCCGCCGTGCCCAGCGCACCGCCGGGCAGCAGCGCGGCAAAGTCCGCGGCGTTGCGCCCGAACAGCAGCCCGAACACGTCCACCAGCTGCATCGGCTCCCCGGCCACGGTCAGTGCCGCCGCCAGCGCGGTGTAGGAGCCCAGATACGCCGCCCACATCAGCAGTGTATTGACGACCAGCCGCCCGATTTTCACGCGGCCCAGATCCTTGAAGGTATTGATGAGGCTCCAGAAGAACATCATGCCGTCCAGCTTCAGCGTGTCATTGAACAGCCCGCAGAACGCAAGGCAGATCTTCTTCAAAAAATCCCGCAGCGCCACGACCAGCACCAATCCCAGCACCAGCAGCAGCGAGAACACAAGGTAATACCGCGCCGCGCCGTCCACCGGCGCACCGCCCAGCCCCAGCAGCCGGAACGCAATAAACCCGAACGCCACAAACCAGACGTCGAGGAACCGATCCATGATGACCGTCGCCAGCGCAAAGCCGATGCCGCTCTTCATCCTGCGGCCCGTGTAGACCGCGCGGAAGGCATCGCCCAGATGGAACGGCAGCACAAAGTTCAGCGCATAGCCGCCGGCCATGCCGCGCAGCATCTGCCCGCGGGGCGGGCGCTCATAAATGCGGATGAACTGCTCCCACCGCAGCAGGCGGAACGCATGGCCCACCAGCACCAGCAGCAGGGCCAGCAGCAAAAAAAGTGCAAGCATCAGCCCGTGATCCTTTCCGATTTCAATTTCCGTTTCAGCACTGCGTACAGCACCGCAGCCGCCGCCACCGCATACCCGGCGATAAACGGCGTCAGATAGTACATAAAGTAGGTGTCCGGCGCGGTCAAAAACACAAGCGGGATGCGTGCAAAAAACGTGCCTGCGGCAAAAAACAGCATCCAGCGCCGCTGCACCAGCAGCACCGCCAGTGCCAGGCCCAGCAGCACGAACGGCGGCAGCATCCACCACGTCAGGTCGATCAGCCCGCCCGCAAAGTCGGTGCTGGATGCCATATCCACAATAAACGCCCGGCGCAGCTCCTTGTTCAGCGGCTGCACGGCGGCGCTGTCCTGCAAAAAGCTCTTTTGGTCGTCCTGCGTCGGCTCGCCCTCATACAGCAAAAATGCCGATGCAAACGCAATCTTCTGGTTGGACTGGCCGTTCTGGCGCTGGCGCAGCGTGTTGTAGAACACACCCGCACGCTCCCGCAGCATGCTCTTGGGATACTTGAGGGCCAGCTTTATAATGGCCTTCTGGCAGGCCGACCAGTCCTCCGCCGAGCCGCCGCGCCCGGCGATCATCCCCCCGCGCAGTTCATTGCCGTGGGTCTCGGGGTTGGCGCGGCAGAATTCCACATCAAACACGCGGTCAATGTCGGCCAGCGCCTCGGCGTCCTCCACGGGGTCGGCGTCCTGTACCAGCGCCGCCGTCTGATAGCACAGTGCGATCATCTTGTACTGCCACGCCTCGCCCATCAGCGCGCTGCTGTAGCGGGAGCAGGCGAAATACCCCACCAGCACCAGCGCCGTCACCGCGCCCACCGCCAGCGGGCGCAGCAGCCTGCGGGCGCAGAGCAGCGCCAGCAGCACCGGGATGGCGGCCAGATAGTAGACGCACTCGCTGCGCCACGACGCAGCCAGCGTGCCCAGAATCACGATAGCGGCCAGCTCCTTTTTGTTCAGCTTCGTGCCGCGCAGGTACATAGCCGCCAGCATGAACACCAAAAACAGCTCGGTCCACGTTGACCAGGTCGTGCGGAAGGGCTGCTGGGTGTGCATCAGCACGGGCGGCAGCAAAAACGGCAGGTAGACCAGCGCAAACCACGCCGGGCGCACCGGGCGGGTCAGCCGCTTTTCGGCCAGGTCCTGCGCCGTGGCCGCAAAGCAGCCCACAATGCCGCTGATGAGCAGGTTCTGCACCAGCACGACGCCGCCGGGCATAGGCACAAACATCAGTGACAGAATGAACGCGCCGCTGGTCAGAAAGTGCTGCCATGAGTTGGGCTGCAGCGTCCGTGCCAGATACAGCACGGCCAGATCATCATTGCCCCAGATGCCGGGCCAGACGATGAGCAGGATGACCAGATTCACCGCCAGATACGGCAGCGTCCAGGCCACCCACCGCCGGGCAAATTTGTCCCCGGCGCGCAGCTTCTGCACCAGCGTCACCGCGCCGTGCACCAGCCCGAACGCCAGCACCAGAAACAGCGCCTTGTAGACAAAAAACGCCGGTGTGCGCCAGTCATAGCGGAAGAACAGCCTGTCCGTTCCCAGCGTCAGGGCGCACCACAGCACAGCAGCCGCCAGCTCCGCCGCCGTTCGCTTTTTTGCAGGTGTTTTCATTCTTACTCCTTCAGGTCAGCGCGTCAAAACCGGCCTTCTTGGCGGGTGCCTCCGCCGCGCGGTACTCGTCCGGCGTGCCGAACGGCAGATGTAAATCACACGCAAAGCCCGCAATTCTTGCGCCCTGCGCGGCCAGCACATTATAAATACCGGAGACAAAAAATTCCTTGTACTCGCAGTTTTTCAGGTATTCGGCGCAGGCGTCGGCGTAGGTTTTCTTATCCTTGAAATAGTACGCGCCGCAGATGGCATCATGGCTGACGACCTGCTTTTCCACCGTATGGCAGACATTGCCGTCCGTGCCGTACTGCAGATAGCTGTACGCGGGGGAATCGCTCTCAAACGTCAGCAGTGCGCCCTCCGGGCCGTTTGCAAAGCCGCCCTTAGCGCAGAACTCGTTGAACGCCCTGCAAACAAACAGATGGTCGCAGTCGTTGAACAAAATCGGCTCACCGTCTGGCAGGCCCTCGCAGCCCTTCAGCGCCGTGACGGCCGCGCCCTCGGTCACCTCGGGCAGCGCCACAATGCGGGCCGCATGCCAGTACGCCTTGATCTTTTCGTCGATGGCAAAGTCGCGGATATGCTCCTCGAGCACCACAAACGTGAGGTCCGCGCAGTCCACGAACTTTTCTACGCTGCGCGCCGCCCAGTAAAAGAACGGCTTTCCGTTAATTTCGATCAGCGGTTTCGGGCAGACAAAGCCGTTTTTAAAAAAACGGCTGCCCCTGCCGGCCATGGGGAGAATCAGGTGAAGTTTAGACATGATGTACCTCTTTTCAAAAAGCCTTTCCCTGCGGGGGAAGGTGGCGCGCAGCGCGGGGATGAGGGGCGACCTGCCGCCATTGCCTGTGCAATTTTCCGCAGAAGCGTTGCTCCATTCACTCTGCCCTCATCAGTCGCCTGCGGCGACAGCTTCCCCCCGATGGGGAAGCCTTTTTACTTTTCCAGCCCCGCCAGCATCCGCGTCTCGGCCTCAATGACTCTGCCCAGCCCCGTCTCAATATCGACCTGCGGCTGCCAGCCGTAGACCTCGCGGGCGTGGGTGTTGTCGCACTGGCTGAACTTGTTGACCTCGTGGTCCAGGATCTCCGGTTTGATGCCGTAGGCCCCGCCGTACAGCTCGGGGTACTTGGCCCAGTAATGGCTGCTCGGGCAGTATTTGGCCTCAATATTTTTGCCCATCAGGCGGTTGGCAATGGCGTACAGCTCGCGCACGGAATAGCTCTGGTTGCTGGACACGTTCACCGCGTCAAAGCCCTTCTGCGGGTGTTCGACAACGCGCAGCGCCAGCGCGATCAAATCATCCACGTAGATGTAATCGCGGCGCTGGTTGCCGTCGGAGTGGAACTCCGGCGTGCGGTCATAGTACAGCTCGCGGATCAT
>ERZ772901.2483-NODE-2483-length-11617-cov-7.940927_pt1 | contig 11617 bp, 8 predicted proteins | sample MGYA00512123_ERZ772901 | MGnify/ENA primary metagenome ERZ772901 (study PRJEB29015, sample SAMEA2737711) | human gut metagenome | biome: human gut; feature: human-associated habitat; material: faeces | place: China | collected 2012 ...
CTGACGGGTGGTATTTACGCAGCGATATTATCTGGCTGAAAGAAAACCCTATGCCGGAAAGCTGCCGCGACCGACCGAGCCGCTGCTATGAGCATATCTTTTTACTGACGAAATCAAAGAAATATTACTATGACGCTGCCGCCATTGCAGAGCCGATCGCGCCGGGAACGGCTGCGCGCTACAGGCAAGGGCGCAGCGCAGGACACAAATACGCCGAGGAAGTACCAGGACAGGGCAAGGTACAGGGTATCAATCAGCCCCGCAGCGGCAGCTATTATGACGACGCCCTTATGCCGACCACAAGAAACAAGCGGGACGTTTGGCTTATCAATACCGTACCGTACAAGGGCGGGCATTTTGCCGCCTATCCCCCGAAGCTCGCGGAAACGTGCATACTTGCGGGCTGTCCGAAAGGCGGCGTTGTGATAGACCCGTTCTTTGGAAGCGGCACCACCGGGCTTGCAGCGCAAAGCCTTGACCGCCGCTATATCGGCATTGAACTGAACGCCGAGTATTGCGCCCTTGCAGGGGCGCGGATTGGAGGTGGTAACACTTGAAAGACCCATTAAAGCCCCGCGATAAAATCACGCAGAAAATGACCCGCGACGGGGCTATCGCAGAAAATCAGACCACGGGAGACACGGAACGTATCAGCAACCGCATACGGGACGCGGATTTACAAAAGACCCCGGAACAACAGGCGGCACAGGACGCTATGCAGCTTCCCCCGGTATCTGATACAAGCCCGCTTCCCCATGTGCCGGGAGCTGCCCCCAAAGCGGACACAGGCAAAACGGAGCGCGTCATGAAGCATATCGACGACGCCCATACACGAAAAGCCAGTAAAAAGGCAGTACGAAAAGCACAGGCAGAAGCTACCGCCGGGACGAAATCTTCCCGGCTGCAATTTACCGACGAGGAACGCGCTGCCCCGGAGCTTGAAAAGTATATCAAGAAATCCGATAAAGCCGCCGACCGCTTGGATAAGGCAAAGGCAGCTATCCCCAAAGAAAAGAAACTGGTAAAAGAGCGCACCTTTGACGAAACCACCGGGAAAGGCAAGACCCGCCTGCACTTTGAGGAAAAGGACAAGCCGCCCGGATTTAAGGAGAAGCACAACCCGCTATCCCGCCCCACACAGGAAGCCGGGATTTTGGTACATAACAAAATCCATTCTGTCGAAAAGGATAATTCCGGCGTGGAGGGCGCACACAAGAGCGAGGAAGCCGCAGAACGGGGATTGAAGTACGGGGCGCGGAAAATCAAGCAGGGCTACCGCAACCATAAGCTGAAACCCTACCGGGAAGCGGCAAAGGCAGAAAAAGCGGCTTTTCGGGCAAATATGGACTTTCAGTATCACAAGACCCTGCATGAGAACCCGCAGCTAACCAGTAACCCCATTTCCCGGTTTTGGCAGAAGCAGAAAATCAAGCGGCAGTATGCAAAGGAAGCCCGCAATACCGCAAAGGGTATCAAGGGCGCGGCAGAACGCACCCGCAAGGCGGCAGCCAAAGCCGCCGAGAAAACGAAGCAGACCGCAGCATTTGTGGCAAGGCACCCGGCGGGTGTGGCAATCGCTGTCGGGGTGCTACTGCTCTTTATCATGGTTATGTCCGGGCTGTCCTCTTGTGGGGCAATGTTTTCCGGCACGTTAAACGGCGTGCTTGGAACGTCCTATACGTCCGAGGACAGCGACCTTGTGGAAGTGGAAAACAGCTACGCAGGATTGGAAAACGAGCTGCAAAGCAGGATTGACAATATCGAGCGCGACAATCCGGGCTATGACGAATACCGCTATGACCTTGACAGTATCGGGCATAACCCCCATGAATTAGCGTCCTACCTCACCGCGCTTTTCCAGACCTACACCCCGCAGAGCGCACAGGCAGAAATAAACCGCGTCTTTGATATGCAGTACACTTTGACGCTGACGGAAGAAATCGAAGTGCGCCACAGGACGGAAACCCGCACAGGCACACGCACCGTCACCGACCCGGAAACGGGAGAAACCTCTACGGAAACCTACGAATACGAGGTTGACGTTGCCTATAACTATTACATTCTCAACGTGAAGCTGACAAACAAGCCTGTTTCCGAGATTGCGGAGGAACTTCTTACGCCGGAGCAGCTTGAAATGTACCGCGTCTATCTGGAAACAAGCGGCAACAAGCCGCTGATTTTCGGCGGCGGCTCCCCCGATATGGGCGCGTCCGAGGATTTAAGCGGCGTACAGCTTGTAAACGGCACACGCCCCGGCAACACCGCCGTTGTAGACCTTGCGAAGCGGCAAGTCGGCAACGTGGGCGGGCGACCCTTTTGGAGCTGGTACGGATTTAACAGCCGCGTGGAATGGTGCGCCTGTTTCGTTTCATGGTGCTACAATCAAGCCGGAAAGAGCGAGCCGCGCTTTGCCGGGTGCCAGTCACAGGGCGTACCCTGGTTCCAGTCACGCGGGCAATGGGGCGCGAGGGGCTATGAGAATATCGCCCCCGGCGACGCTATCTTTTTCGACTGGGACGGGGACGGGAGCGCAGACCATGTGGGGCTTGTTATCGGAACGGACGGGGAGCGCGTCTATACCGTCGAGGGCAATTCCGGCGACGCCTGCAAGATAAAGAGCTACCCCGTCAATTACTCCTGTATCAAGGGCTACGGCTTAATGAATTGGAACTGACAACAAAAAAATGAAAATCTGAAAGGAGAAATTTATTGATGGCTATGAACAAAATTGAACGTATCGACAAAGAGATTGCAAAGACCCGCGAGAAAATCACCGAGTACCAGAACAAATTAAGGGGGCTTGAAGCGCAGAAAACCGAAGCGGAAAACCTGCAAATCGTACAGCTTGTGCGCTCCATGCGCCTTTCCCCGCATGAGCTTTCCGCTATGCTTTCCGGGGGCGGTATTCCGGGCATGGAAGCCGCGCCGGGCTACCCCGCAGAACCCGCAGACCACGACACCGAAGAAATGGAGGACACCGAGAATGAATAAGAAAATCCTTAGAACCTTGACCGCACTTTGCGCCGCCCTTGTACTTATGGGCGGCTTTTCCGTCACCGCTTTTGCACAGACCCCGGAGGGAGAGGACGACACCAACGACAGCGGCGTTGTCTACGAGGAACCCCAAAAGGAAGAACCCCTTACCCCGGACGGGAACGCGACCCTTGTAGACGATTTCGGCGGCAACAAGCAGCTTATCACCGTAACGACCAAAAACGGCAATTACTTTTATATCCTCATTGACCGGGACGACGAGGGCGAGGACACCGTACATTTCCTTAATCAAGTGGACGAAGCCGACCTCTTAGCACTTATGGAGGACGGAAGCACCGAAGCAGCCCCGCCCGCCGTTTGCAGTTGCACCGATAAATGCGAAGCCGGAAAGGTAAATGTGAGCTGCCCTGTCTGCAAGGACAACATGACCGCTTGCAGCGGCAAGGAAGCGGAGCCGGAAACCGAGAAACCAACAGAGCAGCCCAAAGAGAAAGGCAATACAGGCGGGCTTGTGCTTTTCCTTGTCGTGGCACTTCTTGGCGGCGGGGGCGCGTTCTATTATTTTAAGTTTATGAAGCCAAAGCAGAACGTCAAGGGCGACACCGACCTTGAAGATTTCGATTTTGACGATTACGACGAGGACGAGGGGGACGGGCTTTCTGATGAAGAACAGGAGGACGAGGAAGCATGACGCTTTTTACCGAAAACCCTTTAGAAAAAATGATGGTACAAAGACCCACCGGGCGGCGTGACAGTGCGCCGCCCGTTCCAAAATCCCCGGCGTGTATGCGTTGCCCTTATAAGGCGCAATCCCCCTGTATCGGCTATTGTCTGAAACAGGCACAGGAGAAGAAGCACACCGCGCCGGAACGCTGAAAGGAGGATTTTTTCATGGCATTTAGACTTGTGATTGCAGAAAAGCCGAGCGTGGCGCAGACTATCGCCGCCGCGCTTGGCATTAAGGGGAAACAGGACGGGTATATCGAGGGCGGCGGCTACCTCATTTCATGGTGCGTCGGGCATTTGGTACAGCTTGCGGAAGCTGCCGCCTACGGGGAGCAATATAAAAAATGGAGTTTTGACAGCTTACCCATTCTGCCGGAGGAATGGCAGTACGCCGTTGACCCGGACAAGGGGAAGCAATTCAAAACCATTAAAGAGCTTATGCACCGCGCCGACGTTTCCGAAGTGGTAAATGCGTGTGACGCGGGGCGCGAGGGTGAATTGATTTTCCGCTTTGTCTACGAAGTGGCGGGCTGCAAGAAGCCCATGCGCCGCTTGTGGATTTCTTCAATGGAGGACGGGGCGATTAAGGCGGGCTTTGCTTCCCTCAAAGACGGGCGGGACTATGGCGCGCTCTTTGCGTCCGCCCTCTGCCGCGCAAAGGCTGACTGGCTTATCGGCATTAACGCCACCCGGCTTTTCTCCTGCCTGTATGGAAAGACCTTGAACGTGGGGCGCGTCCAGACCCCGACCTTAAAAATGCTCACCGACCGGGACGCGGCTATCTCCCATTTCCAGAAAGAAAAATATTATCATGTTCGCCTTGATTTATCCGGCGCGGACGCGGCAAGCGAAAGGATTTCGGACAAGGCAGAAGCCGACGCGCTGAAAGGGGCTTGCGAAGCGGGAAAGGCGGTATGCGTTTCCCTTACCAGAGAGAAGAAAACCGCAGCCCCGCCAAAGCTCTTTGACCTTACCTCTTTGCAGCGGGAAACGAACCGCATTTTCGGTTACACCGCAAAGCAGACCCTTGACCTTGCACAATCCCTTTATGAAAAGCGGCTCCTTACTTATCCGAGGACGGACAGCAGCTTTCTTACTGACGACATGGGCGGCACCGCAGCGGACATTATCGCGCTGCTTTGCGAAAAGCTCCCCTTTATGGCGGGCGCGGACTTCACGCCGGAGATTGCAAAGGTATTAGACAGCAAGAAAGTATCAGACCACCACGCAATCATTCCCACTATGGAGCTTGCAAAGGCTGACCCGGACGCGCTGCCGGAAAGCGAGAAGAATATCCTTACCCTTGCGGGGGCGCGTCTGCTTTTTGCCACCGCCGAGCCGCATATTTATGAAGCGGTTACGGCGGTTTTCTCATGCGCCGGGACAGACTTCACCGCAAGGGGAAAGACCGTACTTGCGGAGGGTTGGAAAGAGCTTGAACGCAGATACCGGGCGACGCTGAAAGATAAGCCCGAAGCAGAGGACGGGGAAAATGAGGGCGTGACGCTGCCGGAGCTTTCCGAGGGACAGAACTTTCCTAACCCCGCCGCAAAAGTAACGGAGCATACCACAACGCCGCCGAAGCCCCACAGCGAAGCGTCGCTTCTCTCTGCTATGGAGCGAGCCGGGAACGGGGACACCGACCCGGACGCGGAACGCCGGGGGCTTGGCACTCCCGCCACCCGCGCCGCCGTCATTGAAAAACTGGTAAAGGGCGGCTTTGCAGAGCGCAAGGGGAAGCAGCTTATCCCCACGCAGAACGGAGCCGCCCTTATATCAGTCTTGCCGGATATGCTCACTTCCCCGCAGCTTACCGCAGAATGGGAAAACAATCTGACGCAGATAGCAAAGGGAGCCGCAGACCCCGGCGAATTTCTGTCCGGCATTGAAGCTATGGCGCGGGAGCTTGTGCAGACACACGCCGCAGCACTGGACGGGAAAAAGGATTTGTTCCGGGAGGAAAAGCCCTCTGTCGGCAAATGCCCCCGTTGCGGTTCCCCCGTCCATGAGGGGAAGAAAAACTATTATTGCAGCAACAAAGAATGTGCCTTTGTCATGTGGAAGAATGACCGCTTTTTCGAGGAACGCAAGACCGCTTTTTCCGCGAAGATTGCCGCCGCGCTCCTTAAATCCGGCAAAGTGAATGTGAAGAAGCTCTATTCCCCGAAAACAGGCAAGACCTATGACGGAACTATCGTTCTGGCTGACACTGGCGGGAAATACGTCAACTACCGTATCGAAGTACAGAAGAACTAAAAACTTGAATAGCAAGCATAGGAAGCGGGTACCCACTTCCGTAAATCCCCGTTGCGACGCTGACGCGCCGGACGGGGATTTTGCTTGTTGGGAAGTTTCCCAAACCCTCTTTTGCGGAGGGCTTCACCCTCTAAAAATTTTCAAAAATATTTGGCAGAAATGCGGGCGTACCCGTAGTAGACCATGCAGCCAAAAAATGCAGCTTATGACGCTGCCGCAGAGAAAGGAGGTTTTTCACTATGGCAAGTTTACGGGACACCGTAAAGGACTATCAAGACGAGCTTAGGGACGGTATCGCATGGGTGGCGTTCTGGAAACAGGGGCGTTCATGGAACGCGGAATATTTTCATCTTGATATGGACGACACCCTCTACCCGGAGGACAGGAGCCGGTTAGAGGAAATCAAAAGCACCGACCCCGCCGCCGTTATCCTAAACGGCTATTACTGCGGGCATTTAGGCGAGGACATGAGCCTTGACGAGCTGACCGCCGGAGTGCGCTACCACTACGAAAACAGCATGAACGACATTGACGGTTTTATCGGGGCGCATGACGACAGGCTTCCCCCGGAGGTTATCGAGGAAGCGAGGGCAGCCGCCCATGAAGCGGGGCTTCCCTTTTCCGAAAAGCCCTACCGGGACGGGGAGGATTTTAACCCCTATGTATTTGACGGGAGCATGAGCATTGAGGATTTTGAGCTTATGCACCGCATGATTGAAAAAGAAAGGAGCGAACAAATGGCAGAACCGATTTTAAGCGGCTATCTTTCCAATCTTGGGAAGTACACCGAGGGCAGACCCGCGGGCGAATGGGTGACGTTCCCCACGACTGCCGAACATCTGAAAGAAGTCTTTGACCGTATCGGGATTGACTTCAAGCATTACGAGGAATGGCATTTCACAGAATTTCAATCCCCTATCCCCGGCTTGGCGGAACATTTAAGCGAGTATTCCCACCCCGACGAGCTGAACTATTTAGGGAAGCTCTTGGAAATGCAGTTTGACGACGACCGGGAGAAATTCATTGCAGCCATTGAATACGGCGACCATGCCGACAGCTTACAGGACATTATCAACCTTGCACAGAACCTTGACTGCTACTGGATTTATCCGTCCGTCCACAATGAAGAAGAATACGGGCGTTATCTGGTTGATGAACTGGAAGAACCCGAACTGCCCGAAGAAGCGAAAAAGTATTTCATGTATGAGGAATACGGGCGCGACGCTTCCATTAACGACGACGGTATGTTTACCGAAAAGGGCTATATCTACAACAACCGCAACACCTTTACAGAATGGTACGACGGGCGCGACGTTCCACAGGAATACCGGGTAACGCCGCAGCCCCCGCAGCGGTCACGCCCCGACCCGGAAAAAGCAGATTTTGACGCAGCCGCGCCGGGGCAGAGAACCGCGCAGACCGCAGAGCAGCCACAGGAGCCGCGCCCGGTTATCCCTATCGTGCTGACGAGCGAGAAGCCCGCCGAAAAGCTCAAAGAGATTACCGACCGTCTGGAACAGGGTATTGCGGAACTCTTTGACAGCGAGCGTTACAAGGAATATCTGAAAGTCATGTCAAAATTCCATAATTACAGCTTCCGAAACACCGTCCTTATCGCCATGCAGAAGCCGGACGCTTCCCTTGTGGCGGGCTTTTCCGCTTGGAAGAATAACTTTGAGCGAAACGTGATGAAAGGGCAAAAGGGAATTAAAATCATTGCCCCGTCGCCTTACAAAGTCAAACAGGAAATGAAGAAAATCGACCCCCACACGCAGCAGCCTATCATTGGGAAAGACGGGAAGCCGGTTACGGAGGAAAAGGAAATCACGATACCCGCTTATAAGGTAGTGTCTGTCTTTGACGTGTCGCAGACCGAGGGGAAAGAGCTTCCCGACATTGCCGTTGATGAACTGACGGGCGACGTGGAGCGTTACAGGGATTTTTTCGCTGCCCTTGAAAAGACTTCCCCTGTTCCTATCGGATTTGAGCAGATACCCGGTAGCTCTCATGGCTACTACCATTTGGAGGACAAGCGCATTGCCATTCAAGAGGGAATGAGCGAACTGCAAACCTTGAAAACGGCGATACATGAAATCGCACACGCAAAGCTGCATGACATAGACTTAAATGCGCCGGAGAACGAACAGCAGCCCCGCGTTGACAGGCGCACCCGCGAAGTCGAAGCGGAAAGCGTCGCTTATACCGTCTGCCAACATTACGGGCTTGATACGTCGGACTATTCCTTTGGGTATGTTGCCGGGTGGAGCAGCGGCCGCGAGCTTTCCGAACTGAAAAGCTCCCTTGAAACAATCCGCAGCGCAGCCGCCGAGATTATCAATTCCATTGACGAAACATTAGCAGAGCTTTCAAAGGCGCAGGATATGGAGCAGACCGCCGGACAGGAGCAGCCGGACAAAGAGGAAACCGCCGCGCCGGAGCAGCCGAAACAGGAAGCCCCCGCACAGGAGAAAGCAGCCTTTACCCCGGAAACAATTTACCGGGTGCGCCGCAATCCTTACAGCGACAGCAAAGATAACACCTATCTGCTGCAAGCCTATGTAACGCAGGAAAACGGACGGGCAAAAATGAGCGCGGTACTTTTCACGGGAACGCCCCAGAAATGCCGCGAGCTTATGGGGCAACTCAAAAGCGGCGAACTGACCGAGGGACAGGTCAAGGAGCTTTACGCAAAGGCACAGGAAACAGCAAAGACCGCCGAGCAGGACAAAGACACCTTTTCCATTTATCAGCTAAAGCATGGCGACGAAACGCGGGACTTGCGCTTTGAGCCATACGACCGCCTGCAGGTGACGGGAAATGTGGTTGATAAGGCGAATTATGAGCTTATCTATTCCGCAGAGCTTACGCCGGGGACTTCCCTTGAAGATATTTATACCCGTTTCAATATCGACCACCCCAAAGACTTTAAGGGACACAGCCTTTCCGTTTCCGACGTGGTTGTGCTTCATCAGGACGGGCAGGACACCGCCCACTATGTAGACAGCTTCGGCTATAAGAGTGTGCCGGAGTTTTTGCAGGAGCAAAAGCAGCTTACCCCCGACGAGTTGGAAACAGGCGAAACAATCAAAACGCCGCGCGGTACTTTCTATGTAACCGATATGAGCCGCGAACAAATGGAAGCCGCCGGATATGGCTTTCATCATCAATCCGACGACGGAAAATATTTAGTCATGGGAAATGGTACGCGGGCGTTTGCCATAGCAGCCGAGCAGCGGGAAAATCCCTTGAAAGCTGCCGAGCAGACCACCGAGCAAAACGAAAACATGATTGACGGGATTATCAACAATACGCCGACCGTTGACGAACTGGAAGCAAAGGTTAAGGCGGGAGAAACGATTTCCCTTGTTGATTTGGCTAACGCGGTCAAAGCCGATAAGGAGCGCGGCAAGGGCAAGCCGGAAAAGAAGCCCTCTATCCGGGCGCAGCTTAAAGCGGATAAGGAAAAGGCACAGAAGAAAGCCGCAGCGAAAACAAAAAATCACGATTTGGAGGTATGAGCATGAACAGATTTACCGTTGAGGAAACAAACCTTTTGAGCATTTACCATGAGGGAAGCAAGGCGCAGCTTACGGAGAACATCAACGCCGCGCTGCCCTACATGGACGCGGATATGCGGGAACTGGCGAAGCGCGCCCTTTCCAAAGTGGACGCGCTGACCGAGGAAGAATTTGCGGAGCTTGCCATTTACGCCGCAGAGGAAGTATGAGCAGCATAAAGCGGCTTTCGCCGCCCCAAAGCCGGAAAGTCAATTCCCTTGTGCGCCGGGAGTGCTGCAACTGCGATAACGGACATTGTATCTTGCTTGACGACGGGGACGAGTGCGTATGCCCGCAGCTTATCTCTTATTCGCTGCTTTGCAAATGGTTTCGGATTGCCGTACTTCCCCTTGATAAGCTCCTGTATGCCGAGCTTTTTAAGACCGAGGATAAAAAGCGTTGTACCGTATGCGGCGCGTTCTTTGCGTCAAGGTCAAACAGCGTCAAATACTGCCCGGACTGCCGCAAGCGTATCACGAACAGGCAGGCAGCGGAGCGCATGAGGAAACGGCGCGCCCTTGTTACGCGATAAGGGCGAAAATAGCCTTGATTTACAGGGCTTGCAGCGCGTGAAAATCACTTAGGCGATACAGAACACCTTTTCCCTCAAAAACAGCGTTCTACTGCGTAACATACCAAAATCAGCACCCACAAAAAGACAGGGCGCGGGAGGTCATTACTGGCTTTCCGCGTCCTGTCTTTTTTTGCGCCTGTTTATCCGCGCTCTGTTTCCTTGCCCCGTTCCGGCTGCTTTCCTGTCTGCAAAATGCTATCTATGTTCTGTTTGATAACGTCATATTCCCGGACTTTCTTCTTCAGTTTGCCATAATCGGCGTAAAGGACTTCTTTCTGCGCTTGGAGTGCTTCATATTCTTTTTGCAGCGCGGCGGGATTGGGGAGCTTTGTAATGCCCGCCGCTTTGAGTGCCTTTGCCGCAGCTTCATGGAGGATAATATCGCGCTCATGTCCGGCGCGGTATCGCTCTTTGCTCTTTGCCTTGCGGTATGCGTCATAGACAGGCTTTGTCTTTTGGTAGGTGGCGACGTGCTTCATCAGCACCGCCATATCCGCAAGCCGCTTTTCAACGCTCTTTAATGCGTCGGCGGTCTGTTCGCTTTCCGCTGTTACTTCCTCAATCCGGCTGACTAAATCCGCGTACTGTTCAATTTTATTTTCCGTCAAGAAATTCATGGTCTTAGCCGCCTGTTTCAGATTGTGGATTTTCGCCCAGTGTTCATAGCCTTTGCTCTGCGCCGCCTTGATACTGTTTTCAATGTCAATCAGCAGGCTAACGCCGCCGCGATCTGCGCGGGGAGCTTTCGCAGCGCGGGCGCGTTTGCCCTCTATGCGTTCCCTTATGGCTTCCTCTGTATAGTCTGCGCCGAGGGTTTTAAGACGGGTAAAGCGTTCCTGTCCGGGAGCGCGGCAGGACACATATTTTCCCGGCTTTATCTCATAGCCCGCAGCTTGCAGCCGTTGTAGCAATTCCTCAAAACTGGACACTTGGGGAATGAGTGCGTCAACGGCGATTTTCAGCTTGCCTTTCCAACTGGTTCCCGTTTTTTCTGCTTGATACTCTGCATAGCTCTTTCCCTTGTTTCCCTTTTTCGGGATAACGACGGATAAGCCGTTTTCCCGGCACAGCCTGTCGCTCATGTTCCGTATGCCGTAATAGCTGCGCTTATTGGAATTGTACTTGTGGTGGTCTACAAAATTGACCGCGCAGAAAATAATGTGATTATGGACGTGTCCTTTGTCAATGTGCGTCGTCAATACATACTCATGCTGCCCTTTTGTTACCGCGTCGGCAAGCTGCTTTCCGATTTTATGGGCGGTTTCGTAATCCACTTCCCCCGGCTCAAAGGACTGTATCAGATGAAAGGCTAAATTGTTCCCCTTTTGGAGTGCTTGGGACAAGGTATATTCAAATTCAATATCTGCCGTTTCATAGGAGCAGCCGAAAGAGGACACAAGCATTTTTCCGTCCGTCTTGTCCGGGTTTTCGATATAGTCAAGGGCTTTGCTTAGAGTGCTTTTAATAGGCTTAATCTTTGTAACCGCCATATCTCCGCAAGCACCCCCTT
>ERZ772901.2484-NODE-2484-length-11613-cov-2.535127_pt1 | contig 11613 bp, 12 predicted proteins | sample MGYA00512123_ERZ772901 | MGnify/ENA primary metagenome ERZ772901 (study PRJEB29015, sample SAMEA2737711) | human gut metagenome | biome: human gut; feature: human-associated habitat; material: faeces | place: China | collected 2012 ...
ACAGTATATCGGAAATGCAGCCGAAATGACTCGTTTTGAGAAGATACCGAGAGTATATAATGAAATTAGGGAGGAATTTGCGTATGAAAAAAAGAGTATTAGCGTTGATAATGGCAACAGCCATGCTGGTTACGGTTTGCGGCGGCGGACAAATGTTGTGCAGAACAGTAAAGGCACAGATGCAAAAAGCATATGTAATTCAGAATGCTGCACCGTTACCGACACAAACACCATCTGGTGGAGAGCGGGAGGATTTTTGGTGTGACAGCACAAGGATAAAGACAAATGGTGATTACAAGTATCACATTTTGTCGGAAGAGAAAAAGCTGATAACGATTAGAAAAATTGAAAATGCAAATGGTAAGCTGGAAATTCCTGAAGAAATAGACGGTTATAAGGTAGTTGGAATTGGTCGGTCGGACAGACTGCCGAGCCGGTTGGGAATAGCCGAGTCTGAATATGAGTATTCGGATTTTGGACTTGAAGAAATGTCGGTTCTGCCTGAGTCATCCGGTGGAGTGACGGAAATCATTATACCGAAATATATTCAGTTTGTTGGGATTTGTGCCTTTGAAAATTGCAATAGTCTGAAAAAGGTAAAAATCAATAAAAGAGATGTGAATTTATATTTATATGGTGAGGCATTTTTGGATTGCAACAAGTTAGAAAGCGTGAATTTGCCGGAAAAGGTATGTACTGATGGTGATGTGTTTTCGTGTTGTGGCACGATTGATGAAGTGACAATGGGAATATCTATGTCAACGAATGCGGATGACAGTGATTGTGTATTTAGTGGGACAAATATCAAAGTGTTAAGGTTTGAAAACAAAAAGAAAATCTATGATATTTCACGATATACAAATGGAAAGATTGGCACGATTGGGCAAAAATGTTAAAAAGCTAATATTGAAAGAGTCGGATAAAAAATATCGTAATTGGGAAATATTTGAGATTGATAAATTGCTTGTCGAAGGTAAGAATACGGCTATTGAGGGATGGAAAAAAAAACATCTGTTTTTAGGAAAGATTTATACTGTTTCAGGTTCAAAAGCGGTGAAATGGGCGAAGAAAAATAAGATTGCTTATAAAGTTATGGCTGAAAAAAAGATTGTTAAGCAGATAAAATGATACAAGGGTCAGAAGCAAAGGCAATCCATGGAATCCGTTGAAAACCAAAAATTTTGAAATGACATAATAAGATGATTTTATTAAAATATTACAGTATAAAGCAGGGGGGATGAATGATATGAAAAAAAGAATATTTACATTTATAATGACATCGGCTATCGGTTTACTGGTGTGTGCGGGACAGATGCCAGATGAAAAATTAAAAGCAGATTTTACACCGACGGCAACTATGGCACCTATATGGGAAAGTGCAGATTTTTGGAGTGACAGTTCAAAGATAAAGACAAGCGGAGATTATGAGTATCATATTTTATCGGAAGAAAAAAAGATGATAACAATAAGAAAGATTAAAAATGCGAAAGGAAAGGTTGTTATACCTAAAGAGATAGACGGTTATAAAGTGGTGGGAATTGGTCGTTCTGATATAGTACCTCTTGAATTAAAAATCTCGAAGCTTAGGTATGTTTTTGATGATTTAGGCAGTGAAGCGTTGTCAGTTCTGCCAAAATCATCTGCAAAAGTAACAGAAATTACGATTCCGTCTCAAATACGGTTTGTTGGAATTTCAGCCTTTAAAAACAGTAAGAATTTAAAAACAGTAAAGATTGATAAGAGAAGTACAAAGTTGTATTTATATGAAAAATCATTTGAAGGATGTAGGTCATTACATGAGGTAAATCTTCCTGAAAAAACATTACCGGGAAAAGAGTCTTTTTCAAAATGTGGAATGATTGACAAAGTTACGGTAGGCATGTATGTTGTCAGTTTGGATGAAGAATTTGGAAAGACAGGCATTAAATTGTTGAAGCTTGAAAACAAAAAGAAAAATTATGATATTTCAGAGTGCAAAAAGTTAAAAATCGGCACGGTTTATGTCGGTAAAAATGTAAAAAAACTTGTTGTGAAAGATACAGTTACAAAATATTCAGAAAATGATAAGTTGAAAATTGATAAGATGATTGTGAAAGGAAAAAATACTGTTGTTGAGGGATGGAATAAAAAACATTTGTTTTTAGGAAAACTTTATACTGTCTCAGGTTCAAAAGCGGTGAAATGGGCGAAGAAAAATAAGATTGCTTATAAAGTGTTTGACAATAATTGACAAAATAAACTTTTTTAACTGTAAAGTGGGTGTAAATAAATTGATAAATAAAACAATTTTATAAATTTATTTGCACCTTAAAAGTTTCAGTGTATATTCATCAGATTTAAGTTTTTATAGTAATAAGTAAGAAAGCAATTTGGATGTTAAATATTTTTAATTTATGTGAGGTGATGATTATATGAATTTTCTTTCTGTCATAGTGACTTTTTTCGCCATTTTGATTTTGGTTATTGCCATAATCGGACTTAGAAAAGTTGGGAAAAAACAAACAGTAATATTATTGTTGGGAATAATATCAGTTTTGTTTATAATTTTAGGTTTAATATTTATTATTCCAAATATGTGGAGAAATATTGGGATAATTATGCTTATAATCGGTGTGGTAATTTTGGCTGGGGTGTTTCTTTTAACAGTTAAATAAAAAATCAGATATTTATTGGTTACATGATTAGGAGAAAGTATATGAAAAAGTTATTGGTTATAACATTATGTATTATTACATTAGTTTTTTCAGCGTGTTCGGGAAATAATGAGAAATTTGAAGCAAAATTATCAGAACAAAAGGAAGTTTCCAAAGTAAAACTGACGGAACTTACTGACTTTAAGTGGGACTATGCTTATTTTATTTTACCATATGTAAGTAAAGAGGAAATTGAAAAAATAATTTCAATAAAATCGGATGAAATTCAAGATAATAATAATAATGATAGTACGATATATGTGGTGTTTACAGAAAAAAATAAAGTTGTATATCAGTTATTTGGTGATGCTCAAAATCTGGGATTTTCATTTGATTTAGGAAAGTATAAAAAGGTTAAACGGATATCCTGCGATAATTGTGATTTTTCAGTGCAGAATAAGGATGGAGAAAATATTTATAAATTGATAGAAAAATAAAGTTTACAGAGCAGGTAATTGTGCCAGAAAGTGCAGTTGTCTGTTTTGGAGGGATTTTATAGTAAATTAAGTATTTTGCAACAATTTGCAATAATTTCTGTCTTATAAGATGAAGCATACAATAAGAAAGGGATTATCAGTGTAAAATGTTACAAAAACAATGTAAATTTTTACAAGTAAGCTGAAATATTGAAAAAATATGTTAGTATATTGCAAGGTTCTAAAGTAAATCAAGCACAAAAACAGGCTTTTTTGCTTATACGAACCTATTTCTTACAAAAATCTTACAATATATTAAAAATGTTGCAAAAATATTAAGCGTGTAGTATAATGATATTGTGAGTTTAAGTATAGGCACTTGCCGGATATTTAAGCTTGCGTATATGTGTATTTGCATGATTTATCTGTAATATTTGTTATGCTTTAATACACGGGACAAACGTATAAAGGGAAAAACGAAATGGGAGGTACATATTTATGGAAAAAACAATGTTACGCAGAGTTATGGTAGGTCTTACAATTCTTGTGATTGCTCTTGGAGTTGCCAATGTTGTCAGGGCAAATGTTTCATCAAAAGGAAGCTGTTCATTTAAAAGCAGCGTTTCGGCTGCCGAGATTTCAGAGTAAGTTTTGCAACGAAAAATATGCCTGTTGAGTGAAAAAAGATGATTGTATAGCTGATAGAGGCATTGCAAGCGTGAATGGCAGCAAGGTTGAGTTGCGTTACCGTGATTGTGCGTATGGGAAAGAGGAAACATGAAAAGATATTTTAGTATTATAGCAATTATGGCACTTGTTGTATGTATGTTTGCAGGATGTGGTTCTAAAAAGAGTAACACATCATCAAATGCAAATTCAGGTACATCATCTTCAGAGAGTGCAAAGCAGGAGGAAACAGCAGTTCCCGAGAGCACAGAAAGTACAGATGCAGGCTCGGATATTTCTTCGTCAGATGATACAAAGCAGCTTTCAGGCAAGCATCATGTTGTTATAAAAGTTAAGAAATATGGAAATATTAAAGTTGAACTTGATGCAGATACAGCACCTATATCGGTTACGAACTTTGTAAACCTTGCTAAGAAAGGTTTTTATGACGGTCTTACATTTCACCGTATCATAGATGGATTTATGATTCAGGGTGGCGATCCGAGCGGAGATGGAACAGGCGGTTCTGATGAAACTATTAAAGGTGAGTTTAGTGATAATGGTGTTGAGAATAATATATACAATGTGAGAGGAACTATCTCTATGGCACGCTCGTCTGAAAATGACAGTGCAAGTTCACAGTTCTTTATCGTACAGTCAGATAGTACATATCTTGACGGTCAGTATGCCGGATTTGGAACAGTTACAAGCGGGATGGATATAGTGGACAAGATATGCAAGGATACTCCAGTCACAGATTCAAACGGCACGGTTGAAAAGGAAAATCAGCCTGTTATTGAAAAGATTACCGTTAAGGACTGATGCTTAAAATAAGGCATATTTATACATATTGTATTGTAGGTATGATGCAGGAGCAGATAGCAATGCAGCAAATTGTAGTATCAGTTGCCTGTCACACAGTAAATAAGTAATGATGTTAAGTTGCCGGGGGCATTTATATGTACCCGGCAATAAATATATTAACACTATCAGGGAAGCGGAAGAGTGTATCGTGAATATCTGTTTGGTGAAAGGGGGAGATTGCTTGTTTAAAAGACCTGTAAATGGGAAAAAAGCGACAACGATTCCCTTAAAAAAAGCTGTTGTGTTTGAAAAAGATATATACAGAAAACCGGATATGATAGGAGTTTCAAAAGTTTCGTTGAAAAGCAGCACAAAAAATGCTAAAATAAAAACAGCGAGCGTTTTTGGTGTAGATATAAAGCCGGAGCGTATCGAGAGTGTAAAAGATGATATTACTTTAGACAGACTGTTTGAAATACAGGGGGAGAAAATTGATAAGCGGAGTTGAAGGATTAAAGATTAAACCATTGACAACCTTTAAAAATGATGGAGTTAAGCGTCACAGTGGGATTGAGAGTTTTAGCACTGTACTTAAGTCAAGCGAAAAGAAAGCTGATGCGTCTGACAAAGTACAGGAAAATAGTGATAATACAGATACGGAGTCATCGTCAAAAAACAGTGCCACGCAGAGTACGGACACGGCTTCGGGCAATAAGATATTATACACAAATGCTACGACCGGTGAGACATATACATATACGGATGTGGCAGATGATGACAATACAAAAACATCATCGACAAGTAAGAGTTCAAATACTACAACCGTTGACTCGATGAAAAAGACAAAGTATGATGCCATATTTAAAAAGGCTGCAAAGAAGTACGGAGCGTCGGAGAGTCTGCTTAAAGCGGTTGCGAAAGCCGAGTCTGATTTTAATCCAAATGATGTATCAAGTGCTGGGGCAGTAGGCGTTATGCAGCTTATGCCATCTACAGCTAAGGAGCTTGGAGTCAAAAATCCTTACGATGCCGAGCAGAATATAATGGGAGGGGCAAAGCTTATAGCAGCCCATTTGAAGAAATTTAACGGAAATGTCAGGTATGCACTTGCTGCATACAATGCCGGAAGCGGTGCAGTTAAGAGGTACGGCGGAGTTCCTTCATATTGTAAGACATATGTAAACCGTGTACTGAGTTATAAAAAAGCATATGAAACAGCAAATGCAGTAGGTTGATTGAAAACCTGCTGCATTTTTTGTGATGATAATTCCAAAAACCGGATGCTTTGCATCTGCCGTGTTTTGTGTCTGATAATTTATTTTGCGGATGGTCACTATATTATATATATCAGTAATTTATCCTAAGTCCTTTCGGATAGTGATTTTTTATCGTTCCGTTTGTAATCTTGCCCCATCCGAGAGAAAGACCATTGTAACATACAAGGATAAAACCCTTAGAAGTGGAAAGTCTCTCATCGGAAGTTTGTAAAACATCACCATGCAGATATTTTTCGGCTTCTTCTAATGAACATTCGTAATACTGTTTTACATCGTCTGGTTTAAGATATTTTGCAAATGCGTGTGCAGGCTCGAAGCGGTTCTTTTTCTTGGTTGCAATATGAAGTCCTGCTCTTACGAGTTTTATGCCTTTAAGTTCCGGCATCTGTTCCGGCACCATATAAAGTTCATCGCCGAAATATTCATAGCGTTTGTCCTCATAATCATTTGTTTCAGAAACAAATTCCGAGATAAAATCAATAAATTGTTTTCGCTCACTTTTAGAAAGGATATTTTTTCCGGAAGATTTCTTTTTCTTCTTCTGAATCGGAGGCTCTCCATCCTGTTTCTTTAATCTTACGGCAAAATGTCCTTCGCCCCTGACTTTGTGCGGCCATAATCTTAGCGAACCGTGTATTGACTGTATCTCGTTGTCAGAAAGCGGCTTCATTTCGTCAGATATAAAATCGGGATTTCCGTCAGAAATATCAAGACTGAGTATGTCGTGATAATCTTCGACATGAAAATCAGGATATGTGCGTAAAAACCAAAGAAGAATTTCTTCGTCCTCAGCAGGTGCAAAAGTACAGGTGGAATATACCAGAACTCCTCCGGGTTTAAGCATTTTCTCTGCTTCTGTAAGTATTGACTTTTGTCTTTCAGCACATAAAGTGACATTTTCAGGAGTCCATTCTTTTATTGCCGTTTCGTCTTTTCTGAACATTCCTTCACCTGAGCATGGAGCATCAACCACAATCTTATCAAAAAAGCATGGAAAGAATTTTGCCATGTTTTCAGGTGTCTCATTGCATACAACAGCATTTGGTACACCGAGTCTTTCGATATTCTGCGAAAGGATTTTAGCACGCTGTGGGAAAATCTCGTTTGAGACGAGAAGCCCTTTATTGCCAAGCATACCGGCAATCTGTGTCGATTTACCGCCCGGTGCGGCACAGAGGTCACAAACTTTTGGAGGGGTGCCTTCTGTAAAAATAGTTGAATTATCATCTGGTGTGTTTTTATTATCATTATTAAGAAATGTCTGCCTGACATTAAGTGTCTTAGGCTCTGCGAGAAGTGCGGCAACAGCCATTGCGCTTGGTTCCTGTATATAGTAAGCACCGGCTTCATGCAGTGCGTGTCTGCCGGGTTTTTCCTCAGGAACAGCGTAAAACCCTTCTTTAGCCCAGGGAACAGGACTTAAAAAGAAGGGTAATGTTTCCTGAGACTCTATCTTTAACGGATTTATGCGAAGTCCGTAGGATTTGTCATCTGAATAGCTCTCAATAAATGCTTTAAAATCCTCCGGTTCAAGCAGCAATTTCATTCGTCTGGTAAATTCTTCAGGTAAATTCATATGTAAATCTCCATTTGAAATTTATATCGTGATGCAGTAAGGATTGCGAAAATTGTACAGCAATGAAGCAATCCGTGGCATTAGTTGGGGGTAAAGTACCTTTTGACCCCAACATCATCATATTAGAATATAAGTTAAATCAAGTCAGCAATATCAATGTTTTCTCCGGTGATGCCGACATGAGCACCGGCTTTAGCTTCTGCCGTATCTTTGTGCGCGATAAGCCATTTGTTTTTTGCCCAAAGGTAAGCATCTTCGGAATTTGCTTTTGTGATATTTGGCATATCAAAGTTAGTTTCTCTTGGGAGTACAATGGCAACCCTGAATCCCTCGCCTTTTTTTGCACTGCAAGGTGCATAGTGAAGCGTTGTTGAGTAAACTTCAACGGCAGTTCCCTTAGGACATAAGAAAGCTTCTGTTTTGCTTGAATCGATTATTCCATTCTCAACGTCCTGAAGCTTGGCAACGAGGAGAATTGCATCATCAGCTGCAATATTTATCTCGTTGTCTCTGTGATACTCAAAACAGTTTAATTTTGTGTTTGTGCCATTGCAATAGCCGATTTCAATAGGCATACCACCGTAGCAGTTGTCACGGAGCTGTGCAAAAGCAGGTGTATCTTCAAGTGCTTCACAGGTAGGCTCATAGATTACTCCATCAGCAGGTTTTTCAGTTTCGCTCTCAAGTCTTTCTAAAAGAAGTTTGTAATCGTAACCATCTACGATTCGTCCGTAAGGCTTAAAAGCATCATCTTTAACCGATTGAATTTTCATGATTTATTATCCTCCTAAAATATAATTGGTTTTTTGTCTTTTATAAAGATGCGAAACATCTGGATTTTAGAGTAATTATAGCACACAGGATATATCATGTCACTTTAAAAATACGAACTGCTATACTTGTTTTATAAGAGTTTTCAAGGTATAATTAAATTGAGATTTTGTTGTTTTGGTAAATATATTATAAAATATATAGGTATAGCATCAGGGTGTTTGACAGATAAAAACGGGAGGAATGTCTTATGAGAGTTGCACTTGCACAGACAGATATGGTATGGGAAGATAAAAAAGCATCTATACAAAAGGCAGAAAAGATGGTAAGTGAAGCTGCAAAATCAAAGGCAGATATCATAATTTTTCCTGAAATGAGTTTCACCGGATTTTCTATGAATCTTGAGAAAATAGGAGAAAAGAGAGATTGTTCAGAGACGGTTTCATGTATGAGCACTTTGTCAAAAAAATACAATATTGCCATAGGTTTTGGATGGGCATCACTTCCTGACAAAAAAGGCGGAAAAGGGAAAAATATATTTTCGGTTACGGACAGAGAGGGAAAATTAATCGCAGAATATGAAAAGATACACCCGTTTACATATGGTGGCGAAAGTCGGGTATATGAGGGCGGTGAAAAATTAGTTTCTTTCTCGTTTAAAGGGCATAATATAAGCTTGTTTGTATGCTATGACCTGAGATTTCCGGAAGTATTTCAGGCGGCAGCAAAAAAGTCTGATGTGATGTTTGTAATCGCACAGTGGCCGGAGACAAGGAGTATTCATTGGCAGACTCTTCTCAGGGCAAGGGCAATAGAGACGCAGTCATATATTGTAGGGGTCAACAGCTTTGGTGTCAGGGACGGACTTGGCTACAGCGGTGACAGCATGGCTATAGATTCTATCGGAAATATTCTTGGACAACTGTCAGGCAGAGAGGGTATGCTTATATGTGATATTGATGACAGAGCGTGGGAGCTCAGAAATAAATTTGCGATAGGTAAGGACAGAAGAGAGAATCTTTATTACAGGTTATTGGAGGAGTAAGATGAGACAATATGAATTGACGATAAGAATCGCACAGATTCATCATTTGATAGAGGTGCGTAAATATAAAAAAGCACTTGCGGTTGTAAAGACGCTTGATATGCGTCAGGTAAAAGGTATAAGTGATCTCAGTGCTATTGCTGAGGTTTATACAAAAACAGAACAATTTGATGCTGCAAAAAATACTTATTTAAGAATATATAAGAAAAGCCGCACAAGACGAGTTTTATACAGACTTATTTATCTTGCCATAAGAACAAATGCATTAGATGAAGCGGAGGGATATTATCAGGAATTTGTGGCAATGAGTTCGAGCCAGCGAGATTCACTTATTTTACGGTATCGTATAGATAAAGCTTCAGGGGCATCAGTCGGACAGCTTATCGGTATTCTTGAATCATTAAAAGAAGAGGAGTATATAGAAGAATGGGCATACGAACTTGCAAAACTTTATTTTAAAGCAGGAAGATTTGAAGAGTGCAGAAGTGAGTGCGAGGATATAAAACTCTGGTTTGGCAAAGGTGAGATAGTGGAAAGGGCAAAACGACTTATTGCCAGTATAGATGATGATGAACAGATTGCTTATGTTGACGATAGAGATTATACAATAGAAAAAGAAGTGCCAAACCCTGAGGATACCGGCTCGCTTCCGGACCTTAGTGAATATGTGGAATCTGAGAGTGTGATACAAAGGCGTGAAAATTCAATCGGAAATAAGGTTAAAAAGGCATTAAAAACAACCTTTGAGGATGATGAGGATAAATTTGATGATACATTTGCCGATTATTATGAGGATGAGGACGAAAGTTCAGAGTACGGCAGAGACGAGGCTGTAGATGAATTGCTAAATATGGATGGGGATAATAATTTAGAGAAAAGCTCCGGGGATAAAATGGAAAGTCTTACAAAAGAAGAATATGATGCTTTGCTAAATTCAGAAATATTAGAACAGTCTTATAATGATGAGCAGTCTGAGTATGAAAATGAATTATATGATTATGGAGAAGATGAGGAAGAAGAGTTCGATGGTGCACAGATGGCAAGAAAAGCCATAGATGGTCTTCAGAAATTGTCGGGGCGTTGGAAGCATCAGACCGCAAAAGAGCAGCATACGAGTGAGCAGTCTGAGTATGGAGAAGATTCTGTAGATGAAAATAAAAAGCAGCCGCATAAAAAAAACAGAAATCAGCAGATGGAAAAGAAACAGGCATATGCGGAGGAAAAGGCTCCGTACGAGCATCATTCACAGTCGGGCACGGGTATTACACAGGATCTTTCAAAGGAAATATCCGCCATATACGAGGCAGAGCGCAGGGAACAGTTGAAAGTTCATTCTGTTGTGATGGAAGATGACATTGATAATGGAAATGATGATTTGATTCAGCAAAATACAGAAAATGGTGAAGCTGCATCGTCAGAAATTCCGGAAGATATTCAAGAGTCAGAAGAAAATGCTGTTATTTCAAGACAGGATGCGATGGCTCCGGCCGATTTGGAAGAAATAAAAAACGATATAAAGGATATAACAGGCAATATTTTTGGAGAGAAAAAGAAAAGACGCATTATTGATTCGGTTGCTGATGACTGGGGACACACGAAACCTATAAATGAGACCGTAAGCAAAGTGCGTGAGATGGAAATGCAGCAGGATAATGATAGTCTGTCAGATGAAAGTGTTAAAAAGAATGTAGAATATAGTGAAAAATCTGATACAAGATTTGTGTTAGACAACGGAGCAGAGCCGGAAATAAACATTAATGGAAAATCAGAGTGTATTCAAAAGAATGATGAAAATAAATCAGAGGTGCAGCCTGGTGTTAATAATGAAGTAAAGTCTGAAACAGAGATAAAATTAGAAAAAGCAGCTAAATTATTTGGAATAAATACAAGTGAACTAAAGAAGGAGGAGACAAACATGGATGATTATTCAACACCGGAAGATGAATTACCTACAACTAGGGCATTACATAAGACATTTAAGGATGTGCTGACACTTATAAACGGAGAGAAAGATCCATCACATTTTGTTTTGATTGGAGAGGACACAGATAAGATAATAGCAGTTTCTAAAAAAATCGTAAAGGTGCTTAAGGCAAATGGTTTTTTGAGCAAAGGAAGAATAGGCTGTATTCAGGCTAAGCAGTTAAATCAAATGGATTTTGATGCCTGCCGGGATCAGCTTAAAGGAAGCTGCCTGCTTGTAGATGGTGCTGCAGATCTTTATTTTCCTACTATCACAAAGATTTTTGAGCTTATGGATGAATTTTATGGAGATTTTATTGTAATACTTGCAGATGAGGGAAATACACTTGACCAGATGTTCAGGTTTGCACCTGCACTTGCAAAAAAATTCAAATATGTAATA
>ERZ772901.2494-NODE-2494-length-11579-cov-2.737418_pt1 | contig 11579 bp, 10 predicted proteins | sample MGYA00512123_ERZ772901 | MGnify/ENA primary metagenome ERZ772901 (study PRJEB29015, sample SAMEA2737711) | human gut metagenome | biome: human gut; feature: human-associated habitat; material: faeces | place: China | collected 2012 ...
TGAACTTTTACATGGTAAGAGCAGAGTCAAAAAATTTGTATTGAAATAACTGACAATTTAGGATAGAATATATATTGAGCGTTCTTTGAATAAAAATTTTATGTTCAGAGATGATAACAGTTGATAGCAATAAAATTGATGCAAAGTAACATAACTGTTACGATGTGAAATACACGATATGTGTATAGTATGGCAAATTTAATATCATTCATGCAGTATAAAACACATGAATGTAAAAAACTGATTTTTTGAGAGGAGAACAAAATATGAAGATTATTATGTTAGGTGCACCTGGAGCAGGTAAAGGAACACACGCAAAGAAGATTACTGAAAAATTTGGTATTCCGGCTATTTCTACAGGAGATATTTTTAGAGAAAATATCAAAAACGGTACGGAGCTTGGAAAGAAGGCTAAAGAGTATATGGATGCAGGAAATCTTGTACCGGATGAACTTGTATGTGACCTTGTTGTAGACCGCCTCAAACAGGATGATTGCAAAAATGGATATATTCTTGACGGATTTCCAAGAACAATTCCTCAGGCAGAAGCACTTACAGCGGCACTTGCAAAGAATGACGATGCCATCGATTATGCACTTGAGATTTTCATCGAGGATCAGGCTATCATAGACAGAATGAGCGGAAGAAGAGTCTGTAAGTCTTGTGGAGCAACATATCATGTAGTAAATATTCCTCCAAAAACAGAGGGAGTATGTGATGAGTGCGATGGCGAGCTTATTGTAAGAGATGATGACGCTCCGGAGACTGTTAAAAAGAGACTTGATGTATATCATGAGCAGACAGCTCCACTTATTGATTACTATAAGAAACAGGGAATCTTAAAAGTTATTGACGGTTCAAAGGGACTTGATACCTGTTTTGAGGAGATTTGCGGAATTCTTGAGGGATGATTTTAGAAAAATTGAAATCCCCATAAAATGATGCATGGGGTTCAAAAGGTATTTTGCCATGAGTTTATACCACGGATTGATTTATTTTTATCCGGTTTTGAACCTTGCATCATATAAAATAAAGAATTGTAGTATTTATAGCATAACGGACACTATATGTGCATGATATAAATTGTCTCAATATCAAAAAAATAAAGAAAGAAGGCACATTAACATTATGGCAGTAACAATTAAATCAGAACATGAAATTGAATTGATGCGTGAGGCAGGAAGGATTCTTGCGATAGTTCATGACGAACTTGCAAAGATTATCCGTCCGGGTATAAGTACATTTGAGATTAACAGAAAATGTGAAGAAATTATAAGAAGTTATGACTGTATCCCATCATTTCTTAATTATCAGGGATTTCCGGCATCTGTGTGCACATCAATAAATGAGCAGGTAGTACATGGAATTCCAGATAAGAAAGACATTCTTAAAGATGGAGACATCATCAGTCTTGATACGGGTGTTATTTATAAAGGTTATCAGTCTGATGCAGCGCGTACTCATGCAGTAGGTGAGATTTCACCTGAGGATCAGAAACTGATTGATGTTACAAAGCAGAGTTTCTTTGAGGGAATGAAGATGGCGAAAGCCGGAAATCATCTCTATGATATTTCAAAGGCAATTCAGGATTATGCTGAGTCAAACGGTTTCTCAGTTGTAAGAGAGATGGTAGGTCACGGCATAGGAAAAGAGATGCACGAAGAACCACAGATACCAAACTTTAAACCAATCGGCAGAGGAATGAAGCTTCGTGCCGGCATGACATTTGCAGTTGAGCCTATGATAAACAGAGGAAAGAAAGAAATCTGGATACTTGACGATGGTTGGACTTGTGTCACAAGAGACGGTATGAATTCAGCACATTATGAAAATACACTTCTTATAACAGAAGGAGAGCCGGAACTTTTATCATACAATAAGGATCTGGTATAAGATTTGAAGTTATAAATAGGGTCAGGCAGCGATGCAGAAAATATCATGTCACTGTTTAGAATATAATTAAACAGCGGCAGGTAACCGATACAGCATATGTTAAGGTTCGTATCATTGTCTGACTTAAAATAAGTAAAAAAATTGCCGATTATTTTATAGGCAGGTTATAGAAAATGTTTACTGTTTGATGATGGATTTAATATTTGCCATAAACAGTAACAATAAATGATTTATCAAGACGGAGGTTATTTATGTCTAAAGAAGATGTTATTGAAATTGAAGGAATTGTAGTTGAGAAGCTTCCAAATGCCATGTTTAAGGTAGAACTTGAAAATGGTCATCAGGTGCTTGCACATATCAGCGGAAAGCTCAGAAAGAACTTTATCCGTATATTGCCGGGAGATAAGGTTACAATGGAAATGTCACCATATGACCTTACAAAGGGACGCATCACATGGAGAGATAAATAAGATTAGGGTTAAAGACAAATCATGGTGGTTTGTCTTTTTGTTTATTTTAATTAGATATTTGCACAATTTAATTCCATATATATATGATAGTTTTGCAAACATCTAAGTATAAAAATATAAGGAAGTACAATTAGAACAGAATATAATTGGTTATGTATAAGCATAAAAATACATTATAATAGGAGAACACAAATGTTAAAAAGAAAAAGAAAACTGATAGCGATGTTTCTGGTTCTTGCGGTTTTGCTAGGTGGTTTACAGCAGACTGCCGTGTCGGGTGTGAAAGCACAGGCAGCAGTTAAGACACAGACGGCGGTGAATAATAAAGTAACCGTTAGGACACAGACTGCAGATGGCAAAAATACAGTTAAAAAAAGTAACAAAGTTAAAGCAAAATTAAAAGGTGACAGCATTTCAGAAGCGGCAGATGTTACAACCGGCTCAGCTATTTATGATGATACATTGCCGACAATGGATGTTTCCATAAAGCAGGGTGGCTCAAAACAGATAAAATTAAAATGGAATTCATATGAGGGTGCAGCGTATTATACCGTATTTTATGTAAAAGGAAGTTTTCATCAGACTCCTGATAATTCGGGTAATACATCCGAAAGCACAAATGATGGAAAAACAGAAAATCTTTCACAGAAAACTTTATACAATGAAACAGAGTTTACACTTAATGTCAGCAGAGGTGAGAATTATTCATTCTGCGTTGTTGCATATTCGGGTGCGGATGATGCTGTTGCAAGGACAGACAGACTTACAAGCTGTATTCCTAAAAAGAACAGTGTCAGATTTACAAGGCTTAGTTCAAGAAGAGTAAAGTTAAGCTGGAATAAATCAAAAGGTGCAGAAAAATACATTATATATAAGAAGGTAAACAATAATAAATACAGAAAACTTGCTGAGACAAAAAAGTTAAGATATAACGATGGAAAAGTCAGGGCAGGTAAAAGGTATAAATATTGTATAGCTGCCGTAGGCATTTATAATAATGAAACATTCAAGACAGAGTCTAATGCAAAAAGTTTTGTAATTGCAAATTTTGTAAGCACGGGTCACCAGAAATACAGTTATCATGAGATGAGCGGTGATCTTAAACAGCTTGCAAATACATATTCTGACTATGTAAAAGTAAATGTAATCGGAAAATCAAATGACAAGAGAAATATCTATGATGTTGTGGTAGGCAATCCAAAGGCAAAGAAAACAATGCTTGTCGTAAGTTCGATACACGCAAGGGAGTATATGACGGCACAGCTTTGCATGGCTCAGATAGAACATTATCTCAAAAATTATAACGGTCGTGTGAAAGGTGTCAGATTAAAGAGCACATTAAACAAAATTGCGATACACTATATACCGATGACAAATCCTGACGGTGTGACAATATCGCAGTTTGGTATATCCAAGATAAGAGACAGCAAACTTCGTAAAGCACTTTACAGGATGCCGGGTGCAAAAAGTACCTCTTCATGGAAAGCAAATGCAAGAGGTGTAGATCTCAACAGAAATTATAAATACAACTATCATGCAAAATACGGCGGCAGGCGTGGCGGTTCAGGATATTCAGGACCATATGCGGAGAGTGAGCCTGAGACAAAAGCAGTTGTAAAACTGATAAATACATTAAAGAAGAATACAAAATTAAAAGGCACGGTAAATTATCACGCAATGGGTTCTATAGCATTTGGAAGTGTCCGGAGAGGAATTAAAAAAACTACAAAAAAGACTACAATAAAAATGTATAACCTTGCCAGAAAAATTACGGGGTATGCGAGCAGTGCCAGCTATGAAAGAGGAGGAAAAAGTGTTGGTGCACTGAGAGAGTACACAATGTATAACATGAAAGTACCGAGTATCACTCTTGAGATAGGTGTCGGCGGCTGTCCTCTCCCAAGTTCACAGTTTGGTTCAGTGTGGAGAAGAAATTACAGTCTTGTGATAAGAGAAGCGAGACTGCTGGGGTAAGGATAGAGTTTATTATGTTAAGTGGCGACGATAATAAAGTAACAGTTCAGCCTTTTATTTCCTCGATTCATAAACCTGCCAGCAAGCTGTCAGTCGCTGCTTCGCAGCTTTGGTTTATTTCATTTCAGAAATGAAAGGCTATTCTACCATAAAAAGATAATCAACAATACAATGAGCAAGCTCAAGTATTGTCAATTATTTTTTATGGCTGAACTGTTACATTACCATGTCAATTATTTAATTATTTTCAACAAATAAACTTTAGTCTGCCAAATACCATCTGACCGTTTGGTATAAACTCATTTATAGCTGCACATCAGTGCAGCATAATCTTTTGTTTGCAAAGCACCGCCTGACAGCTATGTTAAACTTGTGAATGGGCAACAGCCCAAAATACTACTGCACTTGCCGCCGCAACATTTAGCGAATCGACTCCATGTGACATTGGTATCCTGACAGTATAATCACTCTCAGATATTGTACTCTGTAAAAGTCCGTCACCCTCCGTTCCGAGAATTATCGCAAGTTTTTCTTCTGATATTACATCTTTATCATCTATGCTTACAGAATTATCATCAAGTGCCATTGCCGCTGTTTTAAATCCGAGGCTGTGAAGTCTTTTTATATAACTCTCTCCATTGTCATCATCTGATATATTTACAAATGTCCACGGTATCTGAAAGACTGTTCCCATGCTCACTCTTGCAGCTCTGCGATACAAAGGATTACTGCTGCCGTTTGTCAGTATTACCGCATCTATATTGAGTGCCGCCGCTGAGCGGAATATAGCCCCCACATTTGTCGGATTCATTACATTTTCAAGAACAGCTATCCGCCTTGCATCCTTGCAGATTTCTTCAAGTGCCGGAAGTTGTCTGCGGTGCATCGCACACAACATTCCTCTCGTTAGTTTAAATCCCGTGAGTTTTGTGAGAATCTCAAATTCTGCCGTATATACAGGGAATTCATGTATATTTTTTTCTTTGTATCCGGTACTTTTTAAGGCATATTTTTCTTCTGATACCGTATTTTCTCTGTTGTTTTTCAAAACAAGATTTTCCTGTTTTTCTGCATCTGAATATATTTTTCTGTTTTGATATATCCTGTCGCACTTTTCTAATACAACTTTCCCCTCGCCCTCAATATGTTTTTTCTCAATAAGACATGAAATCGGCTCATATCCTGCATCAAGTGCCCTCTCTATTACTTTCGGACTTTCCGCTATAAATATTCCCTTATCAGGCTTTGCTCTGTTTAAAAGCTGTCCCTCAGACAATCTTGCATATATATCAAGTTCTTTTGCTTCAAAATCTTTTATCTCTATTATGTTCATTTTGTTTCCTCATTTCCGTACAACCTGTTAAAAGCAATGCCTAAAAATTTATCTGTCTTATCTGCCAAAAATAATTGATATTTATGTGAATTTTTCCACATTTTTATATATTTCACTTATCCTTTATGTTTTTTTCGTTTTACTGACAATACCGTTATCCTGCATTTTTTCTTTATTCCGTTAGCCGTAACAGTTATCTTTGCCTTTCCCTTTCTTACTGCGGTCACTTTTCCTTTACCGTTCACTTTTACGATATTTTTTTTACTGCTTTTATACCGGACTTTCCTGTACGGACCTGTTACTATCGTTTTTAAACGAATACTCTTATTGCCTTTCAGATAAAGCGTTCTCTTAACCGGTTTTATCTTAAGTGATATTTTTTTCACCGTGACCTTACATATAAATTTCTTTCCATTAACCGTAACTTTAACTACTGCTTTTCCGGACTTTACCGCCGTAAGTTTCCCTGCTGCATTAACTTTTACTATTTTCGGATTACTGCTTTTGAAATTCGCTTTAACCGATTTCCCGTCTACCTTAGCTATCAAAGTAAATGTTTTATATTTCGGCAGATACAGTACAACTGAAGTTTTGTTCAATTTAACCATACTGTTCGGAGACACCGTTGGAGTTGTGGTTTCATTCGGCTCTGTTGTTTCTGTTGGTTCTGCCGTCTGACCTGGCTTTGCACTTGCTGTTTCCGTTGGTTTCTCTGATTTTGACCAATACGGATATAATTTAATAGCTTCGTTTTCTTTATATTCCCCATTTAAATCATATGTCTTTTCGCCACCCTCACTGAGCGACCAGCCTGTCTGAGTATATCCTGTTTTTGTATATAATGCAGCTTTTAAGTTCAGTGATGTATCTTGCAATTTGCTTATTGACTCAACACTTCCAACCACATCATTTCCGGGAAGATATGTTACCGAATATGTCTTTTTTCCAATTTTTACATTTACATTTATCGTTATCGTTTTTTCATCATTTTTTTCAGACTTCCCAACTACTTTCAACACACTTGTCGGTGATTCAAATGCCCCTATTTTCAGTAGTCCTGTCTCATAGTCAATTTCTGTGTCCGCTGCTGTTTCTCCGCTTACATACCACTTTATGTCTCCATCCGATATTTTCTTTCCGTTTATCTGTGCAAGGAACTGAATCTGACTTCCTCGTACGGCAGTCATCTGAAGATTTCCACCAACTTCTGACGGTGCTAATAATGTAACACCGTTTGCTGTCGGTTTCCCAGTATTTTCAGGCTGCTCTGTCGGTTGCTCGCCATCTATTTCCTTTCCACTTACATTAAATGTTATTTTTTCTTTTGTAAGCTCTGTTACGGATATTGTGTATCCACTGTATGTTATGTCTTCTCCAACTGACATTGGTGCATCAATTCTTGTGTTATATTGTCCGCCTATTGCAGATAATTGTGTCACACCACTTAAATTTTTAGGAAATCTAACACTCATATCAGAATCACAGACAAGAAGCCCGGATTTCTTTAGTCCATTTGCAGACACATAATTTCCAAGTAAATTATATATTTTACGATTTTGGGCATTTAAATCAAATCTGTTTATTTCTCTATCGTCCACATAGCGATACTCCAGATATAGTTTATGATTATTAGGAAGTTCCAATGTATATGCCACCGTCCCATCCTGTCTTTTATCCTTTGTCGGCGGAAGTGTATATTCACCTGCCTTTGTAATAGGTGTAATATTATCTGCATCGAGCCATCCCACCGCCTCTCTTTCACGGGATGTCATAAACTGCACGACCGGAGACAATGCTTTCGCCATAGCCGACATAAAACACACCGGTTCACTTTTTCCCGAAGCTGTATAAAGATCTAATAAACCAAATATATGTCCCATCTCATGAATAAGCGTTTTATTATTTACAAAATATATATCGCTTCCGGCTTCTTTATAAATACTCACCGGGTCATTCTGAATTGGAGCCTGATTATATCTGTTGCTTGTCAATGTCCCTTTAGCTGTTTTAATAGTGATACGATTATTTATCGTATGATAAGCCCATAGAGGTATAGTCCCTCCATCCCATGAACTTGCATACTTTGCATCAGTCGGTGTAAACAAAACGGTAATGGCATCAATATAACCGTCGTTGTCTGAGTCAAGCTTATCAAAGCCAATTTCCTCACCAGCCATATTTCTTAATTTTGCACCGTTATTTACTGCCTCCTGTACTTTATCACTCCAATCCCTTAAAAGCTCTAATCTTCTATACTCTTTGTCTGTAGTATAACCCTCTGGATTTTCATCTGTCTTTGGTGAATAATATCCTCTGGTGTGAGCAAGCTTTATAGATGTAAATTTGTTATCATTTTCTGTAAGGTAAACCGTTCTTAAATTTAATGTCTGATTAGATACCGCTCTGTAATATTCACGCACAGAATATTCAGACTTATTATATGTATTATCAATGAGTTCTATGTTTGTAATATCATTTGTTTCTGTTACTTTCTCATTTAAATACTCATCCTCACCATCAAACCTGATAGGTATTGCCATATTATACATATCCCTTACCTTATAGGCAGTGTGCACCTGTGTTTCTTGAGATTCATTTGCATTTGTATATTTTATGCCTGTCTGAAATGTCAAGGCAAATACAAGAATAAGTGCAATATATCGTTTTAAATTTGTTTTTTTAAAGCAATTTTTTTTCATCTTTGTATTCCCTTTCTTTTTAAGTTGTTATTAGTAAAAATATTCTAACACCCTAATAGCAAAATATCCACTACTTTTTCACTTAAAAAAGAGCAAAACCAGCGTTTTGCTCCTGCAAGAATTGCTTTGCAATTCTTGTTGGTGCCACACTACATTACGAGCATTTTCCTATACAATAAAAAAGAAAAAGCCACACATACGGTAACATCCATCTGTATAACAGACGGTATATCACCTGAATGTATGACTTTATATTTATAAGTACGATGTCTTTGCATCAGTAACAACTCTGTTACTTTATAGACATAACATTACTCACTGATGAATCCTCTATAATGACGAACTAACATCTGCGATTCTACCTGCTTCAATGTCTCAAGTACAACACCTACAATAATGATAAGTGATGTTCCACCGAATGATACATTTGCACCAAACGCACCTGAGAAGAAAATAGGTACTACTGCTACGAATGATAATCCAATTGCACCGAGCAAAATGATGCTGTTAAGAATCTTTGTAAGATAATCAGTTGTTGGCTTTCCAGGTCTGATTCCAGGAATGAAACCACCCTGTTTCTTCATGTTCATTGCAATCTCCTGTGGATTGAATGTTATTGAAGTATAGAAGTATGCAAAGAATATAAGCAATACTATATAAACAACAAGACCAATTGTGTATTTGAACTCGCCTAAGCTGTCAAAGTTGCACCATGAGTTCTGGTTTAATACCTTCAATATCTTCTGTCCAAATGAAGCACCTGCACCTGATGCCGGCTGAATACCTGCAAATCCTGCAATAACAATAGGCATTGAAAAAAGTGAACCTGCAAAGATTACCGGGATAACACCTGCTGTGTTTACTTTAAGCGGAATATGTGAAGATTGTCCACCTACAAGTTTTCTTCCCTGTGTCTTCTTTGAATACTGTACGCTGATTCTTCTCTCACCATCTGAAAGAATAATGATAAATACAACCATTCCAAGTAAGACAGCTAAGATTATAACAGCTCCCAATAAACCATTTGTTACTGTAGTCGCACCCTTTATAAACTTCTCGTAGAGATTCGCCATATCGTTTGGCAGTCTTGATACGATGTTGTATAAAAGGATAATAGATATACCGTTTCCTACACCCTTTTCAGTAATCTGCTCACCTAACCACATTAAGAAAGCAGAACCTGCTGTCAATGATACAATGATGACTGAAACTGATGTGAATGTAATCTTATCGTCAGTAAGATATCCGCTGTTACCAAATCCGATAGCCATAGCAGCACTTTCTAATACTGAAAGTCCTATTGTCACATATCTTGTGTACTCTGTGAGTTTCTTTCTTCCTTCTTCACCATCTTTGTGTAATTCCTCTAAGCGTGGAATTGCAATCGTAAGAAGCTGAATAATAATGGAAGCTGTAATGTATGGTGTAATGTTCAACGCAAATATTGACATCTGCTCAAATGAACCACCTGTCAACTGGTTAAAGAAATCAAGTGATTTCTGTGAATTGAACATCTCCCTGATTGCCTCATACTTAACTCCCGGAACTGGAAGCTGTGAACCAATACGGACAACTATCAAAGCAAAGAAAGTATAAAAAAGTTTCTTTCTTAAATCTTTGATCTTAAATGCATTACGGACTGTTTCAAACATCCTTAGATCACCTCAGCTTTTCCACCAAGAGCCTCAATCTTTTCAACAGCACTCTTGCTGAATGCGTTTACCTGTACTGTAAGCTTCTTAGTTAATTCTCCATTTCCAAGTATCTTAACGCCATCCTTAGGATTGCTGATAATACCAGTTTCAAGTAATGCTTCAACTGTAACTACATCACCATCTGCAAATTTCTCTAATTTGTCAACATTAATAGCAACGATTTCCTTAGAGTTGATGTTTGTAAAACCTCTCTTTGGAATACGTCTGTAAAGTGGCATCTGTCCACCTTCAAAACCAGGACGTGGAGCACCAGAACGAGCCTTCTGACCTTTATGACCCTTACCTGCTGTCTTTCCGTTTCCTGAACCATGACCACGACCACGTCTAAAGTTGTCGCTCTGTTTTGAACCTGCTGCTGGACTTAATTCTGATAAATTCATTATTTAACCTCCTAAAACTACGGGCTGTACCCTACAGCCACACAAATCACTAACGGGCAAATGTAAAACGCTCACTGTTAAAAAAGCTGTTCTTGCTCTTTCTAACGACAAACTTCACAACTTCGGAAAAAAGCTGTTCTTGCCTTTTTCTAACGGCAAGCTTCACAACTTCGAAAAAAAGCTGCTTTTGCTTTTTCTAACGGCAAACTTCACAACTTCGGAAAAAAGCTGTTCTTGCTTTTTTCTAACGGCAAGCTCCGCTTGCCATTGCCCTCGCTACAGTTCAATATTTTACCACAAACACCACCCGTTTGTACAGTAAAATTTTTATTAAATCTATATTTTAGAATAAAGGATTTTTCTCTGTTACTATTTTAGCTATTTAGCAAACCATATACAATCATAATCATGTGGCAATACAAATTTTGCTTAATTTCTTTGACTGTATATTTATCTTCCATACATCTGACACCAATTTTTATGAAATAACTCTTCATGTTTAATAATTGCTTTTTTCTTTCTTCTTCATTTTCCATTTCAAGTTTTTCTATCTTATTTATAAAAGCCTTTTCTTCCTCTTCCGACAAACTCTTAATAAAATGAACTAAAGATGAAAAAGCCTTTGGATACTCAAAGTCTGTTTCCCCCATCATTTGTTCCCATTCTATATCAGATATTGAAGCATCATTCCATTTATAATAATTTTCTTTTTTCATTATTTCCCCCCTAATTTGCTAAATACCAAGAATGAAAATGATATGTTTTGCCTGAACTTCTTAATGGATGATAATGCTTATAATACCCCTCAGAATTATCATGAGTATCATGATGTACAACTTTTCGTGAAATATAAAAAGAACGCCGCAGGGGGCTAGTGAGTTATTTAAAATAACTCTCCCCTTACCGCGTTCTTTATTCACGAATCTATATTAGATTTCTTCGACCTTAACAAGGTGTCTTACGTGCCAGATCATTCCTCTTACTGCTTCGTTGTCAGGCAACTCAACTGTCTTGTTTACTTTCTTTAAGCCTAATGCTTCAACAGTTGCACGCTGTTTTGGAATGGCACCGATTGTAGATTTTACTAATGTAACCTTTAACTTATCTGCCATAAA
>ERZ772901.2495-NODE-2495-length-11578-cov-13.671093_pt1 | contig 11578 bp, 8 predicted proteins | sample MGYA00512123_ERZ772901 | MGnify/ENA primary metagenome ERZ772901 (study PRJEB29015, sample SAMEA2737711) | human gut metagenome | biome: human gut; feature: human-associated habitat; material: faeces | place: China | collected 2012 ...
GCCCAGTGATATGATGCTGTGCGTCATATCCTACTGGGTATTATCTGGCGCAAAATGGCGGCAGATCCAGCAGCTCCGCTGCTGCGCACTCTCCCGGCAAGCTGTTGAAATGAAAGAAGCCTCCGCTAAACTTTATACCAAAATCGGGGAAAAGTAATCAAAACAGGTTCACTTAGGGGGCCAATAATAGGCCTACGAAGCCCACGACTTTTGCAATTTCAGGTGCTATGATAATTACAGAGATGCAGCATCTTAATGATTCCCCGCAAAGAAAGAATAGGGATGCCACAAGAAATGGGAACGATGCTTCCTACTTTCACCGAAAATTAGGAACTCTCAGTTCCTGTTCGATTCCAAGTTTCTCTGTTATACTTTTCTTGCAGAGCGAAAGCAAACTCTTCTAAGCGGAAAGCGACAAACGCCATGATCTCCCACTGAGGGAAGGAGCGATAGGTCACTTTCTTTGCAGTATGACAACCACATAAATCCTTTTTTGAAAGGACTACCTCTCGATTCCGAGAGAAGATTTCAAGACTTGATCTTGAAATGCATGACCCTTTGCTTGGAAGAATTGTATTACTCTTGTGATCTAATAGCATGAGTGACCGTACACAAAAATACAGGAAAAGAGGGATGTCTATCTGAAATTAACACGACACAACGGACGAGCCGGAGCACACGGCACTTACAACCCCAAGCACAATGACCGCAGTTTCAACCTTTCCAACAGCGAGCACATTGACCCGGAACGAGCTAAAGGTAACATCTACTGGGACTGCTATCATGGCATCCGTTCTGCATCCGACAAGGATAAACAGACTGCCGCATTCAGCGATGTGGAGAAGATGTTCTATGAAATCCATTACGCTCACTTTGTGGAGAACCAGAACGCCCGCAATGCGAAGATTCGCCACACCGAGCGCAATCGAACCATAGAGGACTTGCTTGCGGGTAAGAAAACCTGCCCGGAAGAAACCATCTACCAGCTGGGAACATTGGACGAACACGCATCGGTGGAAGATCTGGTTTTAGTGGTGACAGAGTTTATGTCCGAATTTCATGAGCGCTTCGGCACTCATGTTCATCTGCTGGACTGGGCACTGCATCTGGACGAAAGCACACCCCACATCCATGAGCGTCATGTGTTCGACTGCGAGAACAAGTACGGCGAGGTGGCACCCCAGCAGGAAAAGGCGTTGGAAGCGTTGGGCTTCGACCTGCCCGACCCGGCCAAACCCCTCAGCCGCCGCAACAACCGCAAGATCACCTTTGATGCCGCCTGCCGGAAGATGCTGTTCGAGATTGCAAAACGGCATGGTCTGGAATTGGAGGAAGAAGCGGAGTATGGCAACCGCAAATATTTGGAAAAGCAGGATTTCATCCTTGCCAAGCAAAAGAAGCAGCTTGCCGCCCAGCAGAACAAGCTGGACAAGCTGACCCTCAAGGTCAACGACATGGAAGCGTTGATCGATGAAGTTTCGGCTGCGGCCTACGACAAGGCGGTGGAGGTCGTGACCGATGTGGTGCGCACCGAGACCCGGAAGGAAGATATGCGGATGATCGAGGACACGAAGAAGTGGGTGCTGTCCCCGGAACGTAAGGCTCCGCAGACCACGAGAGAATACGCCGCCCACCGTTTGGACACCGTGCTGGACAAGTTCCTCAAGACCATGCAGACCACCACCGCACGTCTGCAGGAAAAGCTGCTGAAACCGGAAGTCCGTCAGAAAGGCAAGGAGCAGGTTAAGGAGAAAGCACGAGATTCCGTCCTGCAACTGCTGAACCGCTTGCAGGCGGAACAGCTGCACAAGCCCACCGCACAGCCTCGAACGAAGGGAGAGTATTCGGAGATTTGACACCCCATCGGGTACGGTCTGCGGCAGGACTGGCAATTTCCTGCCCGATCACAGACACCCGGTTACAAGGAAGTGGAGGTGCAAGTGAAAGAAGTTCCTATCTGGCAAAAGAGCAATCTGACCTTGGAGGAAGCGGCGGCTTACTCTGGGATCGGTATCAATAAACTGCGGTCAATGACCGATAGCGATGAATGCAAGTTCGTCCTTTGGAACGGAACCAAACGGCTTATCAAACGCCGTAAGCTGGACGAATATTTGGACAAGGCATTCTCAATCTGATGCGGTTCGAAAATTGACCGTTTGATGTTGCAGGGAGTCTTGCGTCATGGTATACTCATGGCGTAAGGCTCCTTTTCAACATTCTGTGAACGAAGAGGAGAGTTTATATGCAAAGACGTAAAGATAACAAAGGCCGTGTTCTGAAGGATGGCGAGGTCTACCGCAAGAGTGACGGGCTGTATATGTACCGTTGGACTGCGAAAAACGGAAAACGCCATACCATCTATGATGCAACCTTGGAGGGGCTGCGCGAAAAGAAAGAGAAGATACAGCGCGACTTGGCAGAGGGCATCCGCATCCCGGAGTGCAGCCTGACCCTGAATGACTTGTTTGAACTGTGGCGTAAGAACAAGGTGGGCTTGAAAGAGCATACCTTCGCCAATTACGTTTATATGTACAATCGGTTCGTTCGGGATGAGATCGGCAGGATGAAGCTCAAGGATATTCGCAAGTCGGATATCCGCAGCTACTACAATGGCATCGTCCGCAATGGCAAGATGGCACTGAACACGCTGGAAACCATCCAGAATGTTCTCCATCAGGTCTTTGCGGTGGCGGTGGACGATGAGTACATCCGTGTGAATCCCACGGATGGTGTCCTGACGGCCATTAAAGCCGCCCAGCAGTACGAAACGCCCAAACGCCACGCTCTGACCCTGCCCCAACAGCAGGCGTTTCTGAATTTCATCAAGAAAACGCCGAAGTTCCAGCACTGGCTCCCGATGTTCACCTTCATGCTGGGCACTGGATGCCGCATCTCGGAAACGGTTGGCCTGTGCTGGGGCGACATCGACTTTGAGAGTGGGTTTATCACCATCCAGCACAATCTGGTGTACCATGACCACGAGGTCGGTGGCTGCTATTTCACCATGTCCACCCCCAAGACTTCCGCCGGCAAGCGGGCAATTCCGATCTTGCCCGAAGTGCGGAAGGCACTGGAGCAGGAGCGCACCAACCAGCAGGAGCTGGAACTGGTATGCGAATACGAAATCGACGGAATCTCAGATTTCGTATTCCTGAACCGCTTCGGCCAGCCGCAGAACCCGCAGACGGTCAATCGTGCAATTAAGCGCATCAGTGTGGCATACAACGAAGCCGAACTGGAAAAGGCCGAAAAGGAAAAACGGGAGCCGCAGCTGTTGCCGCCCTTCTCCTGCCATAATCTCCGGCACACATTCTGCACCCGGCTGTGCGAAAATGAGACCAACCTGAAGATTATTCAGGACATCATGGGACACCGGGACATCAGCACTACGATGGAGATTTACGCGGAAGCCACCAAGGAAGCCAAAGCCCATTCCTTTGCAAATCTGAACGGTAAACTGGGCATTTCGGTCTGAAATCCACTACACCAACCGCTACACCACTTTTACACCAAATCCTCGGTAACTTGTGGAGAGTTGCGTAGGGTAACGTACGGACGGGACAAAAAGGAAGCCGCATGAGTAGGCTTATAACGGAATATAAAGCTTTTCATGCGTGTTCCTTGACCTGTCCCCACGATGAAGCCGATTGAGCAGTAAGATACAAAAATCGGCTTTATTACGTTAAAAAGCTAGATGCGCGATACTGTAGCAACGTGGATTTACCACCAACTTACCACCCAATTTGATAATTTGCATCAGTAAAATGGAAAGCAGCCTACAATAAACACAAGCACCCCTGCCAATGAAATGTGCGATGACACATAGATTGGCAGGGGTGCTTTTCATGTTTGGAAGATATTAAGAGTATTTCGGAAAAATACTGGTATTGTCTTGTTGCCCACCGAATCAAGTCGTGGTATAGTAATAATTGGAGTAGTTTAACCTTAAAGGTCGTTGCGGCATACAACTTCCGATAATATTGATTATCTGGAAGTTTTCGGGATTCTACAATGCAGGAGGTTGTCTGTATGGCGGTGCTTTCAAAGAGTCAAATGTCCGAAGAAGATATTAAGTTTCACTACATCACACCCGCAATCACGGCAAAGTGGAACAACCAGCACATCACGCTGGAAACAAAAATCACAGATGGCCGTATCAATCTCAAAGGTAACATTGTGGCCCGTGAAAAGCCGAAACGTGCAGACTATGTGCTTTACCTGAGCGCGAATAATCCGATTGCCATTGTTGAAGCAAAAGACAACAATCATACGGTTTCCCACGGATTGCAACAGGCCATGACCTATGCGCAGATGTTGGATGTTCCGTTTGCCTTTAGCTCAAATGGGGATGGCTTTGCAGAACATGACTTCTTGACGGGCAAAGAACGCACCTTTGGCCTTGACGAATTCCCAACAGAAGAAGAACTGGTTGAACGGTACAAAGCCAGTGTAAACAATGGAGCTGGTTTGACGGATGTACAGGAGAAAATGATTGCACAGCCGTATTATAGCAGCCAGAAAACTTACCCACCGCGCTATTACCAGCGCATTGCCATCAATCGTACATTGGACGCGATTGCAAAAGGGCAAAATCGGCTTTTGCTGGTAATGGCAACTGGTACAGGTAAAACTTATACGGCATTTCAAATTGTGTATCGGCTGCTCAAAAGTGGCTTAAAGAAAAAGATTCTTTATCTTGCAGACCGCAACAATCTTGTTGACCAGTCTATCCAACAGGACTTTGCGCCGCTGGAAAAGGTCATTCATAAGGTGAATTTTTCTAAGGACGACCCTCGCACAATTACTTCTTATGAGGTCTATTTCTCTCTCTATCAGCAGCTTGCAGGAAAGAACGAAGAACAGGATGAGAACGCCGAAAATGCACTCGATAAGCTGTCACAGCTCTTTAGCCCGGATTTCTTTGACCTGATTATTGTCGATGAGTGTCACCGAGGCTCTGCGAAGAAAGAAAGTAATTGGCGCAAAATTCTGGAATATTTTGCCTCTGCTACGCAAATCGGCATGACTGCTACGCCTAAAGAAACCAAATATGTTTCAAACATCGACTATTTTGGCGAACCCATCTATACTTACAGCCTGAAAGAAGGAATCGAGGACGGTTTTCTTGCGCCTTTTAAAGTAATCAATGTTATGACGGACATTGGTGAGGGATGGCGTCCTCGCAAGGGCCAGCGCGATATTTACGGAAACGAAATCGAAGATCGCATTTATACAAATAGCGATTACGACTACAACATCATTATAGAAGATCGTATCAATCAAGTTGCTGCTGAAATCACGCGGTACTTGAAAAGTACCGACCGTATGGCCAAAACCATCGTGTTCTGCCCAACCGAAGAAGCGGCAGAGCGTATGCGGATGGCTTTGGCAAACCAGAACGCTGACATGGTGAAGCAGAATCCCGATTATGTTGTCCGCATTACAGGCAGCGATACTTATGGAAAGAGTAAGCTGGATTATTTTATCTCTGTTGGCTCGAAATATCCTGTTATTGCGACTACCTCCAAGCTGCTCTCCACGGGTTCGGATTGCAAGATGACAAAGCTGATTGTTTTGGATGAAATGATTGGCTCTATGACTGAATTCAAGCAGATCATTGGCCGCGGAACCCGTCTGCACGAAAAAGAAGGCAAGACCCATTTTGTTGTGATGGATTTCCGAAATGTGAGCCGACTTTTTGCGGACCCGGATTGGGATGGTCCGATTGAAATGAACGAGGACTTCGATTCCGAAAAAGAGAACGATAAGCCCGTACCGAAAAAGGGCTCAGGAACATCTGACCCTCCCACGCCGCCAGACCCCAAGAAACCCAAACCAATCGTTGATAAAGACGGCTGTCGGGTGGAGATCATCTACAAAACGGTTTCTATTTATGATGCAGGCGGGAAACTGCTCCGGCAGGAAAGCATTATTGACTACACGAAAGAAAATATCCGTGGCTCGTACGCTTCACTGGACAATTTTATCCGTCAATGGTCTGCTGAAGAAAAGAAAGAAAAAATCCGGGAGCTTCTTTTGGAGCATGGTATTGACCTTGAAGCACTAAAGGCCGACCAGAACATGACGGATGTGGACGACTTTGACTTTATCTGCCACGTTGCGTTTGATAAAAAGCCTTTGACGCGCAGAGAACGAGCAGAAAATGTCAAAAAACGCGACTTTCTAAGCAAATACAGCGGTGCAGCAAGAGATGTTCTGGAGGCACTTCTGGACAAGTATATGAATACTGGCATTTATGAAATTGAGAAAACGGAAATTCTGCGGCTTGACCCGTTCTTGAAAATGGGCAAGCCCCAAAAGATTGCCTCCTACTTTGGTGGGAAAGACGGGTATCTGAAAGCTGTTAAGGAACTGGAACAGGCAATCTATGAAGGAGAAATTGCATAACAATGGGAAATTTATCGAATTTTGTGAAGCGTGTCCGCGATATTATGCGGAACGATGCAGGCATCAATGGTGATGCACAGCGCATTGAGCAGATTGCATGGATGCTCTTTCTGAAAGTATATGATTCTAAAGAAGATGAGTGGAATACGACTTTTGACAGCAAGGAATCATATCAATCCATAATTCCCGAGTCTTGCCGCTGGCGCAACTGGGCGCACGCTAAAAACGGGAAAGGTATGACGGGCGATACTCTCTTGGAATTTGTCAACAATACGCTGTTCCCCACCTTGAAAAAGCTGCCTGTGGACGCTTCCACGCCCATCAAAAAAGCAATCGTGCAGACTACCTTTGCAGATGCAAACAACTATATGAAAGATGGCGTTTTGCTTCGACAAATCATAAATGAAATTGATGATATCAAATTTGACGAATATGAAGAAAGTCGAGTATTTGCTGGAATCTATGAAACAATTTTAAGGGAGTTACAAAGTGCCGGTTCTGCTGGCGAATTCTATACGCCACGCGCTGTTACTGATTTTATGGCGCAGATGATCGACCCGCAAATCGGTGAAAAGATGGCCGATTTTGCCTGCGGCACGGGTGGCTTTCTTACCAGCTGGCTGAAAGTTTTGCGTCAAAAAATTCAAACAACAACTGACGAGAACCTGTGTAATAATTCCATTTACGGAGTTGAAAAGAAACAGTTTCCGTATATTCTTTGCATCACTAATATGCTGCTGCATGATGTGGATGTGCCGCAGGTGTTCCATGATAACACACTTCTCCGAGATGTTCTGGACTATACCGAGGACGATCAGGTAGACGTTATCTTGATGAATCCTCCCTATGGTGGGTCGGAAAAGCCGGAAATTAAGAACCATTTTCCGGCTGACCTTGCCAGCAGCGAAACGGCTGACCTGTTCATGTCCGTTATTATGTATCGACTGAAGGAAAATGGCCGCGCAGCTGTCATTCTGCCGGATGGCTTCCTGTTTGGCACAGACAATGCCAAAGTAGCAATCAAGACGAAGCTGTTCTCTGAGTTCAATGTCCATACCATCATCCGTATGCCGGGTAGTGTGTTCTCCCCATATACATCGATTACGACCAACATTTTGTTCTTTGACCATACTGGCCCGACAGAGGAAACCTGGTTCTATCGTCTGGATATGCCGAAAGGCTACAAGCATTTCAGCAAGACCAAGCCTATGAAGTTGGAACACTTTGCCCCTGCGGTAGAATGGTGGAGAGACCGCAAAGAAATTCAGTTGGACGGGTTTGGCAAGGCCAAAAAGTATACCGTGCAGGAAATCAAAGACCGCAACTACAATATTGATTTGTGTGGCTATCCGCATGAGGAAGAGGAAATCTTACCGCCCAAGGAGCTGATTCAGCAGTATCAGGAGAAGCGCGCCAGCCTGAACGCAGACATTGACCGAATCCTTGCTCAGATCACGGAGATTCTGGGCATTGACCTTGATGCACAGGACTGAGCCACATAGATAAGGAAGAAAAAATGACAGGACAGCAACTGAAAAATTCCATTCTGCAAATGGCAGTGCAGGGCAAACTTGTTCCGCAAGACCCCAATGACGAGCCTGCTTCTGTGCTGCTGGAACGCATTCGTGCAGAGAAAGAACAGCTTATCAAAGAGGGCAAAATCAAAAAGGAAAAGAATCCATCTGTGATTTTCCGTGGAGCCGATAATTTGCCTTATGAGAAGGTCGGCAAAAATGAGCCTGTCTGCATTGCAGATGAAGTGCCGTTTGACATCCCGGAGAGCTGGGAGTGGGTACGATTTTCAAATATTATTGAACTGCAATCTGGACAGGATATGACTCCCGATAAGTACAACAGCACGCAGTTGGGAATACCCTATATTACAGGTGCATCTAATATTGCAAATGGAAATGTCGTTATCAATCGATGGACAGAATATGGAAAGGCTTTTGCACATAGAGGCGATTTGCTATTAACCTGTAAAGGAACTGTGGGTTCTATGGCAGTATTGAAAGAGCCTCAAGTTCACATTGCTCGACAGCTTATGGCCATTCGTTCACTTTCAGATGATATAGAGATTTCATATATAAAGATTGTCCTAGAAACGTTGATTCCTATATTAAAGGCTGCTGCTAAAAGTATGATACCGGGAATTGCAAGAGAAGATGTACTTCATTCATTATTGCCATTACCTCCAACTAGTGAGCAAAAACGAATATGCGGAAAAATAAAAGCTCTGCTTCCACATATAGAAATATATGATATCAAAGAAAAAACTGCTGCACAATTAAACAGCTCATTTCCAGATACTTTGAAAAAGTCTGTTTTACAAGATGCTGTTCAAGGAAAGCTCGTTCTCCAAGATTCTGCCGACGAACCAGCATCCGTTCTGTTAGAGCACATCCGTGCAGAAAAAGAGCAGCTCATTAAAGCCGGAAAAATTAAACGGGACAAGCATGAATCCGTTATTTTTAGACGGGATAATTCTTATTACGAAATCTCTGGTAAAAAAGAAGTTTGCATTGATGACGAAATCCTGTTTGACATTCCTGAAAGTTGGGAGTGGACAAGATTAGGAAATGTATTAGCCTCTACTGATGCAGGAAAAAGTCCACAATGTGAGGATCGCTCTTGTAACAAAGGCGAAGCTGGTGTTATTAAAACAACGGCTGTACAAGATGGATATTTTCTTCCGAACGAAAATAAAGTATTGCCTACATCATTTACAATACAAAAGGATCAGCTAATTAGAAAGGGGGATTTGCTGATTACGCGCGCTGGACCTCGTAATAGGACTGGAGTATTATGCGTTGTTGATGTGGAATGTGAGAAGTTGATTCTATCGGATAAGACTGTGCGGCTAGCCTACATTCGTAATAATGTCAATCCGCACTATCTTCAGATTGCACTATCAAGCCCCGCAATTCAAAATATGGTTGTTAAGGCAATGTCGGGAATGGCTGAATCACAGGTCAATATATCACAGAGCAACATGAAAAAGTTTTTGATTCCGATTCCACCATTAAACGAGCAAAATCGAATTGTTGATAAATACAAAACTGTTTATTCAGCATTTGTAAATAAGTTTGAGTTCTTATTATGAGAACGTCGATGGAATTGAACGTTGCATCGACGATGAGCTGCCGTTTGAGATTCCCGAAAGTTGGGAATGGTGCAGACTCGGTACAATTCTGCAAAAGCTAACAGATGGTACACATTCAACACCCAAATACACTGCTAGAGGCATTCCATTCATATCTGTAAAAGATATAAGTTCTGGTAAAATTTCTTTTGAACGAACAAAGTTCATTTCAAAAACAGAACATGAACTTCTCGCGTCTCGTTGTGACCCACATCGAGATGATATTTTACTTACTAAAGTGGGAACAACTGGAATCCCAGTATTGGTTGATACCGATAGGCCTTTTAGCATTTTTGTGAGTGTGGCGCAGCTTCGATTTTCAACAGAACTGCTAGACAAATTTTTCTTGATTTATCTTCTAAAGTCACCGCTTGTACAAACTCAATGTAGAGAAAACACAAAAGGGGTTGGAAATAAAAATTGGGTGATGCGTGATATTGCAAACACGTTGATCTGTATTCCACCATTGGCAGAACAAAAAAGAATACAAGCAAGTCTAGCTAATGTGCTAAAATCGATTTGATAAGAAAGAGCGTCTGAACTCATTTTTGAGAACAGACGCCTTTTTTTACCAGTCTACGATATTATCTACTAAAGTCCTCTGCTCTGTTGCGGTTTTGCGCAAATAAATTCGCGTCGTTTCAATACTTTCATGACCCATCAAGTCTGCAAGGAATGCAATGTCGCTGCACCGATCCAAAAAGCTTTTTGCAAACCGATGCCGGAAAGAGTGGGGATAAACCACCGCAGGATCAATGCCATACTTTAACGCCAGCTTCTTCAGCTGTCCAGAAATACCTCTTGTGGTGATTCGTTCGCCGAAGCGATTCAAAAAGATAAAGCCGCTGTCCTGCTGTTTTTCTTCCAACCAGACAATGGCTTCATCTTGCAATGATTTGGGAATGTAGATGCGGCGCAGCTTTCCACCTTTAGAATAAAGATCGAGGTGTCCAAGCTTAATGTGTTCAACTTTGATTTGCACCAGCTCGCTGACGCGCGCACCCGTAGCAGCCAAAAAGCGGATGACAAAATACCAAAGCATATTGTCATCGCGCTTCAGGCAGTTTTTGAAGTAGATGTAGTCTGCTTCGCTAATGACATTTTCGAGGAAGGCTTTCTGCTGCACCCTGATGGATGACAATTTCCATGAATCCTTTCCGATGCTTTCGAGGTAGCAGTTGATAGCGCGGATTCGTAGATTAACTGTTTTGGGCTTGTACTGCTCAATCAGCCAGGCTTTGTGCTCTTTCAAATTGCGTTTGGTGATGGCCTCATGCCGTTCCCCAAACTGCCGCACAGCAAACAAATAGGATGTTACAGTGTTTTCTGAGAGATTTGTTCCTCTCAAGTGTCTTTCAAATTCTTCAATCATAGTGAAAGACCTCCTTTCACCATGAGTATACAAAAAGAGTTATAGAACCGCTATTTTTGAAAGGACTAGAGAGATTCTTTGAAGGATGCGGAACAGTTCCTTTTCCGGTGGAATAGAAACCAATAATTCACCTATGGAATCAAGTCGAAAGCTATTTTTTATGCCATGTTGATTTGCGTTATAGAATTTTTGGGCGTAGTCAGTCAGAAGCAAATATGGAATATATTTATTCCGCATTTCTGGAAGAAAACGTATCATCGCAGTGTGCTGGTTGATGTAGGCTTTCTCAAATCCATCTGGTATCAGACCAAGCATTCCGACATCGCCTGTTATAGAGAACAGTAAATCGCCACTTTGTAATGAAGTTCGTGTTCCCTCGGCCTTTGAGGGGATGGTAACACGCTGGATATGTTCTAGCCGCAGGTCAAAAGAATTTTTTGACAGATTTCCCATGCGAAGAAATGCTGCACCCGTAGTTGAGTAATATTTTGCCCAATCGCGTGAACCGCTGGTAATGTTCTCTGTCAAAGATTTCAAACGACACCATCCCCAACTTTCGGGAATCTCAAACGGCAATTCATCGTCGATGCAGCGTTCAATTCCATCAACCTTCTCATAATAAGAATTATCCCGTCTAAAAATAACGGATTCATGCT
>ERZ772901.2517-NODE-2517-length-11486-cov-2.193334_pt1 | contig 11486 bp, 10 predicted proteins | sample MGYA00512123_ERZ772901 | MGnify/ENA primary metagenome ERZ772901 (study PRJEB29015, sample SAMEA2737711) | human gut metagenome | biome: human gut; feature: human-associated habitat; material: faeces | place: China | collected 2012 ...
GCCGAGCGCGGGGATGTAGAGGTCCATTTCCTCTTCGCCGCTCAGTTCGAGGAGCTGTTTCAGTTGCAGTTTGTAATCTTGCAGGGTGGCTTGTGCGGTTACCAGCTGATATTTGTCGGTACTGACTTGCGCTTCCAGTTGGGCAAGGTCGCTTTTGGCGATGCTTCCCGCTGCGAGCAGGGCGCGCGCCCGTTCACATTCCGCTTGGCTCACGTCGAGGGTGGTCTCGTTTACTTTGACGGCTTCGGCGGCATAGAGTATCTGCACGTAAATCTGCGTGATGCTTTCCTCAATGCTGTTTTCACTTTCCGCTACGTTCAGTTCGGCGATGCGGTTGTTCATTCGTTGCTGCTTTAGGGTGTTCAGTCGTTTGCTGCCGTTGTAGAGTGTCCAGTTGGCATCGATGCCGTAGCTGCCGTTATAGCTGGTTTTGCTTTGGCTGCTGGTGATGTTGTCGCCGTCGATGATGGTGTTTGTCTCGCTCTTCGGGCGATTCACGACACGCTGGCTCACACATGCCGTAAGGCTGGGGAAGAGGGCTGCTTTGGCGGTCTTGACGTCCACTTCAGCACTTTCGGCGTTGAGGCGGTTTTTGCGAATGGTAATGTTTTGTTGCAGGGCGTAGTCGATGCATGTCTGCAAATCCCATTGTGCCGGAAGGGGCTGTGCACTGTTCTGCTGCTGTGTGCCGGCGGCTGTTTCCTGAGCCTGCAACGTCATGCTGCCGATGCAGGGGCTTGCCATGCAGAGCGATATCAGTGTCAATCTTTTTACGTTTATCATATTGCCTAATGTCTATAATTTTACTTTGACAAAGGTATGCTGCCTCTCTTGAAGTTGCAAAAGAGATAGACGTTTGCCGGATTTATGCCGTCGGATCGCTTTTTTCTGCCGACAATTAACTTTTCGGGATTTTATTTGTTATTTATATAAAAGTATTTTATATTTGTAATGATTATAATTTGAATCCCTATGAGAAACCTCGTGACCGCCATCTGGCAATTCTACGTTGAAGGCTTCCGAAGTATGACGTTAGGACGCACTTTATGGCTGATAATAGCCATAAAGCTTTTTATTATGTTCTTCATCCTCCGTCTTTTCTTCTTCCCGAACTATTTGAATGAAGCTGCCGCAGGCGCTGATAAGGAAGATTATGTCAGTCGTGAACTGATTCTGCGGGCAGGGGGGGACAGCGATTAGTGAGGAATGCTCAGTGAGGAGTGAGGCAGGACAGCAATTTTCGTTGCCTCAACTTATATCTCATACTTTATACTTAACAATTAATATTTAACTCTCATGCTTGAAAACATTGACACTTCCCTGATTGACTGGTCGAGAGCCCAATTTGCCTTGACCGCCATCTATCACTGGATTTTTGTGCCGCTGACACTTGGACTGGCGGTAATTATGGGCATCATGGAGACAGCGTACTACCGTACGGGTGACGAATTTTGGAAACGTACTGCCAAATTCTGGATGAAGATTTTCGGTATCAACTTTGCTATTGGTGTAGCAACCGGTATTATTCTGGAATTTGAATTCGGTACGAATTGGAGTAATTACAGTTGGTTTGTGGGCGACATCTTCGGTGCGCCGCTTGCCATCGAGGGTATTTTGGCTTTCTTTATGGAAGCAACGTTTATCGCCGTCATGTTCTTCGGCTGGGATAAGGTGAGCAAGCGTTTCCACCTGGCATCTACTTGGCTCACGGGGCTGGGCGCCACGATTTCTGCCTGGTGGATTCTGGTTGCCAATGCGTGGATGCAGAATCCCGTAGGTATGGAGTTCAATCCCGATACGGCACGCAACGAGATGGTGGACTTCTGGGCTGTGGCAACTTCGCCGATGGCTGTCAATAAGTTCTTCCATAGCGTGCTGTCCGGCTGGGTACTGGCTGCCGTGTTTGTAGTGGGTGTGAGCTGCTGGTATCTGTGGAAAAAGCGTGAAAAGAAATTTGCGCTGGCAAGTGTAAAGATTGCCGCATGGGTAGGTCTGTGTGCCGCCGTGCTGTCTGCTTGGACGGGTGATGGCTCAGGCTATCAAGTGGCGCAAAAGCAGCCGATGAAGCTGGCCGCCATGGAAGGCTATTATGAAGGGCGGCAAGGTGCCGGATTGGTAGCGTTCGGGCTGCTAAATCCTGCCAAGCATACGTCGCAAGACGGGGTAAATCCCTTCCTTTTCCGTGTGGAAATCCCTAAGATGCTGTCGTTGCTTGCCGAGCGCAAGATGGATGCTTTTGTTCCCGGTATCAATGACCTGCTGAAAGGCGGATATCCGTTGAGCGATGGTACCGTAGCGCTTTCGGCAGAGGAGAAAATAGAAAAAGGAAAAACGGCTATCGGTGCGTTTGCCGCTTATCGTGCAGCAAAGGCTGCGGGCAATGAGGCAGATGCAGAGGTGGCTGCCAAAGTGCTGAAAGATAATATAGCCTATTTCGGTTACGGTTATATCAAGGACGTGAACGAGCTGGTGCCCAATGTGTCCCTTACGTTCTACATGTTCCGTGTGATGGTGATGTTGGGTGGATACTTCATCCTCTTCTTTATTGTGGTGCTGTTCCTGGCCTATAAGAAAGACTTGTCGCGGATGCCATGGATGCATTGGGTGGCTATGCTCACCATTCCGCTGGGCTATCTGGCCGGACAAGCCGGATGGGTGGTTGCCGAGTGTGGTCGTCAGCCGTGGGCCATCCAAGATATGCTGCCCACGAGTGCCGCCATCTCTAAGCTGGATGTAGGCTCCGTGCAGACCACGTTCTTTATCTTCCTGGTACTTTTCACTGTCATGCTGATTGCTGAGGTGGGAATTATGCTGAAGGCTATTCGCAAAGGTCCTGAAACCGAAACGCACACACCGTCACATAACTCATAACTTATAACTCATAACTCACAATGAATGCTTATATATTTCTTCAACACTATTGGTGGTTTGTAGTCTCTTTGCTGGGAGCACTACTGGTATTCCTGCTGTTCGTGCAGGGAGGTAATTCGCTTCTGTTCTGTCTGGGGAAGACGGAGGAGCAGAAGAAGATGATGATTAATTCTACGGGACGGAAGTGGGAGTTCACGTTTACAACGCTCGTCACGTTTGGAGGTGCGTTCTTTGCTTCGTTTCCGTTGTTCTATAGTACCAGTTTCGGAGGGGCCTATTGGCTGTGGATGATTATTCTGTTCAGCTTTGTGTTGCAGGCTGTCAGCTACGAGTTTCAGTCGAAGGCGGGAAATCTGCTGGGCAAGACAACGTATCGCACGTTCCTGGTGATAAACGGAGTGGTAGGTCCGGTATTGCTGGGTGGGGCAGTGGCCACGTTCTTCACGGGGTCTAACTTCTATATCAATAAAGGGAATATCGCAGATGCGGCAATGCCGGTTATCAGCCAATGGGCTAACGGCTGGCATGGTTTGGATGCGTTGCTTAATCCGTGGAATGTGGTGCTGGGGCTGGCTGTGTTCTTCCTGGCACGTATCTTGGGAGCGCTTTATTTTATTAATAATATCAATGAGGATGATTTGGTGAAACGCTGCCGCCGGGCACTTTGGGGAAATACGGCGTTGTTCCTGGTATTCTTCCTGGCCTTCGTCATCCGCACGCTGCTTGCCGACGGCTATGCTGTACGCCCGGAAACGGGAGAGGTGTTCATGGAACCTTACAAGTATCTGACGAACTTCCTGCAGATGCCGGTAGTGCTGCTTGTATTCCTGGTTGGTGTGGTGGCTGTGCTCTGGGGCATTATCCGCACGCTGTGGAAGCCGGCATTCGACAAGGGTATCTGGTTTGCCGGTGCAGGGACGGTGCTTACGGTATTGGCACTGCTGCTTGTGGCAGGCTATAACAATACGGCCTATTATCCTTCTACCCACGACCTGCAAAGCTCACTCACGTTGGCAAACAGTTGCTCGAGCCAGTTCACACTGAAGGTTATGGCTTATGTCTCTATCCTTGTTCCTTTCGTTCTTGCCTACATCTTCTACGCTTGGCGCAGTATCGACAATCGCAAGATTGATGCGAAGGAGATGGAAGAGGGAGGACACGCGTATTAATTAAAAATTAAGAATTAAAAATTAAAGGAGGATGTGTCATCTGTGTGCTATTAACTGTTTTGATACATCCTCTTCTTATTCTTTTGTCCGCTTCTCATTTAGCTGGAATTTGGGTACCAGTTTCATCAATCGTAGAATCTGTCCTTGCCTTTTCTTTATGTAAGGGGAGGGGTGTGCTGAGTCGAAGCGTATGGGGTTGGGCAATGTTGCCGCTATTAGTGCGCACTGTCCGGCAGAGAGCTTGGCTGCTGTAGTCTTGAACTTGTATTTGGCGGCAGCTTGTGCGCCATAGATGCCTTTTCCCATTTCGATGGAGTTGAGATAGACCTCCATGATACGTTCTTTGGACCAGAAGAATTCTATCAGTACGGTGAAGTAGACTTCCAGTCCTTTACGTACCCAGGAAGACTGGGGCCATAGGAATACATTCTTTGCCGTCTGCTGGCTGATGGTGCTTGCGCCCCGTTTCCGTTTTCTTGTTTCATTCTCCTTTATCGCTTTCTGTATCTCGATGAAATCGAATCCGTTGTGTGTGGCAAACCGGTTGTCTTCCGAGGCAATGACGGCCATAGGCAGGTGAGGGGATATCTTGTCGGAAGATACCCAAGTGTGGTGCCAGCATGGACTTTCACCCTTAAAGACCTGTTGCACGCTGCGAATAACCATCAGTGGCGTGATGTAGACGGGTACAAAACGATAAGCCACTACCGCTAGGATAGTGGAAATAAAGAAGAATAATATGATGTTGCGGAGGAACCGCAAAGGCTTCGGGAGTTTCATGGAGAGAGTGCCAATGTGATTAATGTGTTAATTAGCTGCCTCCGCATTCTTAATCATCTGTTCGCTGGCATACATATATACCTCTACGCGTCGGTTCTGGTCGGCAGACAGACTTTCGTCGTATTCGTTGTATCCCACGCCTTCCACTTTCTTGAACTGGGCCGGAGATACGCCGCAATCCTGCAAATAGTTCTCTACGGCATAGGCGCGGTTCTTGGAAACTTTCATGTTGGCTTCGTAAGTACCCACTTTGTCGGTATGGCCGATGATGGCGATATCGGTTGTCGGGTCTTCCTTCAGAATCTGTGCGAGTTCGCGCAGGGAAGCCTTTGCCTCGTTGCTCAGTGCTGCGGAGTTGAAGCCGAAAAGAATACCTGCCGCAAAGGATACTTTGACAGCCGGCAAGCCGTTTGCATCCGTCACCTGCTCCACTTGGGCGCCTTCAATCTTGGCAGCTTCGGCAGCCTTCTTGTCCATCTTGTGTCCGATGGCAACGCCGGCACCCGTACCTACTGCAGCACCTACCGCAGCTCCAATGGCTGCCCCCTTGCCTTTACCTATCAGTCCGCCGATAATGGCACCTGCTGCTGCACCGGAGCCACCGCCGATTATTCCACCTTTGGCCTTGTTGTTCATTGTGCCGCAACTGCCCAGCAGCAATGCGCCGCACAAAAGTAATACTGTAAATTTCATCTTCTTCATAACTCTTTTTCTTTAAAAGTTGACTTTATCTTTAATGTTGCAAATTTATGTATATAATAACCATATTCTTCTTTCTAAAGTTCGCCAGTTCTGTCCTTTTTTAGAGAATTTTCCTTTTGATGAGGACGAACCAGGCTGTCAGTATAAGACCTTTGGCAACGGTCGTTCCACTTACTGCCCACCAGATGGCATCCACTCCCATACCCATGTGCACCAGCAATAACGCCACCGGAATACGCATGTAATTGCATCCGATGCTGACAATGGCAGGCGGCACTGTCCGTCCCAGTCCGTAGAACACGCCCTGCATGGTAATTTCCATCATCATGAACATTTGCGAATAGCCGTCGATGCGGAGGAAATCTCCACCCACACGGTAGGCTTCGGCCTCGGGTACGAAGATAGAGAACACCTCGCTGCCGAAGAAGATGAACAGTAGTGAGCAGAGGCTTCCGAATACGCCCGTCATCCACATGGTGGTGCGCCATGCTTGCTTCACGCGCGACTTCTGCCCCGCGGCATAGTTCTGGGCGATGAACGTGCTCAGCCCCGTGGAGAATCCTTGCGAAGTATTCCAGGTGATGGCCTCGATTTGTCCGCCGGTGGTGAATGCCATCAGTCCGATGTGTCCTCCCTGCTCCGAGGCGGTGCGCGAGAGGAACATATTGACGAAGGCAAATAGCGTGTTCAGCGTAGCCACGGGCAGCCCGAGCTTGAAGATGCGCCGGGTGTACTTCTTTTTCAACGGAACGATAAAGGAGAAACCTCCGAGCACGGCGCTTTTCCCCCGGAGCTTGTAGACGAAGATGCCGAATACTGTAGCTTCGGAAAGCCATGTGGCAAGTGCCGCGCCCACTGTTCCCCAACCGAAGCCGAAGATGAACAGAGGGTCGAGGACGATGTTCATTATCAGTCCCGTCCCGCTGATGTAGAACGGAATCTTGCTTTGTCCTGCCGCGTTGTAGATGCCCGTGAAGGCAGCGGAGAGAAAGACAAACGGCAGTCCCGTCGACACGATGCGCAGATAAGTCACGGCGGCGTCCGTGATATGCTGTTTCAGCTCGAAGATGTTCAGGATGGGGCGGGCGAAAAGAAAGAGCAGGCCTCCCCAGCAGACGGAGATGAGCAGGGCAATCGTAATGTTGTGCGAGGCAAAGCTGCGTGCGTCCTCTTCGCTGCGTGCACCGATGGACTGGCCTACGCTGACTTCGGCGCCCACTTTATTGAGCAAGGCGATGGAGCCGGACATCCACGTCAGTATGCCTACCGCACCTACTGCAGCCACGGACTCACTGCCCAGACGCCCTACCCATGCCATGTCCGTCAGGCTGTAGGCCATCTGGATGAACGAGGTGGCCATGATGGGCATTGCCAGCGTGAAAAGCTGGCGGTTGATGGGGCCTTGTGTCAGATTCTTTGTTCCTTGCACGTTGACGGGTTTTTAGGTAAACAATGTGTTGCTCATCCCCTTTTCCGCTTTCTGCGGAGACGGTGGCGGCGTTTCTGCTTGTACTTTCGTATCTTGGCATATACCAGCCAGATGAAGAGCAGACCGAAAACGGCGAAGATGAGCAGCACGATGCCTGTGTTGAGATTGTCACCTTTCACGCGGCTCCACATCTCGAGCACTAGTTCCGTGCGGTCGCCGAAGTCGCGTATCATGGCGCAGCGTTCCACTACTCGGCGGTCAGGATATTGTACCGGGTCTATCTGCAGGCTGTCGGCTCCGGGCAGGGGGCCGAAGAAGTAGCTGAGGTCGGAGTGCACGTCGAGCGTGGTATCGGTCTTGGCCTCCATGATTTCCGGTGTGGCTACGGCGCTGACGTAGCCGATGGCATCCATGTTGCGCAGTGCCACGGAAGGCTGGCAGAGGTAGTTGATGAAATAGCTTGCCGCCTTCACGTTGCGGGCGTAGCGGGGGATTACCCAGCCGTCGTACCAGATGTTGCTGCCCTCGCGCGGCACTTCGTATGCAAGGTCTACGCCTACGGCCTCGGCTTCGTCAATTGCCCATACGGCGTCGCCGCTCCAGGTGAAGTTAATCCACGCCTTGTTCTTGGTCATCATTTCCTTGCCGAAGTCGGCTTCCCAGCCGGCGATGTTGGGTTTCATCTCCTTGAGGCGTTGCTCGGCCAGGGCGATGGCCTGCGGGGAGTTGTCGTTCATCAGTTGCTCTACGGTGACGGTGCTGTCGGCCAGCTCCCGGGCGTGGGCGTAGATGATGGCGGTACCGTAGGCATCGCGGTAGCTGTCCTTCATCAGTATTTTGCCGCGGTTTTTGGAGTATGTCCCATGTGCCGGCCTCTTCGGCGGTAATAAACTTTTTGTTGAAGAGGATACCAGCGGTGCCCCACATGTAGGGCACGGCATAGTCCTCGGTCTGGCGTTCCGGTTGCGAGGTCTTGTTCAGCTCGTGGCGAATGTAGGGCGACACGTTGGGGATGTAGTCCGGCGTGTGGCCGAAGTTGCGGTCGATGGGCAGGAGAAGGTCTTTCTTCAGCATGCGTTCGATGATGTACTCCGAGGGGCATACCACGTCGAAGTCTTCGTGCCCGCGTTCTATCTTGGTGAGCATGATTTCGTTGATATCGAACACCTGGTAGATGATACGGAGGTCTTCGCCCGTCTGCTGCTTGTACCAGTCGGGAAATTCGGCAAGCACATCTTCATCGATGTAGTCCGCCCAGTTGTATATCTTCAGTACACGGCTGCGCTCTTCTGTGGAGTTTCCACAAGAAGAGAGGGATGCGATACAGCACAGTAGAATCAGTATGTTTATTATCCTTTTCATCATCTTGTTCTTGACAATTGATAACTTATAACTCATCACTCACATCAATCGTTTTTCGTCCGTTCGGCCCGCTTGTTGATTACAATCAGCAGCACCAGCACCGTCACGAAGATGATGGTGGAGAGTGGCCGCAGTTCCGGCGTCAGTCCACCCTTGCGCGCATCGGCGTAGATGTAGGTGGAGAGCGTTTCCAGCCCCTGGTTGCCGATGGTGAAGATGGTCACGGCAAAGTCGTCGATGGAGAGCGTGAAAGCAAGGATGAATCCGCTTATCATACCCGGAAATATCTCCGGAAGAATAACCTTGCGCAGTGCTTGGAACGGTGTGGCGCCCAGGTCGAGTGCCGCCTCGTAGACATTCTGGTTCATCTTTTTGAGCCGGGGCATTACGCTGAGCACCACGTAGGGCGTGCAGAAAGTGATGTGTGCCAGTACCACTGTGGTGAATCCTTGCGATATGCCGAAGCTGACGAACAGCAGGAACAGCGACACACCCGTAATGATGTCGGCGTTCATCATCGGAATGGCGTTGGCAAAGTTCATCACCTGACGTGTGCGTGTGCGCAGGTTGAAGATGCCGATAGCCGCAATGCTGCCCAGTGCCGTCGATGCGGTGGCTGCCAGCATGGCAATGGCAAAGGTGTTCCAAATGGCATTCATCAGTGAGTGGTGCATGCCGCCCGTAAAGAGGGAGCTGTACAGCTTGGTGGAGAATCCCGTCCAGTTGCCCAGCACCTTTGCCTCCGTGAAGGAGAATATCATAATAATTAAGATGGGCGAGTAGAGCAACGCCAGCAGCAGCCACAAGTAGCCGCGGGTTAAGATTCGTGTCATCATATCACACCTCCGCTTTCATTCGATGCCCCGTCCTCCTCGTTGGTAAAGAGGATGGTGATGCCTATCAGCAGCAGCATGATGAGCGACAGGGCCGCACCGTAGTTCCACATTCCGTTGTAAATATTCTCTTGCACCGTGGTGCCGAACAGTTTGATGTTGTTCATCGTCAGCAACTCGGCAATGGCAAAGGTAGAAACCGTAGGCATAAACACCATCACTATGCCGCTCATCACTCCCGGCATGGAGAGCGGCAGAATCACCTTGCCGAATACGCGGGTAGGAGAGGCTCCCAAGTCCTGCGCAGCCTCAATCAGATTGTGGTCCATCTTCTGAAGGGTGTTGTAAATGGGGTATATCATGAACGGCAGGAAGTTGTAGACCATACCGAACACAAGGGCACCTTCGCCCAGCGGCAGGTTCAGGAAGTCGAACAGCGCCACTGTGGCAAGCGTACGTATCAAGATATTCACCCACATGGGGAGGATGAACAGCACCACCATGGTGCGTGAGGTGTTGAATTGTTTTTGGCTCAGGATATACGCCGCCGGATAGCCCAGCAGCAGGCAGACCAGCGTGGTGATGACGGCTATTCCGATGGAGTAGACAAACGTGTTCATCGCTTCGGGGTGCATCATGAACTTGCGGAAGTTGGCCAGCGTAAACGCTCCCCCTTCGTCCGTAAAGGCATAGAGCACGATGAGCAGCAGCGGTACTATGACAAATACAAGCAGAAACAGCGCGTAGGGTACCGTCCAGTTGCGCCGGCGCATAAAGAAATGGGATAACTTATTGAGCACTTCCTTCCTTATTAAGAGATTGAACAATCCGTATATTTTGAGGGGCGATGGTGATACCTACGCGGTCGCCGTCGTCCCACACGTCGTTGGTGTCGACAAAGATGTCTTCGTCCCAGTCCGTAAACACGGTCAGGTGGTAATGGTTTCCTTTGTAGAGGATGAATTTCACTTCGCCTGTCAGTCGTCCGTCCTCTTCGTTGTCCTCAAGGATGATGTTCTGGAAGTCCACTTCCACCTTTACGGGTGTTTCCGGACGGATGTCGTGCACCGGACTGCACTCAAAGCTGCATCCCAGGAATTCCACATGGGTTTCGTCCAGAAGTTTGCCTTCGAAGGTGTTGCAGGTGCGTTCTTTCTTCATCACGTGGATGTCGAAGGGCTTCACCAGCAAGCCCACCTCGCGACCGGCTTCGAAGCAGTGGTAGTCCTGCACCATCAACTCATAGCCTTCGCGGGTCTGCACCAGCATCTCGTAGTGCACGCCTTTGAAGATGGAGCTTGTTACGGTTCCCGTCAGTTGTGCCGCATCCGAGGGATCGAAGATGTAGATGTCTTCCGGACGGATCACGACGTCCACCTGTGCCTGTTCGCCGAAACCGGTGTCCACGCAGTCGAATTCATGTCCGCAGAAGCTGACGAGCTGGTCGTGCACCATGACGCCGTTCAGGATGTTGCTTTCTCCTATGAAGTCGGCCACAAAGGAGTTGATAGGTTCGTTGTAGATGTCTATCGGGGTGCCTGTCTGCTGTATCTTACCCTCGCTCATGACGACAATCGTGTCGCTCAGCGTGAGCGCTTCTTCCTGGTCGTGGGTGACGTATACGAAAGTGATGCCCAGCTTCTGATGCATCTCTTTCAGTTCCATTTGCATGTCCTTGCGCATTTTCAGGTCGAGGGCGGCAAGAGGCTCGTCGAGGAGCAGCACTTCGGGTTCGTTGACGATGGCGCGGGCTATGGCCACACGCTGCTGCTGTCCGCCGGAGAGGGAGTCCACGTCGCGGTCTTCATAGTCGGTCATGCCCACCATGCGGAGCGCCTGTTTCACCTTCTTTTCGATGGCGGCGGCGGGGAGCTTCTTCAGTTTGAGGCCGAAGGCAATGTTGTTGAATACGTTGAGGTGCGGGAACAGGGCATACTTCTGGAACACTGTGTTCACCGGACGGCGGTGGGGAGGGGTCTGCGTGATGTCTTTCCCTGCAATGGTAATCACTCCTTCCGAGGCGGTCTGGAAACCTGCAATCAGACGCAGCAACGTCGTCTTTCCGCAACCGGACGGTCCCAATATCGTTACAAACTCGCCCTTACGGACAGACAAATTCACATCATTCAGTACGGCTTTATCTCCAAAGAATTTCGACACGTGCTCTACACCGATGATGCAATCGGACTTTTGCATAAGCGTTTCTTATCTTTATCCAAAACTAATTAAACAAATCTCTACCTGATATAGTCAGTCATCACAAAAAAAGTGGTGCAAAGGTACGTATATTTCTTGAAAACTTTAAGGGTTATGGAGGATAAGTTGCGAGTTATTTGTTGA
>ERZ772901.2527-NODE-2527-length-11460-cov-10.812889_pt1 | contig 11460 bp, 10 predicted proteins | sample MGYA00512123_ERZ772901 | MGnify/ENA primary metagenome ERZ772901 (study PRJEB29015, sample SAMEA2737711) | human gut metagenome | biome: human gut; feature: human-associated habitat; material: faeces | place: China | collected 2012 ...
TGGTGGCGCAATTTTCAACTGGAATATTGGCGCACTTTTCAATTAGTATCTACATACATCGGGACGATTGGATAAAAGCTGAAGTGGAATCCCCACCGAAATATCGTCAGATAAATACTGACTACTCAGTGTTCCTCGTTCAATCGTGTGAGTCGGTTCTTTCAGCAAAACAGAAAGAACATTTTCTGTTTCACTGATACTTTTACGAATAGTCTGCAAAAAGCCTCAAGCACACTCGGGTTTGCCCGCGCCTGATGGACAGCTATACAGAGCTCTATCGCCCCTTGTTGGGCAGCAAACTGCTGGAAAGGGTTTATAATACGCATCATTCGGGTTGAGACTGTTCCCGTATCCACCTCTACCGGCACCTGATAATCTATCTGATTGACATATATCAAGTATTAAGGCCTTTCATGAAAATTTTATGCTATACAACATATTATGTAATAAACAATGCGTACTTTTGTGTTGTAAAACATAAAAACAACTACGAAAATGAGATTCCTTATTAAATGCTTTATTAAAGGCCTGAGAATGATGGGCGACAACCAACTACAAATTCTGAACAAATAATAGTTCACATTTGCCCATTTTGAACGAAAATAACAGGCAAACAAAAAGACAAGAAATGAAACCGACCACCGGATACGACTTTAGCATATTCCGATGATCGGTGTTTTTTTTGATATAAACTCACCTGAGAGCTGATGCTACAGCCTTGGCGTTTACCTGGGTTGCCGGTTCGTTAATTCTCATCAATTACGTCTTATCGCATTTCAGCCATCGTCCACGTTTCAGACGTACAAGGAAGATAAATCCACGAAAACACAATTCTACGCACATGGCAATCCATACGCCTTGCAGTCCCAGTATCGGGGCGAGCCAGGCAGCCAGAGTCAGACGTACAGCCCAGATGCTGAAGAAATTCATCAGGCATGGAACCAGCGTATCGGCTGCTCCGACAAAGACTCCGTATGCAACAATAGAGCCTGCAAACATGGGCTCAGCAAAAGCTTCGATACGTAAAGCCATTACGCCCATGATGGCCATTCCCATCAGTACGGTAATATGGGCAAAGCTGCGGGTCAGCTTCTTCCGCCCGGCTCCGATGCTCTGGCCGACAAGAGTGGTGGCCGCATCCGCAATTCCGTAGCCGGGCATATAGCAAAGACTTTCGGCCGTAATGGCGAAAGAATTGGCTGCAATGGCAAAGACTCCGAGTGGTGCTACGATAACAGTCGTCAGAATCTGGGCACTGCAAATGACCACATGTTCTATTCCCATCGGGAAACCGATACGGAGTGCTTTCCTGAACGTGTCAACTTTCAGTCGGAAATGGCTTTTCCGGATGTGGCAGCTCAGTTTCTCTGAGCGTGTCAGCAGATACCAGAGCAACACACCGGCAACGACGGTCTCTGCGGCAGCCGTACCCAAGGCAGCACCGCTCACACCAAGTCCGGCTCCCGGGATAGTGAATTGCATGCCTGCTATGCTACATCCGCGTGTCGGGAAAATCAGAAAAAAGTTGAATACCACATCCAGTACGCACATGATGACGCCCAACAAACTGGGAATGCGCATATTTCCGCTACAACGCAGCATGCCGCCTGCCAGAAAAATCATTTGCAGTATGGGCAGAAAAATGGAAAAAATGAAAAAATAAGCGGATGCATCCCGACGGATGGAAACATCACCTCCCAACCATGCCGGCAGTGAAGAGCTGATGCTCGCGCCCAATATGGCCAGCAGCAAACTGAAGACCAGTGTACCAACAAGTGACTGCTGCAGCACCATACGCGCTCCCTTCAGGTCGCCTGCTCCGATTCTGTGAGCCACTTGTACGGAGAATCCGGTAGCGGCAGCCGTGCAGAGTCCCCAGAAAAGCCATGTGGTGGTTGATACCAGTCCGATGGAAGCAGATGCCTCTGCACCGATACGTCCCACCATGGCTGCATCGATATACTGCATGATGATGGAAGACAGCTGTGCTATAATGGCCGGAACGCTGAGCCCTACGGTCAGGCGCAGTTGCTGCCGCAAGGTCATCGGACGGCCGTCACGGATAAGGTCAAGCAACACATCTGTTTTCTTTTGTGCAGCCGGATGCTCCTGAGATTGCTCCGGTGAGGCTCCATTTGTGTCCGTTTCAGGTAAGTTACGTTTCATCGGGTCATCCTTCTGTTGTTAAGGCATCGACAAAGCCCTTGAAGCGCGACAGGGCATCTTGCAGTACAGAACGCGGACAGGCAATGTTCCAGCGCAGGAATCCTTCTCCTTCGGCTCCGTACATGGTACCGCTGTTGAGCCAGAGTCCGGTGGTTTCCAGCAGACGGGTCTGCAAGGTATCGGAAGGCAGATGCAGTGCCCTGCAGTCTGTCCACACCAGATAGGTTCCTTCCAGCTTCGTCACGGGTATTTCAGGCAGGTGGGTACGGAAGAATGCACACAGACAGTCATAGTTGGCCTTCAGATAGTCCAGCAACTCAAGAAGCCAGTCCTCGCCTTCATTATAAGCGGCGATGGTAGCCTCAACCCCGAAAGGATTGACATCGCACACCTCGTTGAGGTTGATGGCACGGTCTATCCGCTGGCGCACAGTCTCATCGCGGGCTATGATACTTGCTATCTGCAATCCTGCAATATTGAAGGATTTACTGGGTGATACGCAGGTAACGGAATTCCACAAATGCTCTTCGCTGACAGATGCATACGGTGTATAGGTATGTCCGGAGAAGACAAGTTCGCAATGTATCTCGTCCGATAAAACGGTCACATTATTCCGCTGACAAATCTCTCCTATCCGGCACAGTTCCTCACGGGTCCATACACGTCCTGCAGGATTATGCGGGTTGCACAAAAGCAGCAACTTTACGCCCGGTTCTTTCACTTTACGTTTCAGATCGTCAAAGTCGATATGGTAGGTATCGTCTTCGTATATCAGAGGATTGGTGACAACGCGGCACCCGTTGTTACGGATGGATGAGAAGAAGCAATTGTACACGGGAGTCTGCACAACCACCCCGTCACCCGGTTCTGTCAGAGCCTTTATGACAGCAGATACGGCCGGAACCACTCCAGAGGTGTATAGCATCCATTCTTTACGGAAAGCCCAGTGATGGCGCCTTTCAAACCAGCGGGTTACTGCCGTATAGTATTCATCGGGGACACGCACATACCCGAATATGCCGTGCGCTACACATCTGGCCAGTGCTTCAGTAATTGCCGGCGCCGTACGGAAATCCATATCGGCTACCCAAAGGGGAAGTATATCCTTATCCGCCGGCAGGCTGTCCCACTTGTAGGAATTGGTTCCCCGCCGGGAAATAATTGTATCAAAGTCGTATTTCATGGTCCTTACATATTAATCGGTAAAGCAGGTACGTTCATCTCTAAGCCGGATTTCACAGTCGGCGGGAGCCTTGATGTTCTCATCAATGGTTATCGAGCCGTACTCGTCGGCTACGATACGTCCCGATGTAGGATTCTTAATGTTGGTTATGGCACCGCGAATATCGGCATTCAGCGTGCTGTACTCAAAGGCACGGTCGCAGTCTGGCCCAAACGTACAGTTTTCCAGTACAAGGTCGTGTGCATAGCAAAGCGGCTGCTCGCCCGTGATGTGGCAGTTCACCAGACGGAGGTTTCTGGAGTGCCAGCCAAGGTATTCGCCATTAAGCTCAGAATCGTAGATAGTCACATTCTCCACTTCCCAAAAAGCATCCTTGGTGGTAATCTTGGCATTGTGAATCTCCACATTCTTCACATACTGGAAAACATACTTGCTGTCACTCTCCAGTCCGTCCACATAAATGTCATTGCTGAACATGAAGGGATAAGTTCCTCCATGCAACTTAAGGTTTTTGATACGGATGCCGTTGCAACGCCAGAATACCTCATCAGCATCGTTCATCGTGACATTTTCAATGTCAATCTCACTCATCTCGCGGAACATTTTGGGAGCGTCAATCACGGTATCCTTCATCTGCAGATGGTCGGAATACCATAACGCCGAGCGTCCTCCCACATCGAAATAGCAACGCTCAATCTTAAAACCATGAACGTGCCAGAAAGGGTAATTCCCCTCAAAACGGCAATCTACTGCCTCAATGTTGCTGCACTCCTTGATGGCCGATTCTCCGGCACGGATTATTACGTTTTCCAAACGCAGATTATGCGACTCAAACAAAGGGCGTTCGCCCCCGAATTCTGAATTTCTGATAACTTCCATATAATTTTCTCCTCCAATCATATCTGTTACTTATCAATTAACCGATACAAAAATAGAAAAGGGCTGAATGACGGATAGTATACAAATCCTCGGACTATATACCCATGTTACAGATTTTAGGAAAAGGCAGACAGAGCTGGCTTTGCATATACAGCAGAAGCTGAATCATATTCCACGAGTCAGGAGGAGTACTTTGTCCACATTCCCGCCAAGATTCGCACGAAATTTTGTAGCTTTGCAGACAATTTTGAAAAAATGACAATGAAAAATAAACTCATCCAAATTTCTGCATGGATTGCAGCCCACATCACCCTTGTGGTGGTGCTAGTGACGGCCGTGGCTCTCTTCCTTCCCTCCTCATTCAACTGGATAGATACATCGGCCATCACACCGATGCTGGGCGTGGTGATGTTCGGCATGGGACTGACACTTCGTCCATCCGACTTCCGGCCGGTCTTGCAGCACCCGAAAGATATCCTCGTCGGCGAACTGGCACAGTTTCTTATCATGCCCTCGCTGGCGTGGCTGCTCTGCAAATTATTGTCGCTGCCGGAAGAACTCGCCTTAGGAGTGATTCTCGTGGGATGTTGTCCGGGAGGTACAGCCAGCAATGTTATCTGCTACCTGGCCAAAGGTGATGTAGCCCTGAGCGTGGCCATGACCGGAGTTTCCACACTGCTGGCTCCCATCGTAACGCCTGCCCTCGTATGGCTGCTTGCCGGAGAATCGGTGGAAGTAGACGTGGCAGGCATGTTTTTAAGTATCGTACAGGTGGTGATAGTGCCCATCGTACTGGGAGTGGCTGCCAATCATTACTTCCAGCGCACCACCCGACGGATAGTACCGTTGCTACCGATGATTTCCACCTTGTCCATAGCCTTCATTATCGGCATTATCGTAGCACACAACGCAGCCAGCATCCTTGCATGCAGCCTGATAGTGGCCGTAGCGGTGATTCTGCACAACGTACTCGGACTGACTTTGGGATATGGTCTCTCCTCTCTTGTCGGAAGTGAGCCGTCCAAACGGTCGGCCATTGCCATCGAAGTGGGCATGCAGAATTCAGGTCTGGCCACGTCACTGGCCGCCACTCATTTTGCCCTGTTTCCCATGGCGGCCGTACCCGGAGCCATGTTCTCGGTATGGCACAACTTCTCGGGCAGCATTGCGGCACAGATTTTCAGAAGACAGGCAGATAAAAAATAAGGAATCAATGCCTGCACATGCGGCATTAGAATGACAGCATAAAAAAAGCCTGCGGTTCAAATGCGTCTTTGAACCGCAGGCCTATTATGTTTCAGCAACTGATGTTACTGCGCTTTTCCTAACAGCACTTCTTCTCCCTGCACAAAGGTAATGTCACGAGGAATGCCTGCTCCGTTAATCCGGTCAAGGTCGGCCTGAAGTGCCGGAGTGATTCCACCGTTCTCTTCTCTGTATTTCTTCGCAAATTCCACATTGCCGTCGCCCTGCGTCTGAAGAATCAACGCTGCCCAGCCGTTCATGGCTTCCTTGGCCTTTGCAAAATCAATCACATACTGACCTTTTTCATCGCGTGAAAATGCCCCTGCTTTCTCCATGTAGTTGAAGCACATCATATTGGCTTTTCCGTGTGAAGAAGCTGCTCCAAAACGAACTGAACGCAGAATGCCTGCAATGTAAGTAGCCATCGCATCCTCGGCTGTAATGTTCGTGATTTCGCCCATTTCAATCAGCTTGGTCACCATGAACAGGCCCAGAATGTCAGCCTTGGCTTCTTCCCAGGAAGTCTTCTCTGTGCCCATCACTGCATCTACGCTTTCATTGGTACGGATAGTCTGCTTCACACCCAGTCCGTGTGCCACTTCATGGAAAGTCACGTTCCAGAAAAACGCATCAAAGTTGAGGTATTTCTGCTGTTCGGGCGTAACGACAAGCTGTCCGATAGGCAACAGAATCTTGTCGAACTTAGCCTTCATGGAGTTCCGCAATTGCAGACGGCGTGTACCTTTCAGCGCATGCACCCGCTCGTCGTTCGGCAGGTTGATGGCAATGGTCTTGCTTCCCGCGTTACAGTCGCCGGCATAGTACACCGCATCATACACATTCAGGTCTGACGACGTACCCGGCACAAAGGTTTTATATTCCGGCGGACAAGGCAACTCTTTCTGAAGGGCCGGAAGCATGGCTACGAACTTGGCCAGATCCTTGCTGCGAGCTTCATCCTTCAGCAAGATAAACGACTCGTACGACGCCTTGGTTTCGCGGAACTTATCATCATAAGTTTCAATAGGTCCTGTCACGAAGTCAATCTTGCTGTCCTTCATGTCCATCCATGCCAGGTCACTGGCCAGATAGTCATCTGTCTTGAATGCTTCGATACGCTTTTCAAGGTAGGTTTTCAGGCCCGGGTCTTCTGCCAGTGCCACCGCTTTCTCCAGCAAAGCACAGATACGTTCTATTTCCGGGGCATAGGCTTCATGATACCATACGCTCTTTAGAGAACCGTCTTCGTTGCGGCGGATAACCGTGTACCATGAGTCTTTGTTTTCATCCTCAAAGGCATTAAACTCCGCTTCGGTAATATCCAGCGGGTAATAGTTGCATACATCCGGTTTCTCACCATAACCAGCCAGGAAAGGCTTGTTATTGTCCAGACAGTCCCATGCCCCATAGTGAATCATCGCAAACTCTTTCGCATAGCTGTCGGTAATGGTATCGAGCAGGCTTTTATCACCGAATGTCTGCTTCCAGAAAAGGTCGTCGGTAATTTTCCCCACCTGGAAGAATATTCTCACCAACTCTTTTTCCTTGTCGCTCAGGTTGTTCACAAGGTCAGACTTCAGTTCAACAGATGCATACTCCTCTACCTTTGCTTTCATCGGCGATTCCTTCTGCTGGCTGCTGCACGAGCACAGGCTGGAAGCCATCGTGGCAACTCCCAACAAGGCTGCCGAAAAATTAATCATTCTTTTTCTCATACTTCATTGATTGTTTTGTTTGCGAAGATACGAAAAGTCCCTCATATTTCGAGCAATTCAGGGAATCACATTAAAGAGTTCCCCGCAAATCAATCTTTCTGGTACAATTCTTCCAGATATTTCTTCGCTTCTAGAATCACCGCATCGTCCATGCGTGATGAATTTACGATAATCTCCAGCGCCTCTGCCTCATAACCGTTTCGGATGATACTGCGTGTAGACGACAAACAGGTCCTTTTTGCATTCTCTGCTTTACCTTTCTTATACTCAGGATACACCTTCTCTACCTCTTCTACGGTAATATCCAGATTTTGCTTGACCAAAGGATAAAGCTTCATAAAGGTGGCCTTGCCAACAGACCTCAGCCTGTTATCCAATGCATACGCTTTATCCTCATCGTATTGATCTATCACTGCCTTGTTGCGCTTCTTTGGAGCTTTCTTTGGCTTGTCTTTGAAAATTTCCTTCCTCCAGTTCTTGATTTGATATTCCGATACCGACCAGTGAATCTTGCCTACCGTGTCCGTCACTTTTTCCTGCTCAGGAATCTGCATCAGTGTCTGCAGCTCGGCATATTCCTTAGGAAATTCCGCTTTCACATAATCCTGCACTATATTGATAAGCTCTTGCTCTTCACCCAAGTTTTTCCCATCATAAGCTACATAATTTTTCTTAGGTATCACAAAAGAATTAAGAGGGTGTACCAGACGAAGAAAATGCGCTACAAGCACAGCGTATTCATTCTCCGTCAATGAACGGCCGACGTGCCGGATGTGTGCCGGGTCCAATTCCCACTCCGCTCTTTTAGGATTAGGAAATACCTTAGTTAACCGTTGTTTCCCGGCAAAATTATAACCCACAGGAAGAATATGCGCCAAATACCACCCCGAATCATTCAAGTTAATATGGCTATAGCTATTACACCTATAATATGCAAGCTCACGCTCTTTTGTGGTTGATCCAAAACCACACACCACGTTGCTCTGATTGAGATGCTCCACCAAATCTGATGCAGTATAACACTTGTCATGAAGTTTTAAGGCTGCAAAAGGCATGGCAAATGTATTGTCACAGAATAATGTTTTCAATCCATCCTGATATTCAGACAGGAATCCTCTGCGTAATAAAACATACTGTCCTTCTGGTGCACTCCCATAAAGCCGGATAGCAAATACAGCATCCGGACGTTTCACATACTCAAGCAGTGCCTTGTGTATAGCCTGGATGGTCGCTTTATGCTGAAACTGCCACTTGATCATCTGATTGAAGAAATCGGTGGCATTTTCTGCAAACCCTTTCTTAGGAAAGCTTACCATATCTTTTTTCTTGATGTCAAAAATCATATCGTTTATCGCTGAAGAATACGGAATGTGCTGATTTTTCATACCGATATTATCTTTAAGTCGTTTATTCAAACAATTCTTTTGATGCAGCAATATTACAAATAAACCGCAACGACTCCACTATTTGTCTTCAATAATTTTCAAGAGACACTCTATACGCATAATTTTCACCCCACACACGAGGAAAGCTGCACAGAAATCCATAACTTTGAAGAAAGTTTATCAGAAAAAATCAACCCAAACAAGATAACATGAAAAAAGTAATTGTGATTTCAACCAGTCTGCGTACTGGTTCCAACAGCGACATGCTGGCCGACAAATTCATGGAAGGTGCCCTCCAGGCAGGCCACGAAGTAGAAAAAATCTCACTCATCGGAAAAGATATACGTTTCTGTCGCGGATGTTTAGCTTGCCAGAAATTGGGCAAGTGTGTGATTCAGGACGATGTAGACGCTATCATGCAGAAAGTACTGCATGCAGATGTCATCGTATGGGCTACCCCGATTTATTATTTCGAAATGAGCGGACAGATGAAGGTGCTCATCGACCGTATGAATGCATTGTATACTCTGGATTACCAGTTCCGCGACGTCTATATGCTGACCGTGGCAGCCGAAGAAGAGCCGGAGGTTCCTCAACGTGCCGAAGCGGGTCTCACGGGCTGGATTGACTGCTTCCCGAAGAGTCGCCTGGCCGGTACGCTTTTCTGCGGTGGAGTAGCTGACCCACGCGCCATCAGTGGACACAGTAAGTTGAATGAAGCTTATGAGATGGGACTTCACTGCTGAAAGATTTCAGAAAAAACTGCGCCGGAAAAAGTAATTCATAGGATATCACTACCTCTAGAGAAATTTAATAACTCTTGTTCCGGAGCTCCAGCGTCACGTCCATATAGCTACGCTTGCCTTCAATGTAGTCGGCATACAAAGTTTCCGCATCCTTACCTTTTAGGATGCGGCACTTGCCGCACGACTCGCAATCGTGCAGGCACTTCCAGGCATCGAGCACATACGTCCTACGAGCTTCCTGGGTGGATTGTTCAATTGGAGGAGGTGTCATAGATTCTGTTTTGCTTCATACAATAATACGCAAATATATCAGTTTTGTTCATTATCTTACAAGGAAAAATCACCGTAACCATGAAACAAGAACTTCTACACTCCTGCCCCGAACTTATTGACTACATCAATGAAACGGGCTTTCTTCCCCTGCTAAGCATGGGTATTGCCGGATGGTCGGCCGAAGAGGTCGTGGACGAAGACTGCCAGTACACCCGTTTGCCCGACGGCGGATGGGAATGGCCGCTTTGGGAATGGAAAGGTGCCATTCTGCAAGAAAGCGGTTGCGCATACGGCAAGTTCTTCAAGGACAAAGCCGCATTCATCAGCCGCGAGTGGTGGCCCGACTTCTGCAATTACCGGCGGAGCATTTTTCCTTATCCGGAGGCGGGAAGCATTGAAGAAACCATCCTCGACGTACTAAGATGTGAGGGTAGCCTGATTACACGGGAACTGCGTGCGGCATGCGGATTTACCGGACCGAAAATGCGGAGCCGCTTCGATGCCTATCTCACCCGACTGGAAATGGGCAGCTACATTGTGACGGAGGATTTTATCTACCCCCTCGACCGCCACGGAAGGGAATATGGCTGGGGCTGGTCACTGCTCACCACGCCCGAACGTCTCTTTGGACGGGAGGCCTGCCACCCCGACCGCAGTCCGCAGGAATCACGCGAACGGATGCTCACCCAGTTCCGGAAGATACTGCCGCATGAGTCCGAAAAGACGTATGCGGCCCTACTGAAATAAGTCTACAGGAACATCGTCAGCAACGGAATGCTCAGCACGGAAAGCAAGGTGGTGAGGAAGGTTCCTTCTGCCATGATGACCTCCCCTTTCTGATACTGGATACAGAACAGGGTGCCATACGAAGCTACGGGCATGGCCGCCAACACCACATTGATATTGGCAATGGTTTCGTCCACCCGGCAAAGGCGTGAGAGATACAGGATAAGGAGTGGAACCAGCATCAGGCGCAAGGCCGACATCAAGTAGATGGCCGTATTGCCAAACATCCGGCGAATGGGTACACGGGCAATGGACGAGCCGATGATGAGCAGCGCAGCAGGCACGGTGACATTTCCCAACAGGACAAACGGGGTACTGATGACACGGGGAAGTACCCATCCGGTCACGACAATCAGAATGGAGAGGTACGACGCAATCATGGCCGGACAGTAGAGAGTGCGCCAGTCAAAACGCATCTTTCCCTGACCGCCTGAAATAAACAGGGTACCGAATACAAAAATCAGCAACGTGCTGGGGAAATTAAGAATGCTGGCATAGAACACCGCACTGGCTCCGAAAATGGAAGCCACGATGGGATAGCCTATGAAACCCACATTGCCGAATGCCAGCATGAAACTGTAAATACCGCGGTCGGACAGTTTGACGGGCAAATAGCGCGGAAGCAGAAAGGCTAACCCGATAAGCACCACGTAGGTAGCAAAACCTACCACGAGCAAAGGCAGAATCAGCTTCTTGTCGGGAAGCGTGTCGCCCATCACCGACGAAAGTATCAGACTGGGACACGTCACGTTGATAACCAGTCCCGAAAGTTTGCGGTCGAAATCCGCATCCATCATTTTCTTCTTACTCAGATAATAGCCGATGATTACCAGAATAAACAGGATAATCATCTGTGTAACGATTGCATCCATTGTTTCTTCTTACCTTAAAAAAAGTCGTGCAAAGATACAGATTTTTCTTTACTATTTCATGTTCACCATTAATCGGCTTTTCGTACATTTGCACCGCATTTTAAACGTATTGAACACACACCGGGCTATTTCTTTCGGGAGGTAGCCTTGTTTATATCAATACTTCGGTAAATTTTTACCGAAAGATTAAAAGTTAAACAATAGAACCGG
>ERZ772901.2534-NODE-2534-length-11429-cov-3.068753_pt1 | contig 11429 bp, 9 predicted proteins | sample MGYA00512123_ERZ772901 | MGnify/ENA primary metagenome ERZ772901 (study PRJEB29015, sample SAMEA2737711) | human gut metagenome | biome: human gut; feature: human-associated habitat; material: faeces | place: China | collected 2012 ...
ATTAAAAGAAATTGGATTTGAAGGAATTTTTGAAGGTTATGATGAAAATCCAGCTAAATGGGTAGATACTTTAGCAGATGCAAATTCAGTAAAAACTGACTTTTTTGAAGCAAAATCAACAGCATATGCAAAAGCTAGTGTATTAATTGATGATTTATAAAATTAACATTTACAGTATAAATTTGAAAATATTATCAAAAAAATGTTATAAAATATGATAGTTGTTAAAAAAATATAAAGTATTTTGAGAAAATATTAAAAATTAAAGAAATTTTGATAATATTTAAAGAATATATGTTATAATTAAAAAACAATCATAATATTTTAATTAACTATGGAATTACAATGTTAAACAATTACATTGTTATGATGCAGGGAGGAAATTGCAATGAAAAATGGTATTGCTGCTTCAAAAGGATATGCAATAGGTAAAGTATTTATTCAACAACATGAAGAAATAGTTATAACAGATGAAAAAGTAACAGATGTTGCTGCTGCTAAGGCAGAATTAAGCAAAGCTTTAGAAGATTCAAGAATTCAATTAGAAGCTATTAAAGCTAAAACTTTAGAAGAAATAGGTGAGCACGAAGCTCAGGTTTTCGTAGCACACTTAGAATTATTAGATGATCCAGGATTTGCTGGAGAAATGGAAAACACTATAGAAAATGAAAGTATAAATCCAATGAAAGCAGTTCAAATGGTAACAGATACTTTCGTTATGATATTTGAATCAATGGAAGATGCATATATGAGAGAAAGAGCTGCTGATATTAAAGACGTTTCTAAGAGAATAATTTCTAACTTAGCAGGAAAAGGTGGAAGTGATTTTGCTATAACTGAAAAGAATACAGTTGTAGTTGCTCATGATTTAACTCCATCAGATACAGCTCAATTAGATAGATCATTAGTTGTTGGTTTCTTAACTAACATTGGGGGAAGAACTTCTCACTCAGCTATCATGGCTAGAACATTAGAAATACCAGCAGTAGTTGGTTTAGGAGATATAACTACTTCAGTTAAAAATGGAGACTTAGTTATAGTTGATGGTATTGAAGGTATTGCTATAATCAATCCTTCAGAAGAAGTAGTAGCAGAATATAGAGCTAAGCAAGAAGCTTTCAAAGCAGAACAAGAAGAATTAAAGAAACTTATCGAAGTTAAAACAGTTACTAAATCAGGTAAAAGAGTAGAGGTTTGTGGAAATATAGGAAAGCCAGAAGATATAGACCAAGTTTTAGCTAATGGTGGAGATGGTGTAGGTTTATTCAGAACAGAATTCTTATATATGGATAGAGATTCAGCTCCAACTGAAGAAGAACAATTCGCAGCATATAAGACTGTATTAGAAAAAGCTAACGGAAAACAAGTTGTTATAAGAACATTAGATATCGGTGGAGATAAGGTATTACCTTACTTACCATTACCAGAAGAAATGAACCCATTCTTAGGATATAGAGCTATAAGATTATGTTTAGATAGAAAAGACATATTTAAAGTTCAAATAAGAGCTTTACTTAGAGCTTCAGTATATGGTAAATTAGCAGTTATGTTCCCAATGATTTCAGGATTAGAAGAATTCCAAGCTGCTAAAGAATTCGTAGAAGAGTGTAGAGCAGAATTACATGCTGAAGGAGTAGCTACTTCAGATTCAATTCAATGGGGTATTATGGTTGAAATACCTGCAGCTGCAGTAATGGCTGATGAATTAGCTAAGCATGTTGATTTCTTCTCAATAGGAACAAACGACTTAATTCAATATACATTAGCTGCTGATAGAATGAGTGAAAAAGTTTCATATCTTTACAATCCAATGCACCCAGCTGTATTAAGATTAATAAAGATGACTATTGATGGAGCTCATAAGCATGGTAAATGGGTTGGAATGTGTGGAGAAATGGCAGGAGATGAAGCTGCTATCCCAACACTTGTTGAATATGGACTAGATGAGTTCTCAATGAGTGCTACTTCAATCTTAAATGCTAAGAAGATAATCTTAGAACAAGAATAATATAAAAAATAAGAGGTAAAGGTATTAAGTACTTTACCTCTTATTTTTTATCTGAAAGGTTTTCAAAGGTTAATGGCAGTGGTATTTATATGAAAAAGTTAATGGAATAAGGATATAGTAAGCTGTTCAATGAGTTATAATAGAATAAAAGAAAAATAATGAGAAGATGGAGACGTAAAATACTGGCATGATAAAAATGATGCAAATCATGTTCCTAAAAGAAGTCTTTCAGATTTAATTATAGAAGGCAAAATTAAATAATATTATTAAATGGACTGTTTTTATCTAATTGATAAGAAACAGTTTATTTTATTTAATAAGTATTTGAGCAGTAGTATTAAGGTATAATAAACATGGGTGGTGATTTTATGAAAATTATTTTTGAAATTTTTCTATCTATATTTAAAATAGGAGCATTTACTTTTGGTGGAGGATATGCAATGATTCCATTAATTGAACAAGAGGTGGTTAATAATAAGAAATGGCTTAATAAAGATGAATTTATGGATGTATTAGTGGTAGCACAAAGTCTTCCAGGGGCAATGGCAATTAATGCATCTATTTTTTTAGGATATAGGATAGCTGGAATTTTAGGTGCTATATCAGCATTAATTGCAGTAATATTACCATCTTTTATAATAATTATATTAATAGCTGCTTTTTTTATGCAATTTAGAAATAATTACTATGTTAATGCTGCTTTTATGGGCATAACAGCAGCAGTGCCAATGCTTGTATTAGTAGGAGCTATAAGTTTAGCTAAAGGAATACCTAAAAATTTAAGAAGCCTTATAACTATACTTATTTCATTAATTGTATTGATATTTTTTCATATTAACCCTGTGGTAGTAATAATAGTATCTGGAGTTTATGGAGCGATATTTTTAAGAGGGAAGGTATAGGAGATGAAACTATTAGTAAAATTATATTTAGCCTTTTTAAAGATAGGTACTTTTAGCTTTGGCGGTGGATATGCAATGCTTCCTTTTATTCAAAAGGAAATAGTAGAAAAAAATAATTGGATAAGTGGTACAGAATTTACTGATATAATTGGTATTTCACAAATGACACCAGGACCTGTGGCAATAAATTCTGCAACTTTTGTTGGATATAAAATAAGTGGAGTAATAGGCAGTATAGTTGCTACATTAGGAGTAATAACTACTTCATTTATTTTAGTAGTAATAATAAATAGGATATTAGATAAATTCAAAGAATTTAAAATGGTTCAAGCTGCATTATTAGGTATGAAACCAGCACTTATAGCATTGATAATATATGCTTTTTGGGATTTAGCTATAGATGCATATAAAGATTGGAAAAGTATTTTTATTACTGTGATAATTGCAGTAGTATTGTGGTCAAAAAAAGTGCATCCTATATTAGTAATTGTAATTGCTGCAATACTTGGTTTAGTATTTTATGTATAATAACGATATTATAATAGTAAATTTTAAATAATGGAGACAATGAATGGGAAATAAACTTAACAAAATATATGAAAAGTCTATGGATAATTATAATAAAGGTTATATTGAAAAGGCTTTAGAAGAATGTGAAAAGGGTATATCTTTAAATTTAAAAGATGTGAGACTATTAAATTTAAAGGGAATGCTATTATATATAAAAGGAGATTTAAAGGGAGCAATTGCTGTATGGAAAATAAATAAAGATTATAATAATGATGAAATATCAAAAATTTATATTAGAGATGCAAAAAAAGATGAAGAAAATATTAAATTATACTCTTTAGCAGAACATGATATCAAAGAGTTGAAGATTGATAATGCCATAGAAAAATTAGAGAAGTGTAGGGTAAGTGATTTTAATAGCATAAATGTTAATAATGCTTTATCCATATGTTATTTAAGAAAAGGCAATTATTTAAAAGCAATGGAGTTTAATGAAGCCTCACTAATTATAAATAAAGAGGGAAGGACAGCTCTTGAAATAAGAAATCAAATTAATGGATATTTACAAGATCCAGTAGATGAATTTAAAAATTCAATAAAGAAAAAATCTTTAATATTCGACCTCCGGCGACAACGCCTGCCTAAAAGAGTGAAAACTCTTTATATTCTGTTGTTCTCTTCGACCTTATCTTCTTTTCTGCAAAAATTCTGGAATCTTAATCTCCATATCTCTGTTATCATATGTTCTCGAAGATTCTCGGCTGTCACTGCTACGGCCTGTACCAGTCTTGATAGCCTGTCCACTGTATGTAGGACCATTACTTTCTGCATTATTCTTATCTGCTGCTGGTTTACGGACTTTCACCGCAGATGCTCCCTTACCAGAAACATCATGAAGTCCGGTTGCAATGATTGTAATGCTTACTTCATCATCCGGTACATCTTCACTCTCTACATTACCAAAGATAATGTTCGCCTCATCACCGGCAACTTCTGTAAGATAAGATACTGCCTCATAAACTTCCTGGATTCCGATATCACCTGAGAAGTTAATGATAATATCGGTTGCTCCACTGACTGTTGTTTCAAGTAATGGACTTTCCATCGCACTCTTGATCGCATCAACAGCCTTGTCCTCACCACTTCCAACACCGATTCCGATATGAGCGATTCCCTTATCTCTCATTACTGTCTGAATATCGGCAAAGTCTAAGTTGATAAGTCCTGGCTTAAAGATTAAGTCTGTGATACCCTGAACACCCTGCTGTAAAACCTCATCTGCCTTACAGAATGCATCTTTAATAGATGTTCTCTTATCACAAATCTGTAATAGCTTATCATTAGGAATGATAATTAAAGTATCTACGTTCTCTTTGAGACGTTCAATACCATTGAGTGCATTATTCATACGAGGCTTACCCTCAAAAATAAATGGCTTTGTCACAACACCAACGGTAAGAATTCCCATCTCTTTTGCAATCTCTGCTACAACAGGCGCAGCACCTGTTCCAGTTCCGCCACCCATACCACAGGTAACAAATACCATATCTGCTTCTTTTACGAGTTCTGTAATCTCATCACGGTTCTCTTCTACGGCAGCAGCACCAATCTCTGGCTTGGCACCAGCGCCCAGTCCCTTTGTAAGCTTCTCTCCGATCTGCACTCTTGTAGGTGCCTTACATAAATCAAGAGCCTGTTTATCCGTGTTGATTCCAATCAGTTCTACCCCTTCGATAGCTTCGTCAACCATTCGGTTCACTGCATTGTTACCGGCTCCTCCGACTCCGATAACCAGGATTTTAGCTTGTGCTAATTCTTCGTTTGACATAATTTCCAGCAAGGTTTACTCCTCCTTATTCTATGTAAATATATAATTCATCCAATTTTACTTATCATAAATATATAATACGTTTTTTTATAGAAATAATCAACTAAAAAAATTGGATTTTTGCGTTTTTTTCTGACTTCTATGAAAATTCCCATAATTGCCTTGAAAAATCAGGAAAATATCGCCAGATGTTCTTTGTCTCTTACTTATCATTCTCTTTAAAAGTGACAATCGGTTTATCATCTGTATATAAATGCATATCAATGGTTCCTTTTTTGTAATTAGAAGAAACCGTCTCAAGTATAGAAGAAAGTTTTGACATTTTACCATCGAGATAAGAAGAGCTTCCTAAATATATCTTATATTTTGAAGAAGTTAATGTAATATCATCTTCCCCTTCAAAATGTATTTCTGAAACATTTAGTTTATATGTCGTAATTTTTTTCGTAATAGATACGATAGTATTAAAATAATTCTTTTTTACCGGAACTTTATTTTCAAGTATCTTTCTTTTCAGATTCATCTCATTGAATTTGACACCGGTTACAACCGGAACCCCCTCAAACAGAGTGTTTCTACTCTCCATCGCAATTCCATTTTCATTAAAATACACATATTCATTCATGTATTTAAAAACGCCTGTCCGAAGTTTCTCTTTCACTTTTACCTTCAGTATGTGACTGTCGTCATAACTCATTGATACTTTTTCGATAAATGGCAGATAGGTCTGATCAAAAATCTGATTCTGTGCGATCATCAGCAGCGTGGTTATCTATATATCCATCCTCTTTCATCGCTTCAATGATTTCGGCATTCGTATAGGTATTATTTCCTGAAATCTGTATTTTCTGAATAGAAAAATCCGTAATAAGGAAATAAATACCCATCCCCAAAACAACCGCCAGACAGGCAAAAAGAAGAAGGATATGCCGCTTTCTGGGCTTATTATCTGCCACAAGTTTTAAATTTCTTTCCCCCATCTTTTTCTCCTATCTTTTACTTTTTCACGTTTATGTAACGGGATACTGACAGCACCAGTCCCATCTCTAATAGCATAAATACCAGCGAACTTCCTCCATAGCTTATGAATGGAAGCGGGATTCCTGTATTGGGAATCGTGTTTGTTGCAACTGCAATGTTGATAAATACCTGAATACCGATATGGGCAATGACTCCAACAACAATCATAGAACCGTAAAGATCTGGTGCATTCACGGCAATCACCATAAAGCGCCATATCAGCGCAAAAAACAGAGCCAGCACGCACAACGCACCGAAAAGTCCAAGTTCCTCGCAAATAACAGAGAAAATCATATCATTATTCGCTTCTGGAAGGAATCCAAGCTTTTGCATACTCTGCCCAAGCCCCTTTCCAAACAGGCCACCGGAACCAATCGCATATAATCCCTGTATGGTCTGATGTCCCTTTTCAGAAGCTGCTGGATCAAGCCACACTGTAATACGCTCCATACGATATCCCTGTGTGAGAAGAAGTCCTCCCGCTCCAGCCACTCCAATAAGACCAACAACAACGAAAGGCACCAACAGAGGTGTAGCCACAAAAATCATAATAAAAGAGATTGCAAGAAGAATAATACAGGTACTCAGATTCTCAATACCGACAATTACGATAATCGGTATTGCAAAAAGAAATGGAATAACCATCTTCTTCCATTGTCGCATTTCTCTTGATTTACTGCTGATATAAGCTGCCAGAAAAAGGATGATTCCAATTTTGGCAAGCTCAGAAGGCTGTAAACTAAATGGCCCAATCGAAATCCATCTCTGAGAACCATGGCTCGCTGCTCCAATCGCAAAAGTAAGAAGAAGCAATCCGATGACTCCGCCATAAATCACCCAGGCAAACCACCATTTTTTCTGCCAGATATGATAATCTCTCGTAGCAATAAATAACATGCCACAGATTCCCATAGCAGCAAAAAGTGCCTGCTTTTTCACCCAGTATGTCGTATCATTATACAGGAGACTTGCCTTATAGGAACTGGTGGAATATAAAATTACAAGACCAAATCCTACCAGGAAAAGCACCAGGAATAATATAGAATAATCCATGGCCTGTGGCCGTCTTTTTGGTTTCTTCCAGGATTTCTTCTGCACAGCATTCACCCCTTAAACTTTCGGACGATTTCTTTAAATACCTTGCCTCGAACTTCATAATTTTTGAACATGCCCCAGCTTGCACATGCCGGTGAAAGTAAAACAGCATCTCCCGGTCTTGCCTTCTCTTTTGCAATGTTCATTGCTTCCTCAAAAGTATCTGCAAAAATGACGTTATGGAAACCGTGATTCTTTGCCGTGTCTGCAATTGCCTGTGCCGTTGCACCCATAACAATAAGATAACGTACTTTACCATGGAATGCATCGATCCACTCATCATAAGTAGACTTCTTATCATATCCGCCGCCTAGTAAAATCGTAGGCTTTGTCATAGCTGAGATTCCCTTGATTGCCGCATCCGGGTTCGTTCCCTTAGAATCGTTATAATAATCTACACCGTCTACCGTATCTACATATTCAATACGGTGCTCTACAGCAGTAAACTTCATAACAGCATCCCTGATCTGTTCTACAGGTACTCCCATATAATATGTTATGCCGATAGCTGCCAGAATATTTTCATGATTATGAGAACCGAGTAATTTTATCTCAGAAGTTGTACATACAGGAAGCTCCTTTCCATCTTCTTTGATGATAAAAGTATCTCCTCTTAATACAATTCCCTCATCAAGTTCTTCTAAACGACTGAACATGACAGGTCTCGCTGTTGCTTTTTTAGCCATCTCTCTCGTGATTGGATCATCATAATTTAATACGATAACCTGCTCTTTATTCTGCTTTTTAGAAATGGAGAACTTAGTATCTGCATATACTTCCATCGTACCATGTCGATCTAAATGGTCTGGAGTTACATTTAATACTGCACTTACTTCTGGCTGGAAATCAATCGTTGTCTCTAACTGGAAACTGCTGATTTCTGCTGCGATCACAGAATCTTCTGTTGTATCTAATGCGACGGAAGTAAATGGAATTCCGATGTTACCTACTACAAATACAGACTTATAGTATTCGCGTAAAATACTTCCCACTAATGCAGTAGTTGTTGTCTTTCCATTTGTTCCTGTAATAGCGGCAATCTTACCCTTTGCAAAATGCGCTGCAAGTTCAATCTCGCCCCACACTGGCTTCTTTCTGTCATAGAAAGCTTTTGCTACCGGTTTATGAATTGAAATTCCAGGGCTTAAAATCAGCATATCGTATTTATCTGCTAATTCCTCTTTAAATTCTCCTAACTCAAAAGAAATTTCCATTCCTTCTGGAAGCTTTGCAGCTACTGCCTCCTTATCAAGTTCTTCATTCCCATCATATATTGCTGCTGCAATTCCTGCTTTTCCTAATAAAGCTGCTGCACCAATTCCACTGATTCCGGCTCCGGCAATCAGTATCTTTTCACTCTTTAAATCCATGTTAACCTCCAAGTTTCGTATCTTTAAATAAAAACTCCACAAATGTGGTTAATCTTTATATTTTAGTGTTTATATTTTATAATATTTCTCTTTAATTCTATAAGTATCTTTTTATAGCTCTAAACCATGTGATATACCGCAAATTGAGGCGTGCAGATTGCAGAAATGATTTTTCAAACACTCTCTAGTAAGCAAGCATACCAATCAGACATAAAACAGCCGTTACAATAGAAAAGATAGAAACTACCTTTGTCTCCGGCCATCCTGATAACTCAAAATGGTGGTGAATTGGTGCCATTTTGAAAATACGCTTCTTTGTCTTTTTATAGTATGTTACCTGAATGATAACAGAAAGTACCTCAATGAAGTAGATAAATGCAACGATTGGTATAAACAGAGGAATCTTTAACATATATGCTGCAGATACGACAAATCCACCTAATGCGAGAGAACCTGTATCTCCCATAAATACCTTGGCTGGATGTGTGTTAAAGCATAAGAATCCAAGTAAGGCACCAATTACCGCACAAATTACAGGATGGATTCCCGCGTTTGTTCCAACAGCGATCACTGTTAAAAATACTGCAATTAATGTGGTTACGCTTGCTGCGAGACCATCCAGACCATCTGTAAAGTTCGCACCATTAACTGTTCCAAGTACAACAACAAATAAAATTGGAATATATAAGATTCCAAGATGCCATTCCTTTCCTCCAGAAAATGGAATAATTACATCTGTTCCAAGTCCGGAATGATTCACCATGTAAAAGGCAAATACGGCTGTAATAACAATCTGTCCAAGCATCTTCTGTGCTGGTGTCAATCCAAGATTCCGCTTCATAACAACCTTGATATAGTCATCAAGAAAACCAATTAATCCAAATCCCAGTGTGACGAAAAGAATTGGGATAATCTTTTTGTAATCAGGAATATAGAACGCACTTCCGACTAAGATTCCCACTAAGAATAAGATTCCACCCATTGTTGGTGTTCCTGACTTTTTCAGATGAGATTCCGGTCCCTCTTCTCTGATAAACTGGCCAAATTTCAGCTTATGTAAGAAACTGATCAGCCCCGGCCCTAATATTAATGTAATAAAAAATGCAACTAATGCTGGTATTGCAATTGAATGATCCATAATCTAACCTCCATTTTATCTCTTTGTAATTTAAGACATTCTTACACAGTATAATCCTCTTTTCACAGATTATCAAGATATGGCAGGACATTTTGAAAAATTTCTGCCATAACCGGTGCTGCGATCACACCCCCATAGTAAGTTCCCTGCGGCTCGTCAATCAGTACAAGACCTAAAATTTTGGGATGATTCGCCGGTGCAAATCCGAGAAAAGAGGAAATATATTTGCCACTTCTTCTTGGAAGCTTCTCACTTGTTGCCGTCTTTCCTCCTACCCGGTATCCTTCCACCTGTCCGTTCTTTCCTGTTCCTTCTGCCACCACTGCTTCTAATACTTCCCTTAATGTCTGCGATGTTTCCTTTGAAACAGCTCCCGCCTTTTCTTTATATTCATACTCTGTAATCTCTTTTGTTACAGGATTTTTCTTCTCTAAAGCAAAATGCGGTGTTACAAGTCTTCCACCATTAATTCCTGCGCTGACCGCCCGCATAAGCTGTAGTGGTGTAATCTGTATCGACTGCCCAAAAGACATTGTAGCCAGTTCTACTGCACCAATCTTATCAAGCTTATGCATAATGGAATTTGCCTCTCCTGGAAGATCCACTCCTGTTCTTTCGTAAAGTCCAAGCTTGTGGTAATAGCGAAGCATATCTTTTGCCCCGACTCTTGCCCCAATTTCCATGAAAACCGGGTTGCAGGAGTTCATAACTCCCTGCTTAAAAGTTTCTGAGCCATGTCCCTGTGTTTTATGACAGCGTATCTTTCTATCTTCTACGATTTTAAATCCCGGACAGAAAAAAGAATCCTGCAACGTTACTTTTCTTTCTTCTAAAGCGGCCGTTGCCGTGATAATCTTAAATGTGGAGCCCGGTTCATAGGAGTCACTGATCACAGGATTTCTCCACATATCATTTAGCTTATCATTCTGATTTTTTCCTTCGGCCTCATATGCTTTTGTCAAAACAAATGGCTCATTTAAATCATATTCTGGAAGGCTTACCAAAGCATAAATCTCTCCATTTTGCGGATTCATTAAAATAACAGAAACCCGTTTTGCTTTCTTAACCTTAAGAACTTTCTCGGCTGCCTGCTGTACATAACATTGCACATTATAGTCAACAGAAAGATACAGATCATTGCCATTTACCGGCTCCACCCGGGTTTCTGCCGCATTTTCAATCTCGATTCCCTGATAATCTGTAAGGGTCAAAATCTTTCCATCTGTTCCCTTCAGCACATCATCATAACGGGATTCTATTCCTAAAATTCCCTGATTATCTGCACCGGCAAACCCTAATACTTTTGATGCCAATGTTCCAAACGGATAGTATCTTTTATAATCTTCATCTACCTTTACTCCGTCAAGACCAGCTTCTCTTATCTCATCTGCCACACTCTTTGGCACATTACTCTTTATTTTTTCTCTCGAAGATACCTTTTCTACCTTCTTTTTTACTTCCTCTTCCGAAAGAGCAAGCTTTTGCGACAGTAGTTTTATTACCTTTTGTGGTTCTTTTATCTGATAATAGATCACAGAAACGGAACAAACTGCCTGAT
>ERZ772901.2557-NODE-2557-length-11333-cov-6.753236_pt1 | contig 11333 bp, 9 predicted proteins | sample MGYA00512123_ERZ772901 | MGnify/ENA primary metagenome ERZ772901 (study PRJEB29015, sample SAMEA2737711) | human gut metagenome | biome: human gut; feature: human-associated habitat; material: faeces | place: China | collected 2012 ...
GAAAGACTTTCAAAGACAGAAGGACTCCGCCGAGAAGTAAAAAGACCCCAACAACAAGCGTCCATTTGGGCGCTTGTTGTTTATAGATTAGAGAATATATGACCGAGAAGATCGTCTCAAACACGATCATCTGACCGCTCAAGGCCACGGGCAAACGAGCGCTCATCATGTTCCAAAGCGCCATCCCAGCCCATCCGCAGATTAAACCTGCCGCGACCATCAGCAGCACGAACTTAACCGGTGTCTGTCCCAAAACCGCTCCTCCGTGGAGAAAGGTCTCAAAGTTCACCGCAACATAACAAAGCAGTGTCGCAGGCAGCATGGAAGCGCCTTGTGCCGTTGTCCAAGCCAGCGGCGAAACGTTGGGGTGCTTCAGCAACCATTGACTGTTTCGGATCGGAAACCACGTCCATAACGCCATCGCTCCGAAGCTGCACAAAAAGCCCAGCCAATACTCGACAGAAGAAGTGGCCACAGAAATTTCTGAAAATTCGTCAATATTGCCGATCCATAAACCGATTAGAATCATCGCGAGCGGCAAAGAAAGACGCCGCCAGGGCACAACAACAGTGGTCTCCGGGTCGATTCGTCAGCAGCGCAACGTTCAACGGGATTAATGCCATCAGCATCCCGGAAGTCGGAACGCCGGCCAAGCGAACTCCTTTCGTCAAAAGAACGTAATAGACGGCGTTCCCGAAAAAACCTAAGCAAAAGGCCTTGATCCAGTCCGATGTGGTCAAAAGCGCCAGCGTCTTTCGACAGTAGTAGCAAATCACTAAACTTCCGATCGAATAGACGGTAAAACGCCCCATCGCTACGGTAGCGGGAGAATATTCAGGTAAAAGCAGCGGAATAATGTAAATAAAACCCCAAAGGGAACATCCGAGTATTCCGTACAGCACGCCCAGAAACATTTATCTATCACCTGTTTTTCTTTTAACGTCTTAATCAATTAGACTTGAGGCTATCGGATTACCACCTAAAATTTAACCTCATTTAAGAAATAGGAGTCTAAATGTTAAAACGCTCGTTTTTGGCTATTCCGCTTGTGGCTGTACTCTCCATGAGTCTCTTGACAGCTTGTGGTGATAAAAAAGAGGCCGCTGCTCCGGCAAAGGCTGAAAAAGTTTTACGCGTTGGCACCAATCCTACATTTGCACCGTTTGAATTCCAGGCTAAAGGTTCTAACGACCTGACCGGTTTCGATATTGACCTGGCTAAAGCACTTGGCAAACAGATGGGTTACAAAGTTGAACTCGTCAACCTCGGCTTCGATGGTCTGATTCCCGCGCTCTCCACAGGCAACATTGACCTCGCTGTCTCCGGAATGTCCATTACGGAAGAACGTAAGAACGCCGTTGATTTCTGCGATCCTTACTACACTTCAGGCCTGATTGTTTTAGTTCGTCCCGACGAAACCAACATCAAAGGCATCAATGATTTAGTCGGCAAAAGAATCGGTGCACAGATCGGCACAACAGGCGCTACAAAGGCCAGCTCTGTTAAAGGCGCTGACGTCAAACAGTACAACAACGCCAACGAGCCGTTCATCGAACTCGACAACAAGGGCGTTGATGCCGTCATCAATGACCAGCCGGTCGTTGCTTACTACCTCGTGAACGGCGGCAAAGGCAAGATGGTCGGTGACATCATGGAAGCCGAGTACTACGGCATCGCTGCCAAAAAAGGAAACAAAGCGCTTGTAAAACAAGTAAATGAAGCCTTAGCAGCGCTTAAAAAGAACGGAGAATACGATAAAATCTACAAGAAGTGGTTCGGAGCTTAATCTGATCCCGCTGTAGAAAGAGAGGGCAGGAATCAACAGTTCCTGCCTGTTGTCATATCTAAACACTGAGAAAATCACATCACAATGGCTTTGGAACTTAACCTGAGCATTATCACAGAGAACCTGCCGCTCTTATTAAAAGGCGCCGGTATCACGCTCGAAATTACTGCTCTTTCCGTGGGATTAGGCTTACTGATCGGTATGTTTGTCGGCGTCGCCAAACTTTCTGACAACCGACTCATACGAGGACTCGCTTCTGTCTACGTAGACTGTATCCGAGGCACGCCTCTGCTGGTTCAGATTTTCTTGGTTTACTTTGCTCTTCCTCAAATTATCGGACACCGAATCGATCCGTTCGTGGCAGCCGTCGGCGCCTGCTCGATTAACAGTGGTGCCTACGTTGCAGAAATCTTCCGCGCCGGTATTCAAAGCATCGACAAAGGACAGATGGAAGCTTCCAGAGCGCTCGGCCTCAACTGGTTTCAGGCCATGCGTTTTGTGATCATGCCGCAGGCGTTTAAGCGCATCATTCCGCCGCTCGGTAACGAATTCATCGCCATGCTGAAAGACTCCTCCTTGGTGTCCGTGATCGGTTTCGAAGAACTGACTCGTACCGGCCAGCTGATCATCTCCAGAACTTACGCCGCGTTTGAAATCTGGATTGTGGTCGCCCTCTTGTACCTCATCATGACTTTGGCCATTTCACGCTTTGTCGCTTTACTTGAAAAACGCTTCTCTAAAGGCACGAGAAAATAATCATGGAAGAAAAAGATTCAAAAACGATGATCTCCGTCAAACACCTCTCCAAAAAATTCGGTGACGTGACGGTCCTCAAAGATATCAATCTGGATATCAAAGAAAAAGAAGTGGTCGTGATTATCGGACCGTCCGGAAGCGGCAAAAGTACGATTCTGCGCTGTCTGAACCACTTGGAAACCCCGAGCGGCGGCGAAATCGTTATCGACGGCATCAAGCTCGAAGAAGGTGCAAACCTAAATGCCATTCGCCGTGAAGTCGGCATGGTCTTCCAAAGGTTTAATCTGTTCCCGAACATGACCGTTCTGCAGAACATCATGCTCGCTCCGATGCAGGTTCGCGGTAAATCTAAAGAAGAAGCTAAAGAAAAAGCCATGCGTCTGCTCAAACGCGTCGGTTTGGAACATAAAGCCGATGCAATGCCGGATGAACTGTCCGGCGGCCAACAGCAGCGTGTTGCTATCGCCCGCGCCTTAGCCATGAACCCGAAAGCCCTCCTCTTTGATGAACCGACCAGCGCTCTTGACCCGGAAATGGTGAAGGAAGTTTTGGACGTCATGAAGTCGCTTGCCAAAGAAGGCATGACCATGGTGGTGGTCACACACGAAATGGGCTTCGCCAAGGAAGTCGGCGACCGCGTGATGTTCGTAGACGGCGGCTTAATTGTCGAAGAAGCCACGCCTGAAGAATTCTTCTCTCATCCGAAGAACAAACGAACTCAGGATTTCCTCTCCAAGATCCTGTAGCCTCGGTTTCAGCTTTTCTTTTCTGCAAATCAGACCTTCGGGTCTGATTTTTTATTGAGAAAAGATTTTTCGTTTGCCTTTCTTAAATAGAATAGGATTTATCGTTTTTCCATAAAAATTTGCATAACAAGAGTACAAATATGAAAATTTCTCGTCTTTGCCTTCTTGCAGCATCCCTTGCCGCAGTCCTGACCGTTACCGGCTGCGATGATAAAAAAACGGCTACTCCTGCTGCTCAGGCCTCTGCTGCTAAAACATATAACATCGGTGTTGTTCAGCTTGTCGAACATCAGGCGCTTGACGCTGCCAACAAGGGCTTTGTCGACGGCCTCGCATCCAAGGGTTTCGTAGAGGGCAAGAACGTCAAATTTGACTTCCAGAATGCTCAGGCGGATCAGTCCAATCTTCGCAATATCGCAACCCGTTTTACCGGCAATAAGGTTGACTTGATCGGCGCCATTGCAACGCCTGCGGCTCAGACTATGGCCAACGCCACGAACAAGATTCCTATCGTCGCAACCGCTGTCACCGATTTTGAAATCGCCAAGCTCGTCAAGAGTAATGACAAACCGGGGACCAACGTAACCGGGTCTTCCGATATGGCGCCCATCAGCAGCTTACTGGAACTGATCGTCAAAATTTATCCTAACGCCAAAAACGTCGGTGTGATGTACTCCTCCAGCGAAATCAATTCCGAACGTCAGGTTCAGATCTTCAAAGAAGAAGCCAAGAAGCACAATCTCAACGTTCGCGAAGCAACTGTCTCTAACGTTAATGACATCCAGCAGGCTGCTCAGAGCTTAGTGGGCAAGGTTGACCTTATCTATACACCGACGGACAACACCATTGCATCCGCTGTTCCGGCTCTAATCAAAATCACCGAAAAAGCCAAACTGCCGGTCTTTGCCGGGGAAGGCGGTGAAGTGAAAGGCGGAGCAACGGCCGCTATCGCGATTGATTACTACGAACTCGGCAAGATCGCAGGCACCATGGCGGCCGATATCCTTGAAGGCAAAGCCAAGCCAGAAACCATGCCGATCCAGTATCAGAAGAACTTCAAGACCGTTTTCAACGAAACCGCCGTTAAGAATCTCGGCTTGACCATCCCGGCTGATGTGAAGCACGAACTCGTTAAGTAATCAAAAGTTCTTTCGATGTTAGATTTAGTTTTATCCACCGTTTCTCAAGGCTTGCTGTGGGCCATTATGGCCCTCGGCGTCTTCCTTACTTTCCGCGTCCTGGATATCGCAGACTTGTCCGTTGAAGGCACCTTCCCTCTCGGTGCTGCTGTCGCAGCTACCTTGATCGACGCAGGTCACTCGGTTTGGTTTGCCATGCTGATTGCGCTGATCGCGGGCTGCATCGGCGGTACGGTCACCGCACTGCTGACCACCAAGCTTAAGATCCCGGCACTGCTTTCCGGCATTCTGACCATGATCGGCCTTTACTCCGTCAACCTCATGATCATGGGAAAAGCCAACGTCCCCCTGCTCCGCGCAGAAACCGTCTTTACGCTGACCGAGGATCTCTTCGGTGTTTCTTCGGTTGTCGCTACCCTGATTGTGGGTTTAATCGCAACGACAGTAGTCGGTGTGATCATGTATTGGTTCTTCGGCACTGTGCTGGGTACTGCTATTCGTGCCACCGGCTGCAACCCTCAGATGGCCCGTGCGCAAGGCATCAACACCAACGTCATGGTCATTCTCGGACTGCTTATCTCTAACGGTTTGGTCGCCCTTTCCGGCGCCCTCGTTGCCCAAAGCAACGGCTTTGCCGACGTGGGTATGGGTACCGGCACTATCGTCATCGGCTTGGCGTCGGTCATTATCGGTGAAGTGCTTTTCGGAACGCGCAGCTTTAAGAACTGGCTGATTTCCGTCGTGCTCGGCTCTGTGGTGTACCGCGCCGTGATCGCCATCGTTCTGGAACTGGGCATGCCGCCGAACGACCTCAAACTGTTCACCGCTGTTTTGGTTGCTATCGCACTTTCTCTGCCTTTGATCAAAAACAAATTCGCCATCATGAAGCGTTCGGAGGAAGCCGATGCTTAAGATTACTCATCTCCATAAGACTTTCTTCCCCAACACGCCGAATGAGAAAAAGGCGCTTCGCGGTGTGAACCTGACGCTCGAAGAAGGAGACTTTGTCACCGTTATCGGTTCCAACGGTTCCGGCAAATCTACTTTGATGAACTGCATTGCAGGCGTTTTTTATCCTGATAAAGGCCACATTCTCATTGACGGAGTCGACGTCACACGCATGCCCGAGCATGTTCGCGCCAAGTACATCGGACGAGTTTTCCAGGATCCGATGAAAGGAACGGCTGCCGATATGCAGGTAGCCGAAAACCTCGCAATGGCAAGCCGCCGTGGCAAACCTTTATCGCTCAAGTGGAGCTCTCAGAGTAGTCAGTTGGCTGAGTTCCGTGAGGCTTTGAAAGAGCTGGATTTAGGTCTTGAGAACCGTCTGGAAACCCGCATCGGAACGCTTTCCGGCGGCCAAAGACAATCCATCACGCTGCTGATGGCCACTCTGGTTCCGCCCAAGCTTTTACTTCTGGACGAACACACCGCTGCCTTAGACCCGAAAACGGCTGAGAAAGTCTTAAATCTGACGCAGAAGCGTGTTTCTGAGGGCAATCTCACCACGCTGATGATCACGCACAATATGCGAGATGCTCTGCGTTTCGGCAATCGTCTGATCATGATGCACGAAGGCCGTGTGGTGGTAGACGTAAAGGGAGAGCAAAAGAAGGAACTAACGATTCAGTCTCTCCTGGAGCTTTTCGAGAAGGCCAGCGGCGCAGAGTTCGATGATCCCGAAGCCCTGCTTACCGTCGACTAACAAAAACTTTTGAAATTCTTCCGGTCCCGGTCTGTTAAGAAAATAGGCCGGGATTTTTTATGAATTCAATTTTGTATCGCGGCGTACCGTCGTCATCCACTTGCTCGCGAACTTCGGAGCCGACGCCGCCCACATAAATCAGCGTTTTGCCCCGCCAAACCAAAGGCAGGTTCTTGCGTTCAAACTCAGGGATCCCTGCTTCCTGGAAGAGCATTTTGAGGGATTTGCGGGGACGGAATTTATGAATCTTGATTTTCTCACCGCCGGAGCGCCGGCGAATCGAGAGCGGCTGAGCTTTCAGATAACCTTCGTTAAAGCCCTCTTCGGCCGGTGTGAAAACAAGCTTCCCGTTGTACTGTGGTAAGTCAATTTCAGGTTCTCCGTGCCATTCGACAATGATCTCAGCTTCGCTTTCCGGCTTTTCATGCTCGGTGACCATAAGACGAGACCCGTATTTGCGAATTTCTAAACCGTCGGAGAACATGAGACAGACACTTTGCTTTGTCGTCTCTTTGATCTGGCGAATCATTTCCAGCAGACGCGTCCTCGGCAGGGGTTTAAAACCTACTCTGTCGAGCCACAATCTCAGAACCCGAGCTCTGCGTCCAGCAGGAAGTGCTAAAAAATCGTCAATACGAAGGTATTTCCCGTCGTTCTCAGACGCTTGATTAAAGTCGTCTTCGGCGACATCACGAAGCGTCTCTGCCGCTTCTGCTATCAGCTCTATGCTGCGGGCTGCGGCTGTTTTGAATCCCGGACGAATCTTTTCCAGTTCGGGAATGATGTTGTGCCGAATCGCGTTGCGAAGATATTTCATATCTTCATTACTTTCATCTTCGACCCACTTGATACCTCGAATTTCGGCAAAACGTTCCAGCTCTGTCCTTTGAAACCCGAGCAGCGGACGCATAATCGTGCATCCGTCTTTGCGAAGCAGCGGAGGCATGGCGGCTAATCCCGCAGGACCTGAGCCTCTCATCCATTGAATAAGGAACGTTTCGAGCTGATCGTCTAAATGATGAGCCGTTAAGATCGCGTCCGCCGCTGACTTCCTCGCTTCCTCTTCGAGAACTTCATAACGAAGCTGACGCGCTTCAGCCTCAAAACCGGCGCCGCCCGAAGGCACTGTCACTTTTCTGAGAACAAACCGCACACCGCACTTCTTCGCGCGCTCTTCACAAAACTCAGCCCATTCGTTGGCGTGCTTTGAAAGGCCGTGGTGGACGTGGACCGCGGTAATTTCGCCGTAAGACTTTCCCTTGAGCTGGGAGACTGCGTAAAGCAGAACGGAGGAATCCAGACCGCCCGAGAGCAGGAAGCCCACAGGGGCATCGGCATCCAGACGCTTTTCCACGCCTGCGATCAGCTTTTCGCGGATGTTCCGCAGGGTGGTCTCCATGTCATCCTCCATGGGGGCGGGCACGTCGGCAATGTCCTCATAGCGGACAAAGCGGCCATCGCAGTAGTAGCTGCCGATGGGGAAGGGGCGGATGTCGTCGCACCAGCCGATCAGGTTCTGCATCTCGGAGGCAAAGGCGATCTGGTGGCTGGACTTGGAATAGCCGTAGAACAGCGGACGGATGCCGATGGGGTCGCGGGCTGCGATCAGCCGGTCCTTGCGGGAATCATACAGAATAAGTGCAAACTCGGAGTCCATATGGCGGAACATATCCAGACCGTACTCGTAATACAGCGGCAGCAGGATCTCGCAGTCGCAGTCGGAGGCAAACTTGTAGCCCCGGCGCTTCAGGATCTCCTTCTCAAAGCGGAAGCCGTAGAGTTCACCGTTGCAGACCACGCAGTCGGCACCGCGGTAGAAGGGCTGCATCCCCTCCGGGGTCAGGCCCATGATGGCAAGGCGCCCAAAGCCCATCAGACCAAAAGGCCCTTCCACCACACGCTGGTCGTCCGGCCCGCGCATCACGGTGCGCAGCAGATACTCCTTGAATTTGGCGGCACTCAGGTCGTGCCCCGTGTAACCCATAACACAACACATATTTCTTACCCCTCTCTCTAAACCTCTCTGTCAATGCTTTGCATTACCACCTCTCCTGATAGGAGAGGCAGGTTTCCCGGTGACTGAGAGGTTTTTGCAAATAAAAAATACGGCAGCCTTCATCCCATTGCTAGGACGAATGCTGCCGTATCCGTGGTGCCACCTAAATTACCGGTGCGCAAACACACCAGTTACTTTTGTGTACTCTCCCCGTTGAAAGCACTGCCGCGATAACGAGCGGCTGCCGTCGGCCCCTACTAACTGCCCAAAGCAGGTTCAGGGGGAAGCTCACGGGGGTTCGTTCGGGGCTCATTCTCTGTGCGGCTTCCACCGGCCCGCACTCGCTGCAAAAGAACCTTGAGCACTTACTTTTCCCGATCAACGCTTTTCCTGCCTGCATTGTATCACGGCTCTTTGTCCGTGTCAACACAGTGTTCGCATTTTTGTGCGGTCTGCCCCGGTTGAGAGGGCTTTTGTGCGCAGCTGCGGCACAATCCGTACAAAACGCTGCCCTCGCACTGCAGGGTGAAGCCGTGCTCCGCCATCAGATGGGCACGCACCTCATCCATAAAGTGGCAGTCCAGGTGATAGATGCGCCCGCACTGCACGCACTTCAGGTGCAGGTGCTCGCGGCAGTGGCGGCCCTCGTCCACATACTGGAACACGGCCTTTTCGCCTTTATCGGCCACATATTTCATAATGCGCTGCTCGCCTGCCAGCTTGTCCAGATACCGGTACACCGTGGTGGGATTGGGGCTGGCCCCCTCTGCCTCCAGATGTTCCAGAATGTTGGATGCACTGACCGCGTGCTGGCGGTTGTTGATGAGATAATCCAGGATCAATTGCCGGGTTTTGGTGTTGTACCCCCCGCGACCTGCCATGGTATCAGCCTTCCTTTCTGGGTCAAGTGTACCACAATTTATCCTTCGATGCAAAACAAGAGCGAAACACTGGCGACAAGCACAAAAAAACTGTTCAATTTATAGCAAAATAATGCATGACATCTGTTCAAAACGGAAAAGCTCCCAAAGTTTTCAAAAAAGTCTTGTAAACATTGTCCAGATATGTGATAATAATGTCAATGATTATTTGGATTATTTAAGGGATACAAGCTGTCCGGCGGGCGACTGATTGCTGCCTGAATGGTCCTGCTTGCGAACTAGGAGATAGAACAATGAAAGAGATGGATTCCCAGTCAAAGCCCAGCCTGAAGCTGCAGGCTTACCAGTACCTGAAAACCAAGATTCTGAACTGTGAGTACCGCCCCAACGAATTTCTGAACGAGCAGAAGCTCTGCGCCGAGATGGGCAACATCAGCCGCACCCCCATGCGTGACGCGCTGGGCCGCCTGGAGCAGGAGGGGCTGATCACCATCCTGCCCAAAAAGGGGCTGATGGTCTCCGGCATTACCGAAGAGGACGTGCACAGCATGTTTGAGATGCGCCTGCTGGTGGAGCCATACGCCCTGCGCACCTACGGCAACCTGATCCCCCGGGAGCAGCTGGAGGCCTACACTGAGCTGATGCACCACCCCGAGCGGATCGACGACTTCTGCAAATCCGATGATGATTTCCACGAGCTGCTGATGAGCACTCTGCCCAACAAATACCTGCGCTCTGGCTATGACCGCATCACCGGCCTGAACACCCGTTTCCGTATTATGACCGGCAAGGTGAGCATGATCAATCAGGATCAGACCTGTGAGGAGCATCTGGAAATTCTGAATGCCGCCCTGAGCGACAACTGGAACACCGCCGCCGATGCGCTGCAGCATCACCTTGAGCTGGCCCGCGATAAGGCCGAGGGAGTCATCAAGGTCATCCGGCTGTGGTAAATGAAACGATAAAAACGCTGTATCACTCCTTCCGGCATCGCTGATGCGATGCCACCTCCCTCTCAGAGGGAGGCTTTTGCGTTGGCCGCCGCGTTAAGGCTCCCTCCTAGAGGGAGCTGTCGAGCGAATGCGAGACTGAGGGAGTAGTACAGTGTTTTCTTTTACTGGAAAGTGTAAAAAATTCATAGAAATCAAAAGAAAAGTACATTGAATATTGTTTAACAATGTGGTATGCTTAACAACAGAGAGAGCCCGCTGGCAGGCGGGCAGAATGATTTTGGAGGAAAATAATTATGGCTGACCGCATTGTTCTGAACACCATTTCCTACCATGGCCACGGTGCCATTGAGAACATCGTTCCCGAGCTGACCGCCCGCGGCTACAAGAAGGCTTTTGTCTGCTCTGACCCCGACCTGATCAAGTTCGGCGTGACCAAGAAAGTCACCGACCTGCTGGATGCTGCAAACTTCGCCTACGCTGTTTACAGCGAGATCAAGCCCAACCCCACCATCGCCAACGTGCAGGACGGCGTGGCAGCCTTCAAGGCTGCTGAGGCAGACTGCATCGTGACCATCGGCGGCGGTTCCTCCATGGATACCGCAAAGGCCATCGGCATCATCATCAACAACCCCGAGTTCGCGGATGTGCGCTCTCTGGAAGGCGTGGCTCCCACCAAGAAGCACGCTGTGTTCACCATCGCCGTGCCCACCACCGCCGGTACTGCGGCTGAGGTCACCATCAACTACGTCATCACCGATGTGGAGAAGAAGCGCAAGTTCGTCTGCGTGGACACCAACGACATCCCGGAGATCGCCGTGGTGGACCCCGATATGATGTCCTCCATGCCCAAGGGCCTGACCGCTGCCACCGGTATGGACGCACTGACCCATGCCATCGAGGGTTATATCACCAAGGGCCACTGCACGATCTCCGACATGTTCCATCTGGAAGCCATCAAGCTCATCAGCGAGAACCTGCGCGGTGCCGTGCAGAACACCCCGGAAGGCCGTGAGGGCATGGCTCTGGGCCAGTACATCGCCGGTATGGGCTTCTCCAACGTGGGCCTGGGCATCGTGCACTCCATGGCACACGGCCTGTCCGCCCTGTATGATACCCCTCACGGCGTGGCCTGCGCCATCCTGCTGCCGGTGGGCCTGGAATACAACAAGACCGTCGCCGGTGAGCGCTACCGTGCCGTCGGCAAGGCCATGGGCGTGAAGGGCATCGACGAGATGAACGACGCCGAGGCAGCCGATGCCACCATCGCCGCCGTCAAGCAGCTGAGCGCCGATGTGGGCATCCCCGCAAACCTGCACGGCATCCTGAAGGAAGAGGACATCCAGTTCCTCGCCGAGTCCGCTTTTGCAGACG
>ERZ772901.2568-NODE-2568-length-11246-cov-2.820928_pt1 | contig 11246 bp, 6 predicted proteins | sample MGYA00512123_ERZ772901 | MGnify/ENA primary metagenome ERZ772901 (study PRJEB29015, sample SAMEA2737711) | human gut metagenome | biome: human gut; feature: human-associated habitat; material: faeces | place: China | collected 2012 ...
TGAAAATGTTTTTTCCTAAGGATATAACCATAAAAGAGGGTAGTTACATAGTAGTGAAAAGTGAAAATAAAACAACGGAACTTAAAAATACCGGAGCTACAGCAGAGTTTCAAACTCATTGTGAAGTTGTAGCCGAATATGTTAAGGAGTGGGCGTAGTGGTTAATGAAATTATAAAGACAATGGGTAAGCAGTTGGGAAAGAAATTTCCTGACTGCAAGATTTTTGCTGACGAAGTACCTCAGGGGTTTAAAGAACCTTGTTTTCAGCTAGAGTGTACAGAAATAAAGAACAGCCTTTATCTGGGAAAAAGGTATAAATCTGAAAATACCTTTGAGGTAAGGTACTATGGAAATGGTGGAAGAATGGATAGTAACAGTGTTGTTATGGCACTGTTTCAGCTGTTTTCTACACTGGAAATGGAAGACGGACCTATTATGGGTACTAATATGACAATGGAAAAGAATGATGACAATATTTGCTTTACAGTAAGTTATAACTGTTTCTTCATATATGATGAAGAAAAGCCGATTATGAATAAATATGATTTTACAATAGAGGAGGAAGTAATTTGAAAGAAAGACTTTTAGAAATGGGAATTAATGAGGAAAACTGCAATAAAATTTTGGAAATGCTTGATGAAAGTATTGGTGAAAAGGATAAGGAAATTGCAGATATTAAATTAAATTATGAAATCGAAAACGTGCTTAATTCCTACAGTGTTAAAACAAATAAGGCCGTTAAGGCTTTACTTAATATGGAAGAAATTAAGTTTGATGAAAGTGGTAAATTGACTGGCATTAAGGAACAGCTGGATAATCTCAAGGGTAATAAGGAAACAGAATACTTGTTTAATAAACAGGAATTTAAGGGTGTTGTACCGGCTGACAGTTATGAAAATATTCCCAATGTAGAGGATATGAACTATACACAGCTTTGTGCCTATATGGAGAAAAACGGTAGTTTATAGGAGGTATATATATGGAAGAAAAATTTGCAGTAGAAGAAATTAAAAAGTCAAAGAAGTATTGCAAATACATTGATATTATTGGTGTAGTACTTGATGAAAATGAGGAATACACCCTTGAAGAAGTAGACGAAGCAATAAATGACTTTTTGGAAAGGGAGGTGTAGTTTATGGCACTTGGAGGAGGAACATTTGTAACACAGAATAAGACAATTCCCGGAGCTTATATTAACTTTGTAACAACAGCTACAGGTGCAACGGTTTTTGGTGAAAGAGGTGTTGTAGCCTTAGGGGATAGCTTTGATTGGGGTCCTACGGGAATATTTGAGGTAACTGCTGATGACTTTTACAGAAATGAAGTTGTTTGGCTATGATGCTTTGGATTACAAATTAATGGGTATCAGGGATATATTTAAGAATGCCAGTAAAATATATGCCGGCAGAATAAACGGTGATAATGCTAAAAAGGCAAGCTGTGCCTTTGGAGAAGCTAGATATACAGGTTTAAGAGGTAATGATATTAAAATTTCAGTTTATACAGACCCTGATGACAGCAGTTACAAAAATGTATATGTATATGTAGGAACAACTGTTGTAGATACTCAGAGAGTAAAGACTATGGCAGAATTAAAAGATAATAACTTTGTTGTATGGAAAAGAAATGCAACACTTACAAATACAGCAAGTACACCAATGACAGGTGGCAATAACGGTTCTACAACTGGGCAGACAGTAGAAAAGTTTTTGGAAAGTATTGAAAATTACAGTTTTAATGCTCTTGCTGTAATTTCAGATAATGAAAGCATTAGTCAACTTGTGGCAGAGTACACAAAGAGAATGAGAGATACTGTAGGCAAGAAGTTTCAGGCAGTAATACATAACTACTTTGCTGATTATGAGGGTGTAATAAATATTGACCCTTACGCAGTGTCTGACGAAGATTATTTTCTGGCTTATTGGGTAGCTGGTGCAGTTGCAGGTTGTGAGATAAATGAAAGTCTTACAAATAAGGTATATGACGGGGAAATTGAAATAGATAGCATTTATACTCAAAGTGAACTTGAAAACAAGATTAAGTCAGGTGAGTTTGTGTTCCACAGAGTGGGGGACAAAATGAGGGTTTTAAAGGACATTAACTCTTTTGTAAATGTGACTACAGAAAAGGGCAAAATGTTCCAGAATAATCAAACAGTAAGAATATGTGACCAGATAGCTACTGATGTGGCTGTACTTTTTGAAGAATATTATATGGGTAAAGTACCTAACGATACTTCCGGCAGAAATTCTCTTTGGGCTGATTTAGTAAAGTATCACGAAAAACTTGTGAATATAAGGGCATTGGATGAATTTGATGAGGAGGCTATTTCTGTAGAAATGGGAGATAGCAAAAACAGTGTTGTTATTTATGAAAAGATATGCCCAGTAAACTCAATGGAACAGCTTTATATGAAAGTTACATTGGAATAAGGAGGTTAAGGTATGAGTGCAATAATGAATGTAAGGGACACATTAAGTGCCAAAATGGCAGAGTGTTACGTTACAATAGAAAACAACAGATACAACTTTATGCAGGCAATAAATTTGACAGCAAAAGTGGAGAAAACAAAAATTCAGGTGCCTATATTAGGAAAAACAGGCAGAGGTAATAGGTCTACAGGTTGGGTAGGCAAGGGTAGTGCCAAGTTTCATTATAATACAAGTATTTTTCGTAGGCTGTTAAAGGAGTACAAAAATACAGGTCAGGATATATACTTTGATATTCAGGTGGTAAATGAAGACCCTTCAAGTGATGTAGGCAGACAATCAGTAATTCTTATTGATTGTAACATTGACGGAGGTATACTTGCTAAATTTGACGCTGAGGGTGAATATTTAGATGAAGAAATGGAATTTACATTCGAAGATTTCAAAATTGTAGAAGAATTTAATAAAATTGACGGAATGTAAACCAAATAGAAAGTCGATATACTATAGAGTATGTCGGCTTTTTTAATGTTTAAGAAAAATTATAATTTAGTTAAAATTCTAACTAATGTTGTTAGTTTTTGATAAAAAGGAAATTTGTGCATTTTGTACAAAAGCTGAACAATAACAAACTTATTATTAAGAAGAAAAATTATCAATTTATTGTAAAATATAGAAGATTTAGGCTTAAATAGTGGGGTCACGCCTATATTTAGTTATAAAAAGTGAATATGGTAAATATGTATCAAAAAGTTTCTATAAATAAATATTAGAATTGTAAAAACTGGTGCTTTTTAGTGGGTTTGAATATTGCTTTTTAGGCGAAATTTAGATATAATGATATTGACTACGAGTATGTATGTTCGAAAAAAGGTGCTTTTGACTGGATAGACTGAGGTGCAACGGTTTGTTTAAGTGAGGAGGGCTGTTTTTTTGTCTTGTATTCGTAGGGACACTCGAGTCCAAGGTGTCAACTTTATATAAAGGAGGAATTTTTTTGAAAAAGCGATTATTAGCTATGGCATTAGCTACAACGATGCTCGTTACATCATTTAATGTAGTTTATGCTCAAGACGCAGACGTAGCTACAGGCGAAACTACTGTAGAAAGCTCTGAAACATCTCCTAGTGACGCTACTGTTTCAGGTGTTGCAGTTACTAACGGAGAAGATGCTGTTGCTACTACTAGCGAAGATGGCAAATATGGTATCGTTGATGGCGAAACTTGGCCAACAACTTCTCCATGGAAAGCTACAGTTTTCGGTAGTGTAGGTACACAGGAAAGAATTGATAACTACGGCAATACTGAAAGTCCATTATACAAAAACGGTGTTATGACTTACGATGTTAAGGAAAATGGTAACAGCGTTCAGGTAAGAATGGGTGTACCAGATTATAACGACCCTACTAACAAAGTAGATGCACAGGGTAAGATTGGTTCTGACCAGGATGGTATTGTAATGTACTATCAGCAGTTAAAGGCAGATGACGATTTCACAATTTCTGCTACTGCACATGTAAATGGTATTTGGAACTATGATAATCAGGTTTCTTTTGGTGCTACAGTAAGAGATAAGGTACTTGTAAACGATGGTACTACTACAGATTCTATTACTCTTGGTGATTACGTTACAGCAGGTCCTGTTGAAATGGCTAAGACAGCAAAGGGCGACGCTGTTGCAGGTGATATGAGTTTTGCATACACAAGAAAAGCTGGTGTACTTTCTGACAAGCAGGTTACTACACTTACATCTGTACCACAGCCAGGCGATGATATTCCTGTAAGTATCAAGAAGTCTGGTACTAGCTACACAGTTACATTTGGTACAGAATCAGCAGTAATTGATGGTTCTGGACTTAAAATGGATGACGATATTTATGTTGGTTTCTTTGCATCAAGATGTGCTGATATTACATATAACAATGTAAAGGTTAGTAAAGTTGGCGAAGTTGTTGAAGCTGGTGCAATGACTATCGGCGGTAACGGTTTCAACGGTAACGATGACCCATCATCAGCTAACTATGCAAGCAACTACAACAAAGTTGACAAGACTAGCGATACAGCTTTCAAGGTATATGTAGATACAGCTTCAGCAGGTAAGGCAATCGGTAAGTTATCTAACTCTGAAGATTCTTACACTTACTATGCGTCTGAAATTTCAAAGGATGACGACTTTGTAATGACAGGTAAAATGAAACTTGGTATGGGTAAGAACTTTAACCCTAAGGAACAGGGTGGTTCAGGTATTATTGTATTTGACAGCAAGTACAGAAAAGACGCATCAGGTGTTGCAACTGATGTAGCTAGTGGTGTAGCTGACGGTAATTCAGTTATGGCAGGTGCTATGGTTCCTGACAAGACTGAAGCTATGGCTTACCTTTGCACAAGAGTTTCTAATGACAAGAGTAACAAGGCTAAGTTCGATGCAACTCCTATCGGTACTAACCAGCAGGATTATGACGGTGAAGTTACTTATACTTTAAGAAAGAGTGGTACATCTCTTTCAATCACTATCAATGGTAGCAAGCAGGTTATTGACGTTTCTGACCTCTTTGCTAAATCTGAAAAGCTTTATGTTGGTTACTTCGCAGCAAGAGATGCTTACGTTAGTGTAACTGACCACAAGTTATCAGTTGGTAGCTCAAAGGTTAAGAGTCTTGAATTAAACTCTTTACCAAACAAGACTGACTACTATGTTGGTGAAGCATTCGACTCTACAGGTTTATCTGTAAAGGTTGTTTACGAAAACGGTACTACTGATATTATCGACAGTTTAGATGATATTACATTAACTGGTTTCGAAGATACAACAGGTGGTAAGAATACATTCACATCTGTTGGTGAAAAGGAAATTAAGGCTTCTGTAGGTTCTGCTTCTGTTACATTTAATGTAAATGTAAGAGGTAAGAAGGTAACAGACCTTAAGTTAGATTATCTTCCAGTAAGAACTGACTTCCTTGTAGATACTGCATTTGACTCTAACGGTCTTACTCCAGTTGCTACATTCGAAGACGGTACTACAAAGACTTTAACAACAAAGAACTATAAGCTCTATGTAAATGGTAAGGAATTACCAGAAGGCACAGAACTTAAGTCTGATTTAGTTGGTACTCAGACTGTTACAGTAATGTACACAGATGCTGATACAACTATTGACCCTAACAATGTTAGTGCAACTTACGATATTAACGTTAAGAATGCTAAGTTAGAAAGCATCAGAGTTGGTGTTGTTCCTGATAAGGTAAACTTCGTTCAGGGCGAAAGCTTTGATGATTCAGGTCTTATAATTGAAGGTAAGTATACTCTTGAAGATGGTACTACAGTATACCGTACTCTTGACAAGAGCCTTTACACTTACTCAGGTTATGACCTTACTCAGGTAGGTAACCAGAAGGTTACAGTTACTTATAAGAATGACCCTAGTGTTACTGTAAGCTATGACATTCTTGTAACAACTGTTAAGATTGTTTACCCACAGATTGAATCATATCCATTACTTACTTATATGGTAGGCGATACTTTCAATCCAACTGGATTAAAGGTAAATCTTCTTTACAACACAGGAAGAACTCAGAACATCGATGTAGCTGAAAATGGTAAGACTATTTACTACTTATTCGATGGTTCTAACTACTATGATTCAGAAGGCAATGCTGTAGAAGAAGCAGTTGTTAAGGCTGCAAATTACTACATTGATTTAAGCCAGTTCAACACAGCTTCAGAAGGTACAGGTAAGGTTTACATCAATGTAAATTCTAACGGTATTAGTTCATCTATCGAACTTGTAACTACTACAACTGCTAAGAAGGATTACGTTTGGAAGGGTATGTTATTCGGTGCATCTTCAATGGGTGTATCTGGTAACGCAGAAAGTAAATCTTCTCAGGTTATCTTAACAGATAATGAAGGTAACCAGTTTGTAAACGATTCTAAGAACAAAGAATTCGGTTCAATCAACATGACAGGCGGTAAGCTTGACAATGTAAGTTCTGTAAGATTAAATTCTTGGACACAGTCTGGTAAGCAGTCTGGTGACCAGGATGGTAAGGCTTACTTCTATACATTAGTAGATGCTAAGAAGAACTTCAAGTTATCTGCTGATGTAACAGTAAACAGATACGTTGCTGACCCTGATGACCCAGCTGATGCTGCTAGAATTGAAGCTAAGATGGCTTCAGCAGGTGTTGACCGTACAACAGCTATTGATATGCTTCGTACAGGTCAGGAAATGTTCGGTCTTGAAGCAAGAGACGTTATCCCATTTGCTGGTGGTATTGATGCAGATGGTAACTACACAGGTGGTCTTGGTAACCATATGACTACTGACCCAACAAAGGCTATGAAGGATGACGACGGTACTCCTGTTGATATCTATGAAGCTTATGCTGAAAATAAGACTGTAACTGATAAGAACAAGGATACATATGCTGTTTCTTACACAGACGTTGAAAATACTTTCGCATCTAACATCGTAGTTGCAGGTGCTACTACAGACTCTACATATCCAACAGATACAAAGAGTTCTACATACTACACTAAGACTCAGATGAACAGAATTAACATTCTCATCAGAACTGGCGTAGTTGCTACTGATGGTGGTGGTGAAAGAGTTGGTATCAAGGATACTACTGATACTGTTCCTGTAAAGGGTGACAAGTACAACATCACATTACAGAAGATTAACGAAGGTTATATGATTACTACTTATGACTATCAGACTGGAAAGACTCAGACTGAATATGATTCACTTAGTAATCTTAACATTAACTCATTATTAGATACTCAGAATGATACTTACATGACAGTAGGTTTATCTGCTTGTCGTTGGGCTGATGCTACATTCGAAAATATTGAACTTCACGAAATCGACCCTAACACAGATAAGGTAACTATTCCTGCTGATGAAAAGGAATATTCACCAAAGCTTACTATGATTTCTAGTAACTACTCTACTACTGTAGACTATATGTTAAGCTTCAAGGCTAACAACCCTCACGGTGGTCAGATTGACGTTTCTCAGAATGGTAATGTTATCATTCAGGATGGTGCTGTATCTAAGAAGACTTCTATTTACAACACTACACTTGTACCTGATTCTGTAAATGAATTTACTATCGTTTACAAGCCAAGTACAGCTGATAACTGTGTATCTTTTGAACCAGTTGTAACAAGATTTAACGTAACTCAGAAGAGTAACATTAAGGACTTTAACACATTGTATGTAGCTCCAGACGGTAAGGTAGACGGTGACGGTACTAGAGAAAATCCTCTTGACCTTGAATCAGCTATTGGTATGTCTAAGTTTGGTACTACTATTATAATGCTTGACGGTACATACAACATTAAGAATACAGAAGCTGCTAAGATTGAAATCGGCGAATCACTTTCTGGTAAGGCTGACGGTAGAAAGACTATTAAGGCTGACGAAGGTGCTCACCCAGTTCTTGACCTTGAAGGCAAGTACGAAGGTTTCTCTGTATCAGGTAGCTACTGGACATTTGATGGTATTGAAGTAAAGAATGCTATGGGTAACGGTAAGGCATTCTACCTTGGTGGTCACTACGATGAAGTTAAGAACTGTACTTTCCATGATAATGGTGAATTAGGTTTCCAGATTTCTCGTTTAATTGCTACAGAAGTATCTGTAAGCGAATGGCCAAGCAACAACCTTGTATTAAACTGTGAATCTTACAACAACAACGACCCATCTAAGAACAATGCCGATGGTTTCGCTTGTAAGTTAACAGCAGGTTACAACAACGTATTCTCTGGTTGTTCATCTCACCACAACCTTGATGATGGTTGGGATTGTTATACTAAGCTTGCAACAGGTGCTATCGGTCCTGTTCAGGTTGAAAATTGTGTAGCTTATAGAAATGGTTACCAGTTAAATGACGATGCTTCAGAAACTGACTGGGGCAACGGTGCTGGTTGTAACGGTTTCAAGATGGGTGGCGAAAACATCCATGTTGCTCACTACTTAAAGGATTGTATCTCTTGGGGTAATAAGAGAAGTGGTATCGACTCTAACTACAACCCAGGTTTCAAGATGAGAAATGTAATTTCTTATAACAACGAAGGTCCTAATGTTAAGCTTTACTCTGGTACTGGTAACATTATGAAGGATGAAAACGGTAGCCAGACAGATGCTAACAAGAAGCCTTATAAGTTCGACTACGATATGAAGGGCGTTGTCTCTTGTGCAGACCCAGCTAAGGGTGCTATTAACTTCGACCAGATTGGTAGTGTTTGGACTGACCAGGGCGAACCTGATACTACATACGGTAACCTCAGCAAGACTCCTATCGTAAGTGAAAACAACTACATCACTTACTACAACGGCGAACAGGGTAAGAACTCTAATGATGAATATGTAAATCCAGAAAACTTCTTCGAAAGTATTGACCCATATTCTTCTATTGATGAAAATATGCACTATACTAGAAGAGCTGACGGTTCATTCAACTGGGGTCCATTCCTTGCAAGAAAGGTTGCTTATGTTCACGACGCAGGTGACGAAGTTGTTTACCCAGATGTAGCAGAAAAGACAACAGCTACAACTGTTACTACTACTACAACTGAAACAACTACAGAAGCTACAACTTCTAAGACAGAAACTACTACTAAGAAGACTTCAAGTGGTGGCGGTTCAGGTGCTGTAATCAATAGTGGTGCTACAACTTCTAATGCAGCATTAGAAGTTGTAGTTTCTGAAGCTACAACAGTTGACGAAACTGCTACAGAAGTAACTACTGGTGAAGCTACAGAAACTACAACTTCTAATGCTGCATTCGCTGTTAACCCACCTAAGGCTGACGGTGCTGATGTAACATTCAAGGATGTTCCTGCAACTCACTGGGCAAATGATGCAGTTTCTACACTTGCTAAGGCAGGCGTTGTTAATGGTTTAAGTGCTGATACATTTGGTACTGCTACTAACAGCAAGAGAGGCGACTTTGTAGTAATGCTCGTTAGAGCTCTTGGTATTGACTCTACTTCAACAGCTAACTTCAGCGATGTAGATTCTAGCAAGTACTACGCAAAGGCTATTGCTACAGCTAAGGCTTACGGTATTGTAAACGGCTACAATGACAACACATTCAAGCCAGAAAATTACATTACAAGACAGGATATGATGGTTATGGTTGCTAACGCTCTTAATGCTATGGGCGTTGAACTTGATACTGATGTAGCTTGCCTTGATAACTTCAGCGATACAGTAGGTATTGCAAACTATGCAAGAACTTCTGTTGCTGCACTTGTAAATGCTGGTATTGTTAAGGGTTCTGACAACAAGATTGAACCTGTTAAGAACATTACAAGAGCTGAAATGGCTCAGCTTGTTAAGGGCGTTTATGATAAGGCTTTAACTATTGCAGAATAATCTGTTATTACAATTCGTATATCGGATTTGATAAAAGAGGGTGCTGACTTATGTCAGCACTCTTTTTTTATGAAACAACTTGTTCTAAATGAAGAAATTAGGCCTCCTGTTATAAAATCATATACAATAGGAAGAAACTCGTTTTTGTAAATAAAATTTATACATTTTTAACATAGAGTTAATATATATTTTTGGAGTTAAATTTAAGTACGGTTTATTACACTTTATTTTTTGTGTATTTTTACAAGTAAACAGGGTTTTTCAGGAGATTAGAGAATATGGAATGTTACATTTATATTACACAAATTCAGTAAATAAACTAGATACAGGGTGGCTGGTACTAAATATAGAAATTATCTCATTTAGTTGGATATTTTGTGGAAAATATATAAAAATGTTGAAATAATAGCCTTATTATACGGGTTTTGTTGTGATAAATGAATAAAAAACTTCAAAATAATTATGTAGCAAAACAAGTTTCCTAAAAAAATTTACATTTGTATTCTATAAATAATAGCCCATTCACAAAAAAGGAGTCATGTTGCAAAAAATTAAAGAGCGTATACTTGCCGGCGGAGAAATTACCCCCGACGAAGCATTAGAATTAGCGCAAAAAGCCATTCATTCGGACCTATATACTGCTGCCGACGAAATCCGTAAAAAATTCTGTAATAAAACGCTCGATACTTGCTCGATCATCAATGCCCGTTCTGGTCATTGTCCCGAAAACTGCAAATGGTGCGCCCAATCGGCCCATCATCACACCCAAATAGAAACATACGACGCTATACCCATACATGAAGCTATATCCATTGCCCGTTTAAACGAACAACAAGGAATAAAAAGATTGTCTTTGGTCACCAGCGGGAGAAGGATAAAAGCCTCGGAAATAGACTATTTCTGCGATATTTATCGAAAAATGGGAGAAGAAACCCACTTACACCTTTGCGCCTCTATGGGACTATTGAAACGAGAAGAATTAGAAAAACTGAAAGCCGCCGGAGTAAAACGCTATCACTGCAACTTAGAAACAGCCTCGTCCTATTTTTCCGAGCTATGTACCACACATACCATTGAACAAAAAAAAGAAACGATTCGGACAGCCCAAAAGTTAGGAATGGAAATCTGTTCCGGTGGAATCATCGGTATGGGAGAAAATATGAAACAACGTATCGAATTGGCTTTTGAACTAAAAGAATTAGGGGTCTGTTCTGTTCCCATGAATATATTGAATCCCATACCGGGAACACCTCTGGAACATATGCCCCCCATCAGCGACGAGGAGATTTTAGTTACAATCGCAATTTTCAGATTCATACTGCCACGGACGTTCATTCGATTTGCCGGAGGGCGGGCGAGGTTATCCAGAGAAACACAAAAGCAAGCACTATCGGCCGGAGTAAACGGACTATTGATGGGCGACATGCTCACA
>ERZ772901.2572-NODE-2572-length-11236-cov-56.485466_pt1 | contig 11236 bp, 10 predicted proteins | sample MGYA00512123_ERZ772901 | MGnify/ENA primary metagenome ERZ772901 (study PRJEB29015, sample SAMEA2737711) | human gut metagenome | biome: human gut; feature: human-associated habitat; material: faeces | place: China | collected 2012 ...
ACTGCTTCGGATACGACTTGCGTGACAGCGGAAAAAGCCTTGAGCCGCCGCCACCGGCTAAGATTATGATTTTCATTTTGGATAACTCCTCTGTTATTATTAACTCAAACTTCGCAGTTGCTAAACCGCTGATTTATCTTTAGCAGCAATTTGCAAATAAAAATAGCATAAGCTATCTCCATTTTGTATAATGAAAGTGACCGAAAATCCACAACAAAACCGGAGGGCTTATGCTATGAATATTGTACCACATCATCATCACTCCTGTGAAGCCGCTTCTTCCAAGATTCAGCAATTCTTTGCTGAGTTTCATGTCGGCCAGATCCTGCGGAGCTGCAATGCCTACAAGATGCGTGGCTTTTCGGTCATGGCCATCTTCCTGGTCGCACTCGAGCAAGCGTTTAAACGGCGCTCTTTCTACCAGCAGAAGAAAGACGTGCCGGAGGCTATCCCATTCGAGCGGGATACGTTCTACCGGTTCATGAACTCCTGCGCCATCCACTGGCGCAAGTTCACGCTGCTGCTCAGCACAGCCATCATCCAACAGTCAATCGCGCCATTGACGAGCCATTGCCGCAGGAACGTCCTCATCATCGACGACTCCCTGTTCAGCCGCAACCGCTCCAAGAAAGTGGAACTGCTGGCCCGGGTCTACGACCATGTCAGCGGCAAGTATGTGAAGGGCTTCCGCATGCTCACGCTCGGTTGGAGTGACGGGAATACCTTCCTGCCGCTCAGCCACTGCCTGCTTTCTTCTGCGTCGAAACAGCAACAGTTGCAAGGCGCATCAGCCGACGTCGACCCGCGCAGCAATGGCGGCAGACAGCGCAAGCTGGCGCAGAGCAAGGCTCCAGAAGTGGTCCTGGCACTGTTGTGTGAAGCACATGAAGCAGGTGTCCCTGCTCAGCATGTCCTGTTCGACTCCTGGTTCTGCTCACCGGCATCGCTGCACCAGATCCATGCAATCGGCTACGACGTCATCGCGCGAGTCAAGAAGATCGAGAAGATGCACTTCTGCTTCCAGAGCCGCATGCAGGACGTCAAGTCCATCTATCGCAGCCAGAAGAAACGCTGTGGGCGCTCTGCTTATCTGCTCTCGGTCCAGGCCGAAGCGGTCAAGGATGGCAAGCGTCTGCCCGTGCAGCTCGTATTCGTCCGGAATCGGGCTCAGCGCGGGGATTACCTCGTCCTGGTATCGACGGATCTGTCGCTGTCAGAAGAAGAGATTATCCAGACGTATGGCAAGCGGTGGAACATCGAGGTATTCTTCAAGATGTGCAAGTCTTATCTGAAGCTGGGCAAAGAGACGAGATCCATCTCCTACGATGCTCTGACAGCTCATACTTTCATTGTCTTCACGCGCTACATGATGCTCGCGCTGGAACAGCGGCGCAATATAGATGAGCGAAGCATTGGCGAACTGTTTTTCCTGACGATAGATGAGCTGGAAGATTTGCGCTATCTGGATGCTTTGGCATTGTTGCTAAACCTGCTGATGGACTGCGCAAAGGAAGCAGAGATTCTTGACGAACAGCAGCTTAACCAGCTGCTGGAGCTGTTCCTCGCAAAACTGCCCGATTTCTGGGGGAAGTGCCTAAAACAGTGTGCATGACGGGAGGATTCTTGATGTGCAGAACATCGATAAAGCCTTTATTTATGCGGGTTTTCGATGTGCGAAGTTTGAGTTATTTTTTAATTTCGATAAAGTCAAATTCCTTCATTGGATTGTTAAATCCTTTTAATTTAAATAAATCTGAAGCTACATCAACTGTATTAAAATCATCCTCATTACCTGAAATTTTATTTAAATAAAGGACTTCAATAAAATACAATGCGCCTAAGATATTTAAAGTATTTTCTTGATTTGCTTCATGTAAATTTTCAAAGCGATTGTGCTTTAAATTCGTAAAGGCTTTCCACCAAGGCAAAGATTCAGATGGCTTTGATAAATCCCATTCCTTAAATGGAATAAAATTTATCTCGTACCCTTCAACGATAATTTCCTGTTTTTTTACATCAATATGCCTTACAAATTCATCACAATTACTATTTTTTAAAAAATAATTTGCGTAAGCATTCATATTGGCATAATCAGTTAATGCGATTCCGCAAATCAATTTAAAGATAACATCTAATTCTGCACCTATAGTCTGAATTAAAAATGCATACATATTCGAAAATGTCTTATAATTATCCTTATGTAACTCTACATACTCTGTAGAGTTCAAAAAACGTTTTTCAAGAATTGTATAATATCTCCAATATCTTTCATCAAATTCTTTTTTAGTCATTTTGTTCATTTCACTTTCTACCTTTCAGTCCATCCTGCATTCCATTTTTCATTGCAAGAGCGATAGAAAAGTTACCTTTTAAACATGAAAATAATATTTTCATTATTGTATATAAGCGTACGAGCACAATTCGTTTTGGATAGAACTTATTTACAAAGCGGAATTTGCTTTTTGTTGTATGATATATACCAAAACATATTCCCTTTTTTGAAGTGCTATGTCCCCCACGATGGTAGACAACACTATCCAAGCATGGCTGTATAGCATACCCCATATCATGAATGGTCTTTGCCAAATCTGCTTCCTCAAAATAAAAGTCATATCGTTCATCAAGGCAACCTTGCGCTTCATGAAAATATTTTGTACGGATCATTACAGATGGACCAGCAAGGATTGAAATAGACTGTAAATCCACTTGATGGATATTTCTGTATAAGATGCCCTGGCCAATACCTTTGGTATCAAATGTCCAAAGGTTTAGATGCCCTCCAATATATTGAATTTTTTCCTGTTCATTGAATTCACAGCAAACGGATGAAGTCATCATTAGATTTTTATTGACTTTGAACATATCTAAAAGAGATGATAACGCACAAGGGTGAACTTGTGTGTCATTATTTAATAGCCAAATATATCTACAGCCACGATCTTGCAAGGCATATCGAATACCAATATTATTTCCTGCTGAAAATCCTTTATTTTCATTATTTTCAATAAGAACAATCCTTGCTTCATCTGTTGCAGATTTATCAAAGCATGTTAATTTATTAGATATAGTATTATTCTCATAACATGCATATGAAATCGCATTAGTCTTATAGAGATTTAACAGTTTTTTGTGAATTTTATTCAATGAATCATTTGTAGAAGCATTATCACATACAACAATACGGAAATTTTGCGTTTTCATTTCAAGCAAACTATCAATACAGGAATTCGTATCTTCCCAGCTATTATAGTTCAGCAAAATAATATAAACAGAAGATGATTCTTTTGTATTGCCTTGTTGTATTCCATCCAAGATGAGACTCCTCCATTAAAATGGTAATTTATTGCTTGCAAATATAGCAATATCAAATCATAATTTAGTGGTTAATCCATCGCCCCACTATTATATTTTTGATTCTTCCTACAGCTGCACGAATGAACATTTTACCGCTAGAGCAATTTTGAGTATGAAGCAATCGCTCTATCGGCCATTTCTGATATTGAATATTATCTACTAACTTAATAAATATATCTGTGTCCATTAAATTTGCTTTTACCAATCCAAGGTATAAATATTTCCAATATAACTTTGCAGCTTCACAGTATATCCCATTCCATGCTTTATCCGCACTGCCAGAAAAATGCCATATATTCCCCTCTACACGGTCCATCGTATAATTCTCGCTTACAATGCGATTGTATTTTGCTGGAAGCAACTGAATGTTTTCTCGATAAATAGAATTGATAGCGTCTTGATCCGGCATCGTACTTTTGGTATGGATTGATAAATATTCTTGCCAGGATGTTTTGGCTTTTATTTTTTTTAATGCCAAAACATCTATTAGCAATACGCCTGCATTGCAATATATTTTATCATTTAATTGCATCATCCTTCCATAAGCTGATGCAATGATAGCTCTAGTCTGCTTCGCATCTAAAACTGCCCCTATAGCCTTACCATGCAAATCAAAAGAAAACAATTCGTTAACATCTAATGATGCAATAATATCTATATCCAGATAAATGACGCGTGAACCCTTGACAAATTTAGGAATAAAAAATCTATATAAAGTAGCTTTAGAATAAATCCGCAAACTAGGCAACATCTCGTAATATTGGTCCAATTCATTCGTTACATCAAAAAAGGACACTTCTTGATCAAATGCTTTAACTAGTCGACTAATCACATCCCGTGTTTGTTTTGATATGCTAGTATCACAAATTATATTCCAATTCAAAGATTTCTTCGTATTACACATAACACTGGTCATCATAGGTATCAAATGATACCAATATGACCCATTCGAGTCAGTAACAGAAAGACATATAGATATCTTTTCATTATCGTACGTCAATTATTTGCTCCATTTCTTTATTCAACGGATATCCATGCTGATTTTAGATTTTCTACGTGAGTATATTTATAATAGATGGGTGGTTTCTTCTAGATTTTTCATTACGCCTTTATATACCGATTCTACAGGAATAGCCATACATGCATTTTTGTATGCACACCGTGATGGAAAATAGCATGGAGAGCATGATAGGTTTCTTCGAATCACAGTGCAATTTGGATTTGCAAATGGCTGCCATTGCATCTGATTTGTCGCCCCGTGCATAATAGATACTTGTGGCGTTTTATACATAGCAGCAATATGGCCTGCAAAAGATTCCAATCCTATGAATAATCTAGAATTACGAATCACTTGCATTAATTGTGGTATTGTCAGTTGATTGCATAAAGATTTTCCACGGTTCCCGAGTTTATTCAGCAAAATATCAATCCGTCCTTTTTCTTTTTTTCCTGCGCCGACAAAGATGAACTGTGGAATTTCATTATGATTTATGCCATAATTCAAACGAAATAATAACTCCTGCCAATAATCTATTGGCCATTCTCTATCAGGAGCACCTGTCCCTACCGATATAACTATATATTTTTTAGGCTGTAATGCGTATTTTTGAAGAAACTGTTCATCTGTAGTATCAAATCGCATGACTGCTTTTGTTTGAGCTAAATCGGACAAAGAAATCGTACCATCAGTAAATAGATTGGCTTGATATTCTAAATTATGAATATCTTGATTCTTCCAAGGAACAGTTTTAGTATAAAGTGACGAACCTTCATGACTATCATATCCGATACGCATGGGAATGCCTGCTTGCCAAAACAAAAATGATGCCGACGGATAGTAATAATATAAATCTACAGCTAAATCATATTTTTCTTTCTTGATTTCATCTAATGCTTTTTTCCTAGTTTTCCGCCAACAAATAACTTTATCTTTTAAACTGATATGACGTCGATTAAGCGCCCAATGATCTTCAATATGAATCGTATCTACATCTAAAGCATTCTCAACAAAAGGTAATGCCCAACTTCCAATCAAAAGGCCAATGGAAACATAAGGATTTTTTTCTTTTATTGCCCGTACTAAGCGTAAAGTGTATAGAACATCACCCAATGCTGCTGGATTTCTCAACAAGATTTTTTTTATGGGCCCTTCTTTTTTTCTTGGTCTAATGCTACTCATTACAGTTGCAAGTAAATCATAGATATGCATATAGCCACGTAAATATGGGTTTTGTACTACTGGATACTTTTTATTAATGAACACATTCTCACTTCCAATTATATGTTAGGCATTGTGCTACTCTTACATGCAAAATATCAAATGGATACAGAACTCACTTTGATTGTATTAATGATATATTACCTGCAAACGTGATTCTGCTATACACTCCATAGTCACTTAAACAATTTAACAATCCTAGAATATAGTTTTATATTAACCTGTCTAATATGTCTTTCTTAGAAACTGCATATGTTCCCAGTTTTTCTACCTCAATCCCGGCTGCAAAGTTCGACATTCTCGCAGCGTCAAACATCGCTAAACCGCCGCCTATACCAGCTGCAAAAACAGAAATCACGGTATCCCCTGCGCCAGATACATCAAAGACTTCCTGTGCAACGGTCGGAACAGCAAAATTCTCTTTACTTGTAAACAAACTCAGCCCACATTCTGAGCGCGTGATCATAACATTATCAATCTGATACGTGTCACGGATAAATGCAGCTGCATCTGCAATATTCTGATCATCCTTGTTGTTGAGTATTCGGTTCATCACAATGCCAGCTTCTTTAACATTTGGCGTGATATATGATGCGCCGCTATACTTCTGCCATGCATTTCCTTTTGGATCGATAAAGACAGGGATGCCCGCTTGCTTTGCCAGCTGAATTGTATATTGGCAAAGCGCTGTAGTACAAATCCCCTTACCATAATCAGATAAGACAATTGCCTCAACACCATCATCGACACGCTTCTTGATAAATGATTCTAATTCCCTGCTTGCCTTATCTGAAATGGCTTCAGTCTCTTCAAAATCAACGCGTATCATTTGCTGATGGCCACCCAAAATTCGGATTTTCGTCGTCGTCTTCTCGCGACCAACCACCAGACCATCTGTATGGATATTTCGTTTCTGCATCTTGCGCTTGAGCAAACGACCATGATGGTCATCGCCGATAGCCCCTGCTAAATAAGTTTGGCAACCAAGCTGGACAAGATTATGGGCAACATTAGCCGCACCGCCCAACGTATCTTTCTTCATGTCGACACGATTGACTGGGACAGGAGCCTCTGGCGAGATACGCGTAGCTGTGCCGTAAAAGTAGCGATCCAGCATGACATCGCCAACAACAAGGACACGTACATCCTGTACTTTATGACTCAGGAAGTCAATCAATTTTTTCTTCAAATCTTTATCCACAATCAATAATCTCCATCGATATATTCACATATTATATGACCTACCATAATATGGCATTCCTGCACTCGAGCTGTCACAGGCGCGGGAACGCGCAGAGTAAGATCTGCTAGCTCACTCATCTTGCTTTCTCTCGCACCAGTAAACGCCAGAGTTTTGATGCCCTGCTTCTTTGCCTGTTGGAATGCCTTAACAACATTGCCGCTATTGCCAGACGTCGAGATGCCAATCAGGACATCCCCTTCTCGGCCAAGTGCCTCAACCTGGCGACGGAAGACTTCATCATAGCCATAATCATTACCAACAGCTGTCAAAATAGATGTATCGGTCGTGAAAGCAATCGCAGGAAGTCCCTGACGTTCCTTGACAAAACGACCTACAAACTCTGCTGCAATATGCTGACTATCGGCTGCACTACCACCATTGCCACAAAGCATGATCTTGTGGCCATTCTGAAGAGACTGACGACAGATTTCTGCCATTTGCTCAATTACAGGAACACATTCCTTTTTCAATTTTGCAACAGTTTCTTCATGCGTTTCGATTATCTTCTGAAAATCCATATTTCTACCTCCAATTATTAAATTATAATTACTTGGCTTAAACTTCACAACTATTAAATCGTTGATTTATCTTTAGTAGTCCGCAAAATAAAAATATCATAAATCATCTCTATTTCATATGATGAAAGTGGAGAAAATCGCAGCATAAACGAAACGCTTATGCCATGAATAGTATACCATGTCATCATTCCTCCTGTGCAGATGTTTCTTCCAAGACAGTGTTCATGATATAATGATAGATCTCTGGCAGTCAGGTAGAGCTTTATCTCATAAGTTTTTAGGTCTGTGAAGCTCGAGTTGATAATTTATTATTTACGCACTCAATCTCTTTGTCAGCACATTTAATCCATACTGCAGCGTAAAAGATCCACATAAATAAATAGCGAAGTCCATCTACATTGAAGCCAAACATGATAAAAGCTATGAATGTAGTCAAAGCTGTGTACATATAATCTTTGTTAATAGGATTATCAGTAGATTTCTTTATTTTTTTTAACATTTCTTTCGCAAGAAACAAATATCCACTAATAAAACACGCAAATCCGAACATTCCAGTCTCTGCTAAAAGACGAGTATATAAACCATGTGATGGAGTCCATAAAGTACCAGGAATATTGGATGTCCAACTTATAACTTCTGGGCTTAGCCAAGCCCAACTAGGGAAATACTCACTAGCATAGAATCCATACTGACCATATCCTACTCCAAAAATAGGATAATCCATCCACATCTGTAATGCTGCTATCTGTGACCCCTTACGGCCAATATTTGACAAGTCATATGTAGTTCCATCAGAAAATACCAGGCTCATAAAAATTTGAGCAATATCTATCCCCTCTTGTATATTATCTTGTGACAAAAAGGTTATAACTGTTAAAACTGCTAAAATAAAAAGCAGTAAGACCTTCATTAGGTTTTTTCGAACTCTCTCTCTAAAAAAGAAAAGAAATATAATAATTTCTATTGCAGTCATCATATAAGCTGTTCTTGAGGAAGAGAACACTACCAACATCAACATATATAGAAGTAGAATAGCATACCCTAGTTTTACCTTCCCTTGATTATGAAAGATACTCACTAAAAACCAAGGCAGTATAATGCCAATATACATTCCAAAATATGAAGCTTCATTTGCCAAAGATCGTATTCTAGTATACGAGAATACATCTATACCTAAACTTTCTTGACTACCACGAAAAAAGCCATCTAAATATAAGATAATTTCATGACAGTTTGGTATAAAAAATAATTGTCCTAATTCAAAAAGACTATATACACCAGCTATAACAAAAGATAACTTAATATATCTAGAAAAAAAATATATAGAATTAATATGCAACTGTAAAAACACATTATATGCATAAAGAGCAGAAAATATATAAAAGAAAACAGTTCCGCTTTGAACAATAAATCTAGTCGCCCCATTAATTCCTTTGAACGTATCTATTAAAATATGATCTATATTCAGAAGTCCCGATAAAATAACAGCAATGAAGAAAAAACAAAAACAGTAAAAACTTTTCTCGTGCGGAAAATATATTTTTTCATGGAAGAGAGTAATTTGAATAGACCATAATATTACACCTAAAATAACTGGATAAAAACTAGCTTCTTTACCTAAACCTCCTAAAAAATCGACATTAAGAGAAGACAAAAACGGGCATAAGAACAACGAACTTGCTAGAAGATACTTATGCATACAATATATTCGTTTCACCTTTGTTGGCCTCCATAGGAATCATTGTATTTTTTTAAGATGGATTTACAATCTAAGCGCAATGGTATCTGTCGGTCAAGCCGATATGCACTGCTTACAGATTATATGAGTTCAATGCAATCAGCCTCCCTTTTTCATTCCTCGAAGCCTTCGTAAAATTCTCATCCCTTCAAACCAGATATATTCTATCAATTCCAGAATTCAAGCAATATCAACTGATATAAGCATCACACTCATGCTGGGTAAGCTTATCATCTTTAGATTATCTTTATTCATTATCTAATTGAAGATTTTATACATAAGCTCAGCAGACTTTTTGAATGTAAATCTTCTACATCTTTCAATACCTTTTGCAATTAAATCATTACGAACTTTCTCTTGAGAAAGTTCTTCTATGCAATCACATAAACTATTTACGTCATGTGAATCACAATAAAGAGCTACATCACCACAAACTTCTGGAAGTGATGCAGAATTAGACACAATAACAGGACAACCGAAATACATTGCCTCCAGCGGAGGTATTCCAAATCCTTCATACAAAGATGGATATATAAATCCCTTAGCATGTCGATATAAAGAAACTAGCTCTTGATCACTGACGTATCCAACATAATGGACATTGGTTAAAGTCTTTTTTTCTTTGCCGTTAAATACTTTTGTATTCGATCCACCAGCAATCACAAAATTGACATCTGGCAATTGTTCAGCAGCTTCCAAGACCAGTTTGAAGTTCTTTGTAGGATTTTGGCTACTCACCGCAAGCACATAATCCTTTGGGATTTTTACCAATATCCTATCATCCGGCTGAATATCTTTTAGATGCTCCACCCCATTATAGGTAACATGGATTTTCTCTTTTGGAATACCGAAATACTTATTCAGTTCGTTCCGCGAGAAGTTTGATACGGTAAAAATCGTATTCAAACGCTTGCCAAGCACGGTATACATGATGTGATACCACAAACGGAATTTCCAAGAATAGGCTGACGGAAATGCTGCTATCGCCGCATCATGTATCGTCACGGCCTGATTCTTTTTTATCAGTGGCGCGCAGTTACAGAAGTTTAGGAGGTAGCCGTCTTTGGCGTAATATGGGAGCTCTATCTGCTCCCAAAGATGGCCTGTCAGATAGCCGCAAATCTTGAATTGAATGCGCTTACACGGCAAGGTATCGATGACATTCTTCGGAGCAAGAATCGTATATTCATTTTGATCTGAAGTTCTTTCCTGCAACAATTGATCAAGTGCCAATGTCATCTCACGTGCATAACGCTGAACACCGGTAATCCGCTGTGTCAGGAAACGACCATTGATATAATACTTCATCGTACTCCTCTTTCATCATACTCGCTGGTGAATATACTCTTTCATGTTCTGACAGAACGTTTCAATGCTGAACGTCTCTGCGTTCTTTCGACACTTCTCTGAGGTGATACCCTCTTTGGCATCGAAGTCATGCACGGCCTTGACGATGCTCTCGACGGTCTGCTCTTTGAAGAAGCAGCCGGTCTCGCCGTCTTTGACGGTCTCAAGAGCGCCGCCTTTGCCATAGGCGATGACAGGTGTACCGCAGGCCTGTGCTTCGACGGGGGTGATGCCGAAGTCTTCTTCGGCGGCGAATACGAAAGCTTTGGCATGCTGCATCTTGTCCTTGAGCACTTCGAAGGGTTGGTAGCCCATCATTGTGATGTTGGCCTTGGCGATTGCTTTCGTCTTCTCGAAGTCGGGACCGTCGCCGATGACGATGAGCTGTTTGTCGGGTATCTCGTTGAAGGCTTCGACGATCAGCTTGACTTTCTTGTAGGGTACCATGCGCGAGGCGGTCAGGTAGTAGTCCTGTTTGTCCTCGCAGCAGGTGAAGGCATCGACATCGACGGGCGGGTAGATGACGTCGGCTTCGCGGCCGTAGACTTTCTTGATGCGGCGCGCGATGAAGCGGCTGTTGGCGATGAAGTAGTCAACACCGTTGGCCGTGCGCGTATCCCAGATGCGCATGTAGTGCAGAATCAGCTTGGCGATGGCCCCCTTGAGGCCGTGGTCGAGGCCAGACTCGCGCAGGTATTGGTGCGTGAGGTCCCAGGCGTAGCGTATCGGGCTGTGCACGTAGGAGATGTGGATCTGGTTTGGGCCCGTCAGGATGCCCTTGGCGACGCAGTGGGAGCTCGAGATGACGAGGTCGTAGT
>ERZ772901.2579-NODE-2579-length-11215-cov-2.892563_pt1 | contig 11215 bp, 7 predicted proteins | sample MGYA00512123_ERZ772901 | MGnify/ENA primary metagenome ERZ772901 (study PRJEB29015, sample SAMEA2737711) | human gut metagenome | biome: human gut; feature: human-associated habitat; material: faeces | place: China | collected 2012 ...
GGCAACACAAAAATTTTATATTTTTTTAATTGTCTACTTGACGGGATGCACACCACCCGGTATGGATTTTGTGACTTTGTGCTGTGGAATTTTGACCATAGAAACTTTGGATTGTTTTTTCCGAAGTTTCTGCTTTTTGGGGCAAAATGGAACGTTTAGCACAACGGAACAAAATCCATACCGGGGAGAGATACTTCTTCTATAGCAGTCCCCAGTGTTCAGCGACTGTTTTTAGTTTTTGCCCCTGCCCCTTTACAACCTCCCAAGAATCTTCTATATTATATGGTAAGTTTTGCAGAAAGGAAGGCATACTATATATGAAGAATTCTTTATTTCCTACATTGAAAAATTATAAAAAAGAATATCTAGGAAAAGATATCGCAGCAGGTATTATGATAGCGGCGGTTTCTATTCCTATCTCTATGGGATATGCGGAAGTATCAGGATTGCCAGCAGTTTTTGGACTGTATGGTTCTGTGCTTCCCATTTTATTTTTTGCACTTTTTTCCACATCACCGCAATTTATTTTTGGAGTAGATGCGGCACCGGCGGCCATTGCGGGAGCAGCACTGGCGAGTCTTGGAATTGAGAGCGGCAGTGCAGATGCTCTGCGGTATATCCCAGTTATCGCATTATTTGTTGGTTTGTGGCTTCTTTTATTTTATTTTTTGAAAGCAGGCAAGCTTGTTACATTTATTTCGACTCCGGTTATGGGCGGATTTATCAGTGGGATTGCGTTGACGATTATTTTGATGCAGATTCCTAAAATCATGGGTGGCAAGTCTGGTTCGGGTGAACTCCCAGAATTATTGAAGCACTTATATGAGACAGCACAGCATATTAACTGGGTGTCAGTAGCATTAGGTGTCGGCGCATTGGCAATTCTTATTATTTCTAAAAAGGTTATGCCTAAGTTTCCGATGGCGGTTGTGATTATGGCATTAGGAATGATTGCAACAATGGTATTCCATGTAGACAGGTACGGAGTTACTTTGTTAGCAAAAGTTGAGCCAGGACTTCCTAAGTTTATTTTACCAGACATTTTCCATGTGGAGTTAAGCCACGCGGCAGGCAGAGGCCTGATGATTGCAGTTGTTGTTATGGCAGAAACTTTGCTTTCTGAGAATAATTTTGCAGCAAAAAATGGTTACAAAATTGATGATAATAAAGAAATTTTAGCCTGTGCAGCAGGAAATATTATCTCTGCGTTTACAGGAAGCTGCCCGGTAAATGGAAGTATTTCCAGAACTTCGATGAATGAGCAATTTGGTGGAAAGACGCAGGCAGTTTCGATTACAGCAGCGGTTACAATGGTGGCAGTTCTGCTTTTTGCCGCGGGCCTTATCGGATATTTGCCTGTTCCGGTACTGACAGCTATAGTCATTTCGGCGCTGATGAATGTTGTGGAATGGCATTTGGCAGTGCGATTATTTAAGGTAAGCCGCAAAGAATTTTATATATTTGTGGCTGCCTGTATGGCGGTATTATTCCTGGGAACTATTTACGGTGTAATTATTGGAATAATTCTTTCCTTTGTTGCAGTTGTTATCCGTGAGACAAATCCACCAAGGGCATTTCTTGGAGGGATACCTGGAAGAGATGGATTTTATGATTTGAATAAAAATCACTATGCACATCCGATTGAAAATACAGTGATTTACCGCTTTAATGCAAGCCTGTTCTTTGCAAATAGCAAGCTGTTTCAAGAAGATATTGAAAATCATTTAAAAGAGGATACGAAAACGGTAATTGTGGATGCGGGAACAATCACGAATATTGATATTACAGCGGCAGATACGCTTCTTATGCTGAAAAATAATTTGGAGAAAAAAGGAATTGCTTTCTATATCACAGAACATATGCAGGGACTTAACACACAGCTTCGCAATTTGGGAATGGGACCTTTGATTGAAGAAGGCTGTGTCAGACGAACAATTACGGCGGCTCTTTTAGATTCTGGATTACAAAAGCCATTTCCATTAGAAGGAGTTCCGGCAGATTTGCAGGAAAACTTAAAAGAGTTACAGGAAAATGCAGAAAAAGCATTGTCGGCACATAAACATAACACAAAAAATATAGAAAAAATTAAAAAGACATTGTGGCTGCATACTCTCCCAGCTGAGGAAGAAAATACACTCGAAGAATTTGCATGGGCATTTGGTGAGGATACTGTAAATGAGATTGAAAAACGAGTCCATCAGGTCATTTCCCATTTACATCACTGGCCAGAACTTGAAGCAATCTCAGAAATTGGTCTCGCAAGACAGGTGAGGGCATGGCATAATCTCGGAGTTATTGATGAGGATGAGGTACTTCGGAGGATGGAGCTTCATTTAGATGAACTTTCAGCAAATCTTGAAGAAGACAAGAACAAACAGCTTATCTTCCAAATGATTGAAAAACGCCGCCAGCATCTCGAAATGGAATTAAAACAGGAAAATCCAGAAATCTGGCAGAAGTTAGTAGAAAGCCGCGAACATTTAGAAAGAAGACTCGAAAAACAGAATCCAGAAGCAGCAAAAAGGTTACACGAATTGGAAGAAAAATTTCTGGGTTAGTTAGACAAACAGACGAAAATCGAAGCAACATCTCTGTGGCTGTAGTCGCAGCGAGAGGAAGTCTTCTATGAAAAGCCCCTCATTAAAAGTTATTGATTTTGACTCCGTTGTAAAAAACACAAAAGTCGCAAAATCAATATATTTAAGGAGGAACTTTTGACCATATCGTACTCTGGCAACTCCGAGGCCATAGATAGGGGCTCTTTGTTTTCAGCACCTTCGTCTCTTTTCAAATACCTCAAAAGAAGAATTTGCTAATCTGCCGTTATACCACTATAATAAAGACAACAAAAAACTTTTCATTACACCTAACAAAAAGTTTGTAGACTATTTTTATGGAGGAAAACAATGGAGAAAATCAAATGGATTTTGAATCAGATGCCAAAGAATGAAGATAAGAATCTTGCGGTAATGGCACTTGATAATGTAAATCAGGCAAGAAAGTTTCACCGCAGCTTTCCACAGTACTCAGTAACACCATTAGCAAAGCTTGATGGAATGGCTGGACAGCTTGGACTCGGCGGTTTATTTGTGAAAGACGAAAGCTATCGTTTTGGATTAAATGCGTTCAAAGTACTTGGCGGTTCTTTCGCAATGGCAAAATATATTGCAAAAGAGATGGGTAAAGATGTTAGTGAGATGACATATGATTATCTGACAAGCAAGAAATTCCGCGATGACTTTGGACAGGCAACATTCTTTACTGCAACAGACGGAAATCATGGACGTGGTGTTGCATGGGCAGCAAATAAGCTTGGACAGAAAGCCGTTGTACATATGCCAAAGGGAAGCACACAGACAAGATTTGATAATATTGCGAAAGAAGGTGCTTCTGTAACAATCGAAGAGTTAAATTATGATGATTGTGTAAGACTTGCAGCAAAAGAAGCAGCAGAGACACCACATGGTGTTATCGTTCAGGATACTGCATGGGACGGATACGAAGAGATTCCTTCCTGGATTATGCAGGGATACGGAAGTATGGCTGGTGAGGCTGCTGAGCAGCTGCGCGAGGTTTCTGTGAACCGCCCGACCCACGTATTTGTACAGGCAGGTGTAGGAAGTCTTGCAGGCGGTGTTGTTGGTTACTTTGCAAACCTTTATCCAAACAACCCACCTAAATTTATCGTAATGGAAGCTGGCGCAGCAGATTGCCTTTATAAAGGAGCAGAAGCTGGAGATGGCGAACCAAGAATCGTTGGTGGAGATCTTCAGACAATCATGGCAGGTCTTGCCTGTGGCGAACCAAATACAATTGGATGGGATATTTTAAGAAACCATGTTTCTGCATTTATTTCCTGTCCAGACTGGGTATCTGCAAAGGGTATGAGAATGCTTGCAGCTCCAGTAAAAGGAGATCCATCCGTAACATCCGGAGAATCCGGAGCGGTAGGAATGGGAGTTATTTCTTCTATTATGACAGACGATGCTTACAAAGAACTCAGAGAAGCATTGGAGTTAGATAACTCCAGTCAGGTGCTCATGTTCTCCACAGAGGGAGATACAGACCCTGATAAATATAAGAAGATTGTATGGGGCGGCGAATACCCAACCGTATAAAAATATCTTTTAGATAAATGAAATAAAGAAAATTTAAGGGCAGTGTGGTCGGAGAGAAATTAATATTCCCAATTTTCAGACTCCGTGAAATTTACCAACTGTGGATGAATGCAATATTTAGGAGGATAAAAATGGCATTAGATTTTCAGAAAATTAATGAAGCAGCAGAAAATTACAGAGCAGACATGGCAGCATTTCTTCGTGCGATGATTTCTCATCCAAGCGAAAGCTGTGAGGAAAAAGAAGTTGTTGCCTGCATCAAAGCAGAGATGGAGAAGTTAAACTTTGATAAAGTAGAAGTTGACGGATTAGGAAACGTTATCGGATGGATGGGAGATGGCGAAAAGATTATCGCAATCGACTCTCACATTGATACAGTAGGTATCGGTAACATTGATAACTGGGAACAGGATCCATACAAAGGATATGAAACAGATGAAATCATCTACGGACGTGGCGGTTCTGACCAGGAAGGTGGAATGGCAAGTGCTGTATACGGTGCTAAAATCATGAAAGACTTAGACCTCATTCCAGAAGGTTATAAGATTATGATTGTTGGTAGTGTACAGGAAGAAGACTGTGACGGAATGTGCTGGCAGTACATTTACAACAAAGACAAAATCGTTCCTGAGTTTGTAATTTCCACAGAGCCTACAGATGGTGGTATTTACAGAGGACATCGTGGAAGAATGGAAATCCGTGTAGACGTTAAAGGTGTTTCCTGCCACGGTTCTGCTCCAGAAAGAGGAGACAATGCAATTTACAAGATGGCTGACATCATCGCTGATGTAAGGGCATTAAATAACAACGGATGTGACGAAAGCACAGACATCAAAGGCCTTGTTAAGATGCTCAGCCCTAAATACAACCCAGAACATTACGAAGATGCACAGTTTTTAGGAAGAGGAACATGTACAGTATCTCAGATTTTCTACACATCTCCTAGCCGTTGTGCTGTAGCAGATAGCTGTGCAATCTCCATCGACCGTCGTATGACTGCTGGTGAGACATGGGATTCCTGCTTAGACGAAATCCGCGCACTTCCTAGCGTTCAGAAATACGGTGATGATGTTAAAGTTTCCATGTATATGTATGACCGTCCATCATGGACAGGAGAAGTATACGAGACAGAATGTTACTTCCCAACATGGATCAACAAAGAAAATGCTGCTCATGTTCAGGCATTAGTAGACGCTCATAAGGGACTCTTCGGAGATAAACGTATGGGACCAGATTCTACAAAAGAACTTAGAAACCGTCCATTAATCGACAAATGGACATTCTCTACAAACGGTGTAGCAATTCAGGGACGTTACGGAATCCCATGTGTAGGATTCGGACCTGGAGCTGAATCACAGGCACACGCACCAAACGAAATTACATACAAAGATGATTTAGTAAGATGTGCAGCAGTTTACGTTGCAGCAGCAAACCTTTACAACGAAGACAACAAGACAGATGATGTTTCACAGTTCCGCGCTGGAAAAACAAATAACGACATTAAATAATTTATCTTTTACCTTAGATAAATAAAATAAACAAGTTAATAAAAGAGTATTTCAAAATAAGGAGAATAAAAATGGACAAGAAATTACAGGGTTATATTGACAAATTAAACAAATTAAACTTCAAAGAAATGTACAACGGAGACTTCTTCCTTACATGGGAAAAGACAGATGACGAATTAGAAGCAGTATTTACTGTTGCTGAAGCACTTCGTTACATGAGAGAGAACAATATCTCTACAAAAGTATTTGAATCTGGATTAGGAATTTCTTTGTTCCGTGACAACTCTACAAGAACTCGTTTCTCTTTCGCTTCCGCTTGTAACCTTCTTGGATTAGAAGTACAGGATTTAGATGAGACAAAGAGTCAGATTGCTCATGGTGAAACTGTAAGAGAAACAGCAAACATGATTTCCTTCATGGCAGACGTTATTGGTATCCGTGACGATATGTACATCGGAAAAGGAAACAAATACATGCATGAAGTAGTAGATTCTGTAACACAGGGAAACAAAGATGGTGTTCTTGAGCAGAAACCTACATTAGTTAACCTTCAGTGCGATATCGACCATCCAACACAGTGTATGGCAGATATGCTTCACATCATCAATACATTTGGTGGTGTAGAGAATCTTAAAGGTAAAAAAGTTGCTATGACATGGGCTTACTCTCCAAGTTATGGTAAACCATTAAGCGTACCTCAGGGTGTTGTTGGCTTAATGACAAGATTTGGTATGGACGTTGTACTTGCACATCCAGAAGGATATGACATCATGCCAGAGGTAGAAGAAGTTGCTAAGAAAAACGCAGCAGAAAACGGCGGAAGCTTCACAAAGACAAACTCTATGGCAGAAGCTTTCAAAGATGCTGATATCGTATATCCAAAGAGCTGGGCTCCTTTTGCAGCTATGGAAAAACGTACAGACTTATATGCAGAAGGTGACCAGGCTGGAATCGATGCATTAGAGAAAGAATTACTTGCGCAGAACGCAGAGCATAAAGACTGGTGCTGTACAGAAGAACTTATGTCTACAACTAAAGACGGAAAAGCTCTCTACCTTCACTGCTTACCAGCAGACATCAATGGTGTATCCTGCAAAGACGGAGAAGTTGAAGCTTCTGTATTTGACAGATACCGTGATCCATTATACAAAGAAGCAAGCTACAAACCATACATCATCGCAGCTATGATTCTTCTTGCAAAACAGAAAGATATCACTGGAACATTAGAAGCATTAGCAGACAAAGCTACCCCAAGACACTTCGGTGAATAATTTAAGTCGTTTATTAATTCGCAGGGGGTATAGTTAGAGTGAGTAAAAGAATCGTCATCGCTTTAGGGGGAAATGCACTTGGAAGCAACCTTGAAGAGCAGATGAAAGCCGTAAAGAATACAGCAGTTGCGATTGCTGATTTAATTGAAGAGGGAAACGAAATTGTTATCGCGCATGGAAATGGACCACAGGTTGGGATGATTCAGAATGCGATGACAGAACTCAGAAGATCAAATCCTGAAAAGTATGTACAGTCTCCATTATCTGTATGTGTGGCAATGAGTCAGGGATATATCGGATATGACCTTCAGAATGCACTTCGCGAAGAGTTATTAGATCGTGGAATTCAGAAAGACTGTGCAACAATGCTTACACAGGTTGAAGTAAGTCCGGATGATCCGGCATTTAAAAATCCAACCAAACCAATCGGTTCCTTTATGACAAAAGAAGAAGCAGATGAGCTTGTAAGGGAGAAGGGTTATAAGGTAATCGAAGATTCCGGACGAGGCTACCGCAGAGTGGTAGCTTCCCCGAAACCAGTATCTATTGTAGAGATTGACACAATCAAAGCATTAGTAGAAAGCAACCACGTTGTCATCGCATGTGGTGGTGGTGGAATTCCTGTATTTAAAACAGGAGGACATCACTTAAAAGGTGCAGCCGCAGTAATCGACAAAGATTTTGCCGCTGAGAAACTTGCAGAACAGTTAAATGCAGACTGTCTGATTATACTTACTGCTGTGGAAAAAGTAGCCATCCATTTTGGCACACCAGAACAGGAGGCACTTTCCGAGCTTACACCAGAACTTGCTGAGAAATACATTGAAGAAGGTGAGTTCCCAGCAGGTTCCATGCTTCCAAAGGTACAAGCAGCCGTAGCATTTACCCAGTCTGGAGAGGGAAGAACATCTCTTATCACCTTGCTTGAGAAGGCAAAAGATGGAATTGCCGGAAAGACGGGAACATTAATTCATCAGTAGAGGAGCAAATGTTATGAATAAAGCATTACATACAGACAATGCACCTGCTGCTATCGGACCATATTCCCAGGCAGTACAGGCAGAGAAAACAATTTATGTATCTGGTCAGCTTCCAGTAGACCCTGCGACAGGAGAATTTGCTGGAGAAGACATTAAGGCACAGACAAAACAGAGCCTTACAAACATCAAGAACATCCTTGCATCTGCAGGAGCAGATATGAGTGATGTAACAAAGACTACAGTTTTACTTCAGGACATTGCAGACTTTGGAGCAATGAACGAAGTATATGCAGAATTTTTCACAGAACCATATCCAGCACGCGCAGCTTTTCAGGTTGCCGCTCTTCCAAAGGGCGCAAAAGTAGAGATTGAAGCGGTAGCTGTAATTTCTGAGAAATAATTACGATGAATAACTATTCAGAATCAACTCCTATAGTGTCTATAGTGCTTATGAAAAATACACCTGATTCTGAATAGTTAAAATAATCATACGAGAACCATATCAGGAGAAGGGAAACCCGCCAGAATCAGGAAAAGGGAAACCCGCCATTACGATATGTTCTTATAAAGAAAGACTTCCCGTTGATACAGATTGTACTGTGATAACGGGATTCTTTTATATTCTCAACTTGTAATGATTATACGAAAAGGAGAAGAACATATGAAATGGCTTATAAAAAACGGAACCATTGCTTCAGAAGAAAAAACATTTCTGGCTGACTTGTTATTAGAAGATGACAAAATCATAAAAATCGATACGAACATAGAAGACGCGGAAGCAAAGTGTATTGATGCAGAAGGATGTTATGTTATGCCGGGTGCAGTAGATATTCATACACATATGGATTTGGATGTCGGGATTGCAAGGGCTATTGATGACTTTTATACAGGAACGATTGCTGCGGCCTGTGGAGGTACAACAACTATCATTGACCATATGGCATTTGGACCAAAAGGATGCAATCTGATGCATCAGGTAAAGGAATATCACAAGCTTGCAGATCATAATGCTGTAGTTGATTACGGATTCCACGGCGTTTTTCAGCATGTTAATGATGATATATTAAAAGAAATGAAAAAAGTTGTCAAAGACGAGGGAATCACCAGCTTTAAAATTTATATGACCTATGACTATAAACTTTCTGATGAAGACATCGTTCGTGTATTAAAACAGGCAAAAGAAGATGGTATTTTAATTACGGTTCATTGTGAAAATGATGGTATCGTATCTTACTTCCGAAAGAAATTTGTGGGAGAAGGGAAAACAGAAGTAAGATATCATCCATTAAGCAGGCCAAATGAAGCAGAAGCAGAAGCCGTAAACCGTATGTTATATCTTGCAAGTGCTATAGGAGATGCTCCTGTATACATCGTACATCTTTCGACAAAAGAGGGATTAGAAGAAATTCGTCAGGCAAAGAAACGAGGACAGAAACATATCGGAGTGGAGACTTGTCCACAGTATCTATTGCTTACAGATGACTTGTATGATGATTCATCTGAAGGGTTAAAGGCAGTGATGGCTCCACCACTGCGAAAGCCAGCAGATAATGAGGCATTATGGGATGGCCTTAAAAACAATGAAATTGATACTGTAGCAACCGATCACTGTCCATTTACTTTCAAAAGGCAAAAACAGCAGGGAGCAGATGATTTTACAAAATGTCCAAGTGGCGCGCCGGGAGTAGAAGAAAGATTATCTTTATTATATTCTGAGGGTGTGTGCAAAGGGAAAATTTCCATGGAACAGCTTGTAAAATACGCCTGTACCAATCCAGCAAAGGTCGGAGGAGTCTATCCACAAAAAGGTACACTCTCTGTCGGTTCTGATGCAGATATTGTGATCTTTGATCCAAAGAAAAAATGGACAATGACAAAGAAAAAAATGTATGGTGCTGCCGATTATACCTGTTATGAGGGACGAGAGATCGAAGGTAAAATCGACCTTGTAATGCAGAGAGGAAAGATTCTTGTAAAAGACGGAGAATTCCTCGGTGAAAGAGGAGACGGTAAATATTTAAAGAGAGGAAAAAGCAGCATCGTCTAAAAAATACAAAAGGGGCAGCAAAACTTATAAGCAGAATAATACGAATATTTTGAAAGTTTCTTGAGAGGTGTTATAAGTAGAAATGGAAACATATGAAGAGAGTGTTGAACTTACCAGAACATTTGTCAAAATAGAAAGTACAAATCCTGGAACAGAAGAAGCAGCAATGAGAGAGGCTATCCTTGCTTATCTAAAGGATACTTCCTGCGAAATCCAGCTTGACGATGTAGGAAATGGCAGAAAAAATGTAATTGCCACATTGTGGCCGGAAAATACAAAAGAAGAAAGTATAAAAGAAAAATACAAAGAAGTTCCAATGTTTATATTTATCTGCCATATGGATACTGTCGTTGTAGGAGAGGGGTGGACGAAGAATCCATTTGGAGCAGAAATAGAAGAGCAGAATGGAATTTTACGAATGTATGGCAGAGGAAGCTGCGATATGAAGTCCGGACTTGCCTGTGCATTAGCGACTTTTAAAAAGACAGCAAGACGCCTTGAAAAAGGAGAAATTTCTTTAAAATGTCCGCTTCGAATGATATGCACTGTCGATGAGGAGGGCGATATGACCGGCTCCGACCATATCGTAGAACAGGAATTTGTAAAAAAAGAAGATTATGTTTTAGACTTAGAACCGACGGATGGTGAGATTCAGATGGCACATAAAGGCAGACTATGGTTTCACGTTCATGTAAAAGGAATTACCGCTCATGCCAGCAAGCCAGAAAAAGGAGCGGATGCAATATTTGCAGCATCAAAGTTTATCGTACAAATACAAGAAATATTTGAGCATTTTCCAGTGCATGAAGAACTTGGCTACTCTACCATTACCTTTGGACAGATTCAAGGCGGCTATCAGCCTTATGTAGTACCAGATGCCTGCACAATTTTCATTGACTGCCGGTTAGCACCTCCGGTAACCAATCAAATCGTTGTTCAACATTTTAATAAAATCATTAAAGAAATCGAAACCCAGATACCAGGAATAAAGATTTCCTACGATATTACGGGAAACCGCCCATATATCGAGAAAAATCCAGATTCTATACTTCTTAAAAACTTAAAAGAAGCCGTAGAGGCAGAAACAAAACAAAAAGCAGTCGTTAAAGCCTTTACCGGCTACACAGATACCGCAGTCATCGCCGGAAGACTGCACAATACAGAATGTATGTCCTACGGTCCAGGAAGCCTGCAGTATGCACATAAACCAGATGAATTTGTAGAGATTCGGGATATAATAAGGTGTGAAAAAATGATAAATCATCTGGTAATGTCCCTGTGTGGGGAGAAA
>ERZ772901.2580-NODE-2580-length-11205-cov-2.238655_pt1 | contig 11205 bp, 9 predicted proteins | sample MGYA00512123_ERZ772901 | MGnify/ENA primary metagenome ERZ772901 (study PRJEB29015, sample SAMEA2737711) | human gut metagenome | biome: human gut; feature: human-associated habitat; material: faeces | place: China | collected 2012 ...
AATTTTATTTAGATATTTTTATGTTTAAATGGAATCCGAAGAATTTTATTTCAAGTTTCAATTCTTTAAAAGACATTTTCATTACACCACCTCCTTGCATAGAAGGTGGTAAAAGACTTATATGGTGTGAACATATAAGTCTTTTTTATATGTAAAAAGCTAGGCACTTTCACATACCTAGCTTTAATTTCTAAATACAATTTAAATATTGTTCTCCTGCTCTGCTTCTACTTGCTACATATCTTCTTATTCCACTTTCACTTACATAACTTATATAATAATATTTATTTGTTACATAAACACTATCGTAATCTATTTCTCCTCCAATTGTATAGTAATCTACTGGTTCATTATTTTCTGTGCTAGGTACATTTCTTACATTTAATTTATCAACTATAACTGTCGCAATGCCCTTTTCTGGATAACTTCTTTCTAATACTTCACCTTCAGTATTATTTATGTTAGGTGTAAAACTTGTAGTACAACCTTCGTTAAATAAAGCTAGTTCTTCATTTCTCCTTCTAACTAGACCAGGTAATCTAACCCCACCACCATTTACATACAAAGGTAATTCTGCTCTTATTTCATCTAAAGTATTACAAGAACATACTGAATCTAAGCTTCCTATTCCACAATTGTAAGCAAAACTTACCAAAGCATCAAACTGATTTTGATTAAAATTAAATTTACTTACATACTTATTTACTGCATTTGCATAAACTTGTACATCTTCAACTAATAGTCTATCTGCTTCGTCTTGAGTTATAGACATACCTTCATAGACATTTTTTGTATGCCCCCAGCCTATCGTAAGCACATTTGCCGGGCATCTATACGCAGTTAATCTGCATCCTTCGTAAGATTTTATTAAATTAAGTCCTCTTTCTGATATATTCATAATAATTTTCTCCTTACATTCTTATTTGTTCTTTGATTTCAACGACATTATGTTCTATACTATTTATTTTTATAGAAAATTCATTTATCAGCAATCTATTGCTTTCTGCAAGCTCTTTATTTGCTTCTAGTAGCTTTTCGTTTGCAATTCTATTTTTTTCTATAGAAGCGATAAGCATATCTCGCTCTTGGTTGTTTCTTTCTCTTATTTCTGCGTCAACAGCAGCCTTTTCTTTATCTTTTTTATTTATATACCAACCTAGAGCAGCTATCCCAGCAACAGGTAAGCCTAATGTATTTATTACTTCGTTAAGAAAGTTTACGTCCATCTTTTTCTCTTTCCTTTCTATTTATAATAAAAAGACTACTTATTGCTAAGCAGTCTTATAGTTAATCTTATTTTGCACATATATAGTAATAACCGACTTGGCTATTGATGTCTGGTATAGAAACTTCTATATCATCAGTTCTAGGAGTATTAAACTTCTCATACAACTCTGGATAATCATTGCTATTAATAGCTTGTCCGTTAGCTTTTAGCCATGTATTTGTTCCATCTGCAAGACTGTTTCCTCCATCATAAGCTAACTGTTTAACTTCTCCTATCATTCGAGGGTACATTTGAGTAACATTTTCTAACTCAAATCTTGTTACTAATTCAGATGTTGTTTCATAACAAATCTTATATGCTATAGTAGCATTAGTAGTAGAATTCAACGTTTGCCCATTTCTTGGAGAGTATGTTTGCGACCATATTTTATTGCCACCTGCTGTATTTCTTATACAAGCAATTCCAAGTTGTCTTCCATCAATACTATGTGTCATATTCATAAACCCAAAACCTATACCTGAAGTACCAGAACTTCTATTAACTTGAATTTTTGCACACTTATGACCTAATATTTCCTCATCTATTACAGTGCATCTTTTTGTATAACTTTCAATATAATTTACTTGATTATTATTATTAAAAGTAAAGAATGATATATCTAGAACATCTCCAACTTGTGAATTCTTAATTGGAATAAGTATATGAGATATTTGTTTATTATTCTCTGTATATTTTTCATTCAATATAGCAAAGTAAGTATTAACAGGATATGCTTCAGTATTTCCTGTAGCATTGCTATTAATATGTTTTCTAGTAAATACCTTGTGAACAGTTGGACTATAATCATTAAATCTATTATGCTTTGTAAATGTATTCTCTTGATTTTTATGAGCCCTTTCTTCTATAGCTCCCTTAACAGTAGTATCTTGTCCATTAGCATATTTTATATTATCGGCTAACACAGTAACATTCCCATTTACAGGCGATTGTCCATTAACTGTGCGAACTCCACCGCTTTGTTCTGGTAATATGCTTGATGGCAATCTTCCATCTGCACCTATTCTTGGTATTTTATTAGGTTCATTCGCTACTTGTGAGATATCTATTTTATTATTTAGAGTGTTTAGGCTTACAACTTCTCCTAAAACAACAATTTTACCTATATAGTTTGTACGATTTAAATTATTGATTACATGACCAACTGACAGTAAACTATCTCCTCCAGTTACTTTGTCCAATTGTAGACTTCCATGCGGCGAATACCAAAGCATTCCATTTACACCAATGATAAAATAGATATTTTGCTCCCACGACTTGTTAATAGGTATATTTACAATCCTACTTGCGTTAATTTGAGGATAGCTATTTTCATGTACCATACTAGTTGCGTTTTGATGAACGTATTCTATAATTTCATTCGTATCAGCCCTTACAACACCGACATTTATACCTGTTGCTATAGCTCCAATATTCATAGAACTACGAACAGCAACAATTATTGAAGTTACATTCTTATTAGCTGGAATAATCTTATTAGCTGTTCCAGAATATTTGGTATCTGAGTTTGCATAATGCTCATCTGTAGCATTTTGATTATCTATTGAATAAATATCTCCATTTTGAATATACGCATCCTGTAGTATTGTTTTTGCACTTAAAACATTATTCTTTGTTTTACTTATGCTATCGTTGCATATACTAACTAGCTGTTCAAAACTTGTCCTTGATGAGAATATAATAAATCTTCCTGAATAATGATAATCTGCTACTCCCAATCTAGTGCCTACAGTAGGGACAGCCCCCCCGAACGCATTCGCTCTAGGAGGCGTATCCATATTCCACAACATTTTGTTACATCCAATTAAAAAATAAACTTCTTCATTAAAACTTCTATTAATATCTATATATATTATTTTTTGAGTATTTAAATCTGCATAAGTATTATAATGCACCGTTGCTGTTTCATTTTGTACGATAACTTCTTTTACAACATTATTGCTTTTCTTAACAGCTAAAGCAACTACATTGTTTACTGTACTTCCTACTTCTAAACTAGGATCTACTGCCATAGCAATTTTACCAACATTTATACCAGCATTAATTGAAGTAGAGGGAACACCAAAACATGACCCGCCACTACCAATTAACATATTAGGGTTCTTATTTGAAAATATTTTTAACCTAGTTCCTTCAACATGCCCATTTGTAAAGACAGTTTCTGCAACAACATTGTTATGCAATGTTTTACTAACATAATCATTAGCAATAACTTCTATCTTTGCTTTAGCTTTTCGCCATAAGTCTTGAGTAATATCTTGTAATTGTTCAAAATTTGCTATACTCATATTGCCTCCGTTTATGTAAATAAGCCCTTGATTTGGTCAACTTCATCTTGTGTCATATATGGTAACATACTGGCGTTTAGCTTGCCGTCTACTCCTAATTTAACAACCTTATCTTGTTTTCCTGCACCACCAATATTTGTAGTATCACTGTTTTTAACGTATAGAGTTTCAGCTTCACTCTTGTTTAATTTCAGTTCAACTTCTGCTTTTACAGTATTTGCTGAAGTTGAATCATTCATTTTAATATGTTCTGCATTTATAATAACATTACCTTGTGAATCTGGTAGTCGGTCATTTACCTTTTTAACAGTTCCACCATTTACTATTAATTCTTTAATATCCACTTTTTTAGTCATGTAGATAAGATGAACCCCATATTTATCACAAGGACGTGAAGTTGTTATACTTTCAGCGTTAAATGTAGAGCCCTCTATACAAAGATTATCTTCTGATACAGGTAAATCTCTTTTTGCTATGCAATTACCATGATCTTCAAAAGAATAAACAAAATAAACATCTTTATCAAAAGTTTTATTTATAGTATGTTCTACGTATCTTTGATATGTATCTGTTATAGAAGATGGAAAAGGAGAGCCTCCAGTTTTTACTTGTAATGAAACTCTATTCACAATAGGTTCCGTAATGAGTACATCATTTGCTTTTGTTGCTCCTTTTTCTACTGCCCACACTGTCAATGGAGTAGCGTTATTCCCTACTGTCATTCCATTACTCATGGGGATTACTATTTTATCTATATGTGCTCCCTTTTTTCCAGTAGACATATTTCTATTCCCAAATCTTCTAGTATTATTTTGTGCAGATATAGAATGTCCCAAAACTCCTCCAGATGGTATATCCATTCCTAAAGTAGTTGATATACCATCTATGTATACTTTTGTAAACACATTATCTTGTGTAAATCTATTCTCTTGATCAACAACAGCCATGTTAGTTAATTGAGTTGTTATATTTAAATTAGTATTGCTATCGCTTTTGCCCTTTATTGTTTTAGTACTTGAGTCGTATTCAAGCTTTTCAATATCTCTTTCTTTTGTTTTTGTCCATGAATGCTCTAAAATTTCTTGTAATTGCGATTGTTTTACTATATTGTTTGACATAAATTTCTCTCCTTTTTAAGTAAATAAATTTTTAATATTTTGAACTTCTTGATCCGTCATAAAGTTAATTGTCCCTCTAACAACACCAGAGCCATCAAGAAATTCATACTTATTCCCATCACTAGATATCCTAACACTTGTTAAAGCATTAGTATTATTTCCTCCACTTCCTATACCGTTATAGCATAAAAATTCTAAGTATTCTTCTATACGAGAATGTGGAGTCGGAAGTGCATTTAAGTTTGTAGCTCTTCCAGAAATATAGTTTAAATATTCTTCTGAACGAGAGCCAACTAAGTTAGGTAAACTTGCTAAATCTTTAGCCATCTTCTCACCTCCCCCTAGGAAACTAAAGCGTTGATTTTCTTTTCTAATAATTTTATTTTTTCTTCTAAATTTTCTATCTGTTTATTTCTATATTTAATTTCTTCCTGTAATGCAACCAGTATCATGTTTGAATAAGCCAATGTTTTAATAGAATAACTTGGCACTTTTTCACCTGTTTCATTTACGGTTTCTGTTTTGACTCCAATATATTCGAACAAAATAGGGTCAATTTTTTCTAATTCTTGGGCAGATATACCTAACTGTTTCCCAACTTGAGCATATTCATCTTGTTCATTGCCTTCTGCAACAAGCATAATATCTCTCGAACCTTTGTAGTTGAATGTTATAGGCTGAATACTCTTTACGGCTTCTAATATAGAATCACTAGATATACTAGACACTTCTTCAGCAGAAATCTCTCTAGTCATTGCCGCATCATCTTCTGAAACTACTTTTTTAATATTTTCTTTCATGGAAATATCAGATGTTTGCAGAGTACCAGCATGTGACCATACATCTCTCCATTTTCTATTACTTCTACCTAGTCCAATTGTTTGCGCTAATGCAACATCTCCCGACCATTTCGGTTCAAAGTGATAAGTTGTCCCATTATGGCTAAAGAATATTTCTCCTGCCTCTCCGCTCTGTTGTCTGCCACACATTAATGCCAATATATAATTCCCTGTGGAATAAATTCCAGTAGAGTTTCCTAAATCAAGTGTGCTTGTATATATAGTGTGAAATCTTGCAGTAGATGAACCTAACTTTAATGTATTATTTGCATTGCATAATATATTTCCACTTATAGTACCACCGGCCAACAGAAAATAGTTTTTAAATTTATCGTCTAAAAACTTTAAAAATGCACTAACAGTACTATTATTATATTTAACTACATCTGCACTTGTATGTGGGTAATAAATATCCCCATTTGCACTTTGAATTTCTATTTTATTTATAGCCATAAACTTCCCTCCTTTTTAAGTTACTACTTTAAAAAATAATTTAACTGGTTGAGCCGTATCGTAAGTGCTGCCTACTCTAACAGTTTCACCTGTATCTCCTTTGTCGCCTTTTGGTCCTTGTAACCCTCTAGGCCCTTGTGCCCCAGCATCTCCTTTAGCCCCTTGTTGCCCTTGTGGGCCAGTAGCCCCTCTTTCTCCTTGTGGGCCTTTAATGTTAACGCTAGTTGGGTTATTTAAGCCACCATTATTACTCCATGATAGAACTCCTGCAGAACTAACCGAAGGCGTAAATGTTGTTCCATTTGCACCTTTAGCTCCTGTTGCTCCTGGAGCCCCTTGAGCTCCTGCAGGGCCTTGAACACCTTGTAGTCCTCTTTCGCCTTTAGGGCCAGTTGCTCCAGTTTGTCCTCTTAATTTTCCACTATCATATTTTTGTTGAAATGTTTCCCCATCAGTAAAGGTAACCGCATCAGCGGAAGTAAGTGGATCTACATCTTCTATAACTGCTCCTGTTTTTTCGTTTAATAATTGTATTTGAACTTTTTTCTTTGCCATTTTTCTATCTCCTTTTAAACTTTTATTCCTAAGTTTGGACTAACCCTTATTGTTACATTTCCACCAGTACCACTATTCACTTTATCTGTTATTTTACAGTAGATAGTATTTTGTTTTCTTTCTGCTATAGCTGGTAATGTTTCAGATACTACAATTTCTAACTTATCTTGAAGTTTAGATAAAATATTAAATACCGTTCTGATACCTATTTGTTTTCTTACCGGGCCCACAAAACGCATTGCACTGTGATATTTTTGTGCAAAAAGGAAAGCGATATTGTTTTCATCAAGTGATTTTTTCATAACCTTTGGCTCGCAGTCAATTTTAACTCCGAGTGCTTCAAGGCAATCTGCCGTGCCGCACTTTGACGAAGCCGCACGGTTGCCGTGCTTAACGATCGTTACGCCTGCTGCCGCAGCAACGAAAGCAGAGGTTGTTGAAATATTAAAGGAATTTGATTTATCTCCGCCGGTGCCGACAATATCAAGAGCGTGGCCGCCGATATTAAATTCCATTGCCTTTGAGCGCATACCCGTTGCCGCACCTGCGATTTCCTCCTCTGTTTCGCCTTTCATTGCAAGCGCCGTAAGAAACGAAGATATAACCGCCTCGCTTACTTCGCCGCTCATTATTTCATCAATAGCCTGTTTCGCCTCATCAAATGTAAGATCCTGCTTTGCCGATACCTTTGCAAGTAACTCTTTAATCATTTTGCTATACCTCCAAAAAATTTCTCAAAATATCAATGCCGTTTGGCGTCATTATGGATTCAGGGTGAAATTGAACGCCGAAAACGTTATATTCCTTATGTTCAAGTGCCATTATTTCGCCGTCATCTGTTTTTGCCGTAATTTTTAAGCAATCGGGCAACGCCGTCTCATCTGCCGAAAGCGAATGATATCTTGCAACGTCAATCGTGTTTGGCAAGCCTTTAAAAAGCTTAGACGTGTTATCAACCTCACACCTGCTTTGCTTGCCGTGCATAAGATTTTTTGCATAGCCTACAACTCCGCCGTAAGCCTCGCATATTGACTGATGACCGAGGCAAACACCGAGAATTTTCATTTCACTTCCAAGCTCCTTTACCACGTCAATGCAAACTCCTGCGTCCTTCGGTCTTTTTGGACCTGGGGATAAAATAATGTGGCTCGGCGCAAGGCTTTTTATTTCATCAACGCTCATTTCGTCGTTTCTTATCACCTTTATATCCTCGTTTATTGTACCGACAAGCTGAAAGAGGTTATATGAAAAGCTGTCATAATTATCAATCAAAAGTATCATTACATTTCCTCCACGCTTTGCTTGAGCGCCGTAACAACCGCCTTCGCCTTGTTTATACATTCCCTGTGCTCCTTAGCAGGAATCGAATCCGCAACTATGCCTGCTCCCGAACGAACATATACCTTGCCGTGCTTTTTGAATGCCAAGCGAATTGCAATGCAAGTATCAAGATTGCCTGTCAAATCAATATATCCGACTGCTCCGCCGTAAATTCCACGTTTGTTATTTTCAAGCTCGTTAATTATTTGCATTGCCCTGATTTTCGGCGCACCCGAAAGTGTACCCGCAGGAAGTACCGCATCTACTGCGTCAAGCGCCGTTTTATCTTCTCTGATTTCGCCTGTTACGGTTGAGCCGATATGCATAACGTGGCTGAATTTTAAAATTTGATGATACTTGTCAACCTTGACCGTGCCGAACTTGCTGATTTTTCCTAAATCGTTTCTGCCCAAGTCAACAAGCATATTATGTTCGGCTCTCTCTTTCTCATCGGTAAGAAGGATTTTTTCAAGTTCATCATCCTCCTCTTTATTCTTTCCCCTAGGCTTTGTGCCTGCAAGTGGAAATGTATGGAGTACACCGTCCTCAAGTTTTACAAGCGTTTCCGGTGAAGCACCCGCCACCTCTATATCATCACTGCTAAAGTAGAACATATAAGGTGATGGATTTATCGTTCTGAGCACTCTGTAAGCATTAAGCAGACTTCCCTCATAATCAGCCTCAAGCCTGTTTGAAAGCACAACCTGGAAAATATCTCCTTCATATATATAATGCTTTGCTTTTTCAACCATCTCACAATACTCTTTTTCGGTAAAGAGAGGTCTGAACTCTGATGTAATCTTTCCCGGATTAACCTCGACCATCTCTCCCGTTCTTATAAGCTCTATTATCTTATTTATCTCATCAACACATCTGTCATAATCTTCTCTTAAATTTTCAGTCCTTGCATTTGCGATAACGATTATCTTCTGGCTGAAATTGTCAAATGCGATAACCTTGTCAAAAAGCATCAGGTCAACATCTTTGAAGCCCTCCTCGTCATTCGCATCAAGATTTAATTTAGGCTCACTGTATTTTATATAATCATATGAGAAGTAACCCACCAGACCGCCTGTAAATGTAGGAAGTTCTTTTATCTTAGGACTTGTGTATTCCTTTAATATTTCTTTTATCTTCTCACCCGGATGTTTAACTTCACTTACTTCGGTCTTTCCATTCTTAACCGTCATCACTCCGTTAGTGCAGGTAATCTCTAACTTCGGATCGTATCCGAGGAATGTATATCTTCCCCATTTTTCCTGATTTTCCACACTCTCTAACATATAGCAGTGTGAACTTACGCCTTTCAGGATACGAAGCACCTGCATCGGTGTTCTTATGTCTGACATAATTTCCATGCTTATAGGTACAACTTTGTACCCTTTCGATAATTCTTTTGCTTCTTCAATCTGTGTAATATATTTTTTTTCTCTTCTTCGAATAGCTTTTGATATTTCCTTTTGAACATTGATATCTTGTTTTTCTCCTGCATTATCAATGATAATCATATCTACTTGCTCTGGAGTTAACTCTATTAGTCCTGTTGAACCTGAATAAAAACACGCGATTTGCTTTTCGCCGAAACCACATCTTAAATAATCCGTCAAATAGTACGGATCAATTATTTTTTTATCTACTCTAATTATTGTAACGTGCCCATCTGCAATGGCCGGGATATCTTTATCATAAACACAACATTTTCCAAGCGTACCTTCTCCGGTTGAAGCTAATAACACATCCCCTTTTTTGACAATATTTCTGTTCTCCATATTGTCTTCGGATCGTTGAACGTACTCATCATATAATGATTTTTCAATCCAATCAGAATCTGGAGTTATCAAAATTTTTCCAAATCTACTAATATTGCTCCCTGCTTTAACAACTAATGCAAATCCGTCTTTCTCATCAACATAATATTCTGAACTTGGACTTATTCCCCGTACTGTTTCAATTGTATTTAAATTTTTTATTGATAAACAACCTGTACCCTCAAGTTGTTTAAATTTCTTTCTAAATTGTGGTTCCCAATATTTATAATCTAATCTAAACCCTTTATCATCTGCGATCTCATTTGACCAAATATCATATGCTTTCCAATGATATCCTGCTCTTTCTTCACCTAATTCATGATTTAATACTTTTTTTCTGATCTCATCCAGAAAGATGATATTATCAAACCCTCGTATCTTATCTCCTGATCCTATGTATCCTAATGAATCAAGTGCACAAAATGTTACTTTATAATTATCTTCAAGATCCACATCTATAATCTCTCGTTTTTCCAAGTACAATACACTGGATTTTACATTGATCTTGTTGGGCTTGAATGTTTCTGGTGGCAAGTTTATAACGGCTTTAATGATACAGTTTGCTAATATATATCTTCTTAATTCCCAGCCCTTACTCGTATTAAGAACGCCCTCATCAATTACTGTACAGATTTCTCCTCCTGGAACAGTACAATCGATCATTTTTTGCATAAATAGATATTGTCCTTTTGTTGTACTTATTTGAAACTGCTCTTTATCACTTTTTGATAAAGAATCCCCTTCCGCTGTTCCAAAAGGCGGATTTGTCATAACCAAATTACAATCCGGCTTTGTTACACTCCAATTAACTGCTTTAGCTGAAAGGCTGTCCTCATGGACAATGTGTGTATGTCCATCACTTGCAATTATCATATTCATTTTTGCAGATGCAGCAACCCCTCTATTAGCATCTGAACCATAAAAGATATCTTCCTTTATCCTTTTCACGCATTGGTCATAACTTTCTTTTGTAATATCTCGATTTTTCAATTTCACTTGTAGTTTGCTTAAAGCTTCTTGCATTAAATAAACCAAAAATCCCCCTGTTCCACAAGCCGGGTCCAACACTTTCAATTTACTTCCCATTATCACTGAGTTAATTATTTTATCTTCTCCAACCTGGACTAATTCTCTCGGCGTAAAATATTGCCCCAGTTTTTTACCTTTTAATGTAGCTCTGACATAATATTCGAAAGCAGCACCCTTTGAATCAACACTACAATCACAAAAAGAAACCGATGCTAAATCTTTAACTAAACCTAAGAATGTTTTTGGATTTTCTAATCTTAATGGCTCTGTGAGAACTTCCCCATAAGATGTATCAGTAACTATTTGACTAATCATGCTTTTTATCGCATTTTTTACCTGATCAGCATTTTGTATTGGATATTCCGCCAATTCATAAAATTTATATGAATAAGGTAACGAAAAACTCTCGTCAAGATCGTTTTTTTCTTCTAATAGTTTTAAGAATAAAAGTTTTGAAAAATCCGCAAAGGCATAATCCTCATCTTTTTCTATTTTTCGAATAGTATTATG
>ERZ772901.2586-NODE-2586-length-11175-cov-2.937230_pt1 | contig 11175 bp, 7 predicted proteins | sample MGYA00512123_ERZ772901 | MGnify/ENA primary metagenome ERZ772901 (study PRJEB29015, sample SAMEA2737711) | human gut metagenome | biome: human gut; feature: human-associated habitat; material: faeces | place: China | collected 2012 ...
GAATACAGTGGATCATCCTACGGAATGGAAAAAGATCCTACTTTTGGCAGAATCTTCCATGTTCGGAAGCGGAATTGCTTCATTTAGAAGAAAAAGTTCAGAAAGAAAATATGTAAAATCAGTATTTCATGGGGCATATAGAAGAGAAGTATTCGAAAAAGTCGGTGGCTTTAATGAAAATCTTGGAAGAACAGAAGATAATGAGTTACATTACCGAATTAGAAAAGCCGGATATAAGATATGCTATGATCCGGAAATTATTTCTTATCAGTTTGTGCGTGGAACATTGAAACAAATGATGAAACAAAAATATGGGAATGGGTATTGGATTGGATTGACAACAGGGGTGTGTCCGGAATGTCTTTCTATTTATTATTTCGTTCCATTTAGTTTTTTGATTGCACTTTTAGGTTCGATGCTATTGTGCGGAATGAAGAAACCAGTTCCTTTTGTATTGTTGAATGTGATGTATTGGGGAACAAATATTTTGATGACATTTGGAAGTGTAAAAAATGAGAAAAAACAAATAGGACAGGTATTGCTTCCTATCATTTTCTTTTTGCTTCATATCGCTTATGGAGTCGGGACACTGGTAGGACTTATTCAAATGCCATTTAAACGAAAAGGAATGTTTCATTCAAAGGAAGGAGACAGGAGGTAAAGATATGAGAAAAAGAAAGTTTTGGAAAACCGGAGTTGCAATCGCTGTTGTGCTATCGATGCAAACCGATGTGGCTGTATATGCTGTGAACACAGATGGAGAGGTTCAGGTCACTCAAGAGAACGATATTACTCAGGAAGACAATGAAGCGGCAGTGATAGAAGAAAAGAATCCAGAGACAGCTGATGCAGAAGTAGATAGTACAGAGGAAAATGTGACAGAAGATGTATTAACTGTAGAGTACGATACAGAAATGCAAGCACCTGCAGCGGAGGAAAAACAGGTCGGCTGGAAGAAGGAAGATGACGGATGGTATTACTATAACAATGATGGAAACTTAAAAACAGGTTGGCTGCAGCTTGGAGAAACGTATTATTATCTGGATGGCAATGATCCGGAGCATCCGGGAAGAATGGCATGCGATGAGAAGAAAACAATCAATGGATATAATTATTTCTTTAATACAAGTGGAGCAATGCAGACTGGTTGGGTAAGACGTCCGGAGGGATGGTATTATGCATATCCGGGAGGAAACCAGAGATTTGGCTGGGTTAAAACGGGAGGATACTGGTATTATCTGGATCAGAATAATGAAGAATACTCGGGATTGATGGCACATGATCAGACACTGATCATAGGAAATACAGAATATGTTTTCAAATCTGGCGGTGCGATGTACACTGGCTGGAGATATGTTTCCGGAGAAGGATATTATTATTACGATGAAAATTCAGGACAAAAGATTTCGGGTTGGAAAAGTGTAAACGGAAATTGGTATTATCTGGATCCATCAAATAACAAAATCATGGTTTCGAACAGCTGGAAACAAATTAATGGTTACTGGTACTATTTTGTCAGCAGTGGCGAGATGGCCAAAGGTTGGAAATATATCAATGGAAATTACTATTATCTGGCCAATGATGGTGTGATGAGAACTGGCTGGCAGGATATTGATGGATATCGCTATTACTTCTATAAAGAGAATGAGGCAGGCGGATGGGGCGTTATGGCTCATGATACCACGATTAATGGAATCGCAATTGATTCTTCAGGACATGCGAAGGTATATTCTACACGCATGGCAGTATTTTCAACAGTTTCAACGAACAATGCAAATGGAACCTATAATATGACAAAAGCACTGTTGAGTTTTAATCAGGTTGTATTGCAGCCAGGTCAGACATTATCATTTTTTGCTGTTGCCGGTCCGTGTGGAAAAGCACAGGGATATAAAGAAGCTGGTGTAGTAGGCGGAACAGGATATGGCGGTGGTATTTGTCAGGCAAGCACAACTTTATATGGTGCAGCTATCAGAGCAGGAATGACAATTGTACAGAGAAGAAATCATTCCGTTCCATCTACATATGTACCGATTGGTCAGGATGCAATGGTTGATTATGGTTCATCAGATTTGAAATTTAGAAATGATTTTAATTTCCCGGTAAAAATTGTTACTTATGTAAGTGGCAAAACATTGTATGCTGAAATCTGGGGATTACAGCCAACATGGTATGATTATATTAATGTTTCCTCATGGAGTACAGGTGCTAAGTCAGCAGCAGCATGTCGATATTATATTAAGAATGGTTCAGTTGTGAAAACAGAACAATTGCCAAGTTCTTATTATAAATAGCATTATGAAATAAGCGAGGACACAAAACCGTTGCAAAATTGATGCGACGGTTTTTTTGTAAGTGCCTCAAAACATGACATAGTGACCATCCAGCTAGATCTTGAGTAAACGGTAAAAAATGAGTACCTTTTTCCGCACTTATTGTTGAAAGGTTTCCAGCACATGTTCCAGGAATAACAGCAAAGAAAACAGCTACAATCAGGGCTTAGTTTAGGCTTATAAAAAAATTGACAAGAGCTGGAAGGAATTGTAAAATACAAGAAAAACAAAGTCGATTCTAAAAATCTTAGGATATCTCTAACTATTCCCAACTGACAATAAGTTTACTCTATCCTTCCAAAGAGTTATAATGAAAAAGATGTAAAGAATAGTATTTAGAAAGAATTAAATGGAGAAACAAGAGAAAATAATGGATAGGGACAAATCTATAATGAAAAAAATATGTTTTGTGAATTATGATATGACAGTAACCGGAGGTGTTGAGCAGGTAACAACAACTCTGGCGAACGAATTCTGTAAAGAATATAAGGTATACATTTATGCTATTTTTGGAAAAGATGGAAAGATTCCATATGATTTGGATCCGAGAATTACGTATAGAGCAGAATTAGAAGAAGAATGCAGAGTTCGGGAGAGGATAAAGAGAACGTTTCACCCTTTTAAAGAGTTTATAAACAATAATAAAATTGATGTCGTTTTTTTGATGGAAAATTATCCGGCAATGACAGTATCACCGGTGCGCTTTTTTACAAAGGCGAAATATGTATTTTGTGATCATGGAGCGTTAATGAATGAATGGGAAAAGAAGGATATCCGATTCTTTCGCTTTTGGGATTCTTTAATTTCACATTGTACAGTGACATTGACGGAACAGAATCGTCAGGATTATATAAAAAAGTTCCATGTGAATCCGAAAAAAATAAGAAGTATATACAATTGGATAAAACCAGAAATTTTAAAAATAAAGAAACCGTACAAAGAGAAATCAAAAAAAATAATTACAGTCGGAAGATTTAGTGAGGAAAAAGGATATGATCTTCTTGTAGAAGTGGCTAGAAAAGTGTTGCCTTCACATCCGGATTGGGAGTGGCATTTGTATGGAACGGGAGATACTTTTGACGAAATACATCAAAAGGTGGTAGAATATGGATTAACATCTCAATTAATTCAAAAAGGAAATGTAAAAGATGTATATATGTTGTATAATGAATATGCATTTTTAGTATTACCATCTTATCGAGAGGGGCTTCCTTTAGTGTTACTTGAAGCAAAAGCAAGTGGACTGCCAATGGTTAGTTTTGATGTAACAACTGGTCCCAGAGAAATTATTGACGACGGAAAAGATGGCTATCTGATTCCGCCGTATGATCTTGAAGTGATGGTAGAGAAAATAACAGCTCTTATTGAAGATGAAAATATGAGAGTAACATTTTCGGAAAAATCCGTAACGAATATCATTAAATTTGAAAAAGAAGAGATTTATCGACAGTGGACGAATCTGATAGATGAACTGACAATGGAAAGGAAGTAATTGGAAAGTAAATGAAAGTATTACAAGTTGGATTATCCTTTAATCCCGGGGGAATTGAAAGTTTTGTAATGACTTATTACAGAGAATTGAGTAAGAAGGGGGTTAGATTTGATTTCATAAGTATGTTTCCACACCTTGCGTATGAAGAAGAAATCAAGTCACTTGGAGGAAAAGTGTTTCATACGTGTGATGCAAGAAAACATCCATTGAAGTTCAGCAGACAAATGAGAAAGATACTTCGAATCGGAAGATATGATGCAGTTCATGTAAATATGCTGTCAGCAGCGAATATAGTACCGTTGATTGTGGCAAGCTATGGAAAGGTTCCAACAGTGATCGCACACTCACATAATTCTTCGACTCCAGGAGTGGTGAGAAATTTGTTGCACAGAATCAACCGACCGTTGATTCCAATGTTTGCTACAAAGTATTTTGCATGCAGTGAATTGGCTGGAGAATGGCTCTTTTCAAAAAAGATCAGAAAGAGTAACAATTATCATCTTATCCACAATGCTCTTGAGCTGAAAAAATTTGCTTTTAGTTTGTCAGAACGTGAAGAGATCCGCCATGAACTCGGAGTAGAAGGAAAATTTGTGCTCGGACATGTGGGACGTTTTGAAGAACAGAAGAATCATGAATTTCTCTTAGAAATCTTTCGTGAGGTTGCATCTGCCTGTGAAGAAGCTATACTTTTGTTAGTTGGAGAAGGAGAACTTCAGGAAATGATCCAAAAGAAAGCTGAGGAATACGGAATAGAAGATAGGATCAGATTTCTAGGGATCAGAAAAGATGTTGCAAAATTATGGAAAGGAATGGACATTTTTGTATTCCCATCTCTTTTTGAGGGACTTCCTATTGTTGCATTAGAAGCGCAGGCATCCGGAATCAGGAGTGTAATGGCAGATACGATTACAACAGAAGTGAAGATAGTAAATAAAGTGAAATTTCTGTCACTTCAGGATTCACCAAAGGAATGGAGCCGTGTGATTCTTTCTTACAAAGGAGAAGACAGGAGCGAAGAAGAAAATTCAGGAATCAGGCAGGCATTCGCAAAAGCAGGATATGATATTGAAAGCGCTGCGCAGACTTTGCTTTCATACTATGAATAAAATGGAGGAGATATCATGCCGACAATCAGTGTGATCGTACCGGTTTATAAAGTTGAACCATATATAAGAAAGTGTGTGGATTCCATTTTGGGACAGACATTTTCAGATATTCAGGTGATTCTGGTAGACGATGGGAGTCCCGATCAGTGTGGAAAAATTTGTGATGAATATGCAAAACAGGACAATCGAGTGGAAGTGATACATAAGGAAAATGGTGGACTTAGTGATGCCAGAAATGCGGGGATTCCATATGCAAAAGGAGAATATATCATTTTTTTAGACAGTGATGACTATATTGAAAATGATATGTTTGAATATATGTATACACGCATCAAAGATAGCGGAGCAGATATGGCAACATGTGGCTTATATGAAGTGTATAAGGACAGAATCGAGGCACAAAAAGAAGAGGTGGATTTTGTTTGTACAGGAGAAGAGGCTTTTCGCTGTATCCTCAGGGGGCATACGATCCGTGGAGAAATATGGAATAAGCTGATCCGGAAAAGCTGTATCGAAGATCTTCGCTTTCCGAAGGGAAGACTGTATGAAGATATTTATTATACAGTAGACCTTATGCAGCGAATTAAGAAAGTGGCAGTAGGAACAAAGCCGAAGTATTATTATCTTCATCGGGAAGACAGTATTACCGGAAAAGCATACCGCCCGAAAGTATTTGACATAATAGATGGCTATACAAAGAATTATGAAGTAGTGAAAGAAAAATTTCCATCATTAACACAGGAGGCAGAGTGCCTCTGGATCTGGTCTCGCTTTATTGTTCTGGATAAGATGCTGTTACAGGAGGATTATAAGAAGTTAGAAGGATATCAGGATTTAAAACGCTTTATTCGCGGGCATATCCTGACAATCCTGCGAAATCCATATTTTCAGCCAAAGAGAAAGATTTCATCTGTTGTATTGTGCGTAAATACGGGCTTGTACAGGAAGATGGTATTCATGAGTGAGGAAAAGAAAAAGTAGAGGAAAGGAAATCTCATGAGAGGAAAACAGGCATTAAAAAATATGGCGGCAAGTCTGCTTTTACAGGTAATTGTTCTTTTGTCCGGATTGATATTGCCACGTTTTATTCTTGAGGCATATGGATCGAGTGTGAATGGAATGATCACTTCGGTAAACCAGTTTTTAACATATCTGGGTCTGGCAGAAGCAGGAGTAGGAACGGCAACAGTTGTTGCTCTCTATACACCTCTTGCGTTGAACCAGACGGAAGAAGTGAATTCAATTCTTTCGGCATCAAGAAAATTTTATAACAAATCCGGAATGCTATTTCTGGCATTAACACTGGTACTTGTAGGGGTCTATCCGTTTTTTATTTCAGGACAGCTTGAGAATAGTCTTGTGCGTTGGATGATACTTGTTCTGGCAGGAAGTACTTTAGTGGATTATTTTTTTCTGGGTAAATATAGAGTTTTATTGACTGCAAATCAGGAAGGGTATGTGGTTGCACTGATTCAGGCAGCAGGAACGATTGTTAATATGGTTGTTTCTATTTTTCTGATTTATATTGGAGCAGGTGTTCTTTTTGTAAAGGCAGTTGCAACCGGCGTATACATGCTTCGTCTTGTATTGGTTAAAATCTATGCAAAACGAAAATATCCTGCATTAGATTTTCATGCAGAACCGAATGAAGGTGCTTTAAAGCAAAAAAATGCGGCATTGCTTCATCAGGTTGTTGGTATTATTGTAAATAATACAGATACAACAGTGCTGACAATCTGTCTGGGGGCAAAGTCTCTTCTTGAAGTCAGTGTATATGGAATTTATATGATGGTGGTTAATGCCGTGAATCAGCTGATGACATCTTTTTCGAATGGTCTGACCGCAGGATTTGGAGAAGTGATTGCCAAGAATGAGGAGGAGACACTGAAAAAGAGCTATTCAAGTTATGAGTATATGTATTTTGTAATCATGTTTATTGTGATAGCCTGTATGGGAGTCCTTATTCTGCCTTTTGTCGGGGTATATACCATTAACCTTACAGACGTACAGTATGTACGTCCGGTTCTTGGAATTTTATTTACATTAATTGTTTTTATGCAAAATGTAAGGATTCCAGGATTGACGATTATCTGCGCAGCAGGGCATTATAAAGAAACGAGATATCAGGCGATTTTAGAAGCAGTGATAAATATCACGGTTTCTCTTGGGCTGGTATGGAAGTTCGGCATGGCAGGAGTTCTTTTCGGTACGGTATGTTCTTATGGATATCGTTCATTTGAAATTGTGTTCTATACGAGTCGACATCTGGTAAAAGGATGTGCCAAAAAATCTATGTTCCGAATTTTGAGAAATGTACTTATCGTTGCACTTCTTTGTATTGTTGGAACATATGTTATTCCTAAGAATATGGCATCTTTTATAACATGGTTTCTCTATGCAATCGGAATGGGGGCTGTAAGTGTATTTACTATTGTTAGTGTAAATTATGTGGTTGAACCGGATGAGTTCAAAGAACTTGTACTTAGGGTGAAGGGAATAGTAAATAGAAAAGAAAAATAATATAACAATCTTTCTATTTATTATTCTGTTTCGTTTGGATTTTGTCTTTTGTTTTATCTTTTTTGTATATAATATTTTATGGACTAAAAGAACTATTAAGGCTTAATTCAGAAACTTTTTAAATGAAAAATTATTAGGATAAAAAAGAGGATTACTATAATGAAGATGGAACTCTGAGAACAGGATGGCTCAAACTTGGAAAATATTATTATTATCTTGATAAAAAGGATGAGTATCCGGGAAGAATGGTAGCAAATCAAAAATAGCAGATGTATAGTTTTATAACTATAACCAAGCAAGGCAATTTTTTTTATGTCTTGCTTTTTAATTATAAAAGTGCTATACTACCTGTAGTTCACGAAAAAGGAGAAATAAAAGTACATGAACAAACAAGAACTTGATTTACTGAACATCATAAAAAAAGAAGCATATGTAAATCAAAGACAGTTATCAGAAGCTTCTGGTTATTCACTTGGTAAAGTGAATACTTCATTAGCAGAACTTGTGAAAGCCGGTTATCTGAATGCAGATTATAGATTGACTGAACAGGCAAAAGAGTTATTTACAGAGAATAGACCAAATCAGGCAGTGATTCTTGCAGCTGGAGCGGGAATGCGAATGATACCGATTAATACAGAAGTGTCCAAGGGAATGCTTGAAGTAAAAGGTGAAACCTTAGTAGAACGACTGATTAAACAGTTGAAAGAAAAAGGAATCCATAAGATCACTATTGTTGTTGGATTTATGAAAGAACAGTATGAATACCTGATCGATGAGTATGGAGTAGAGCTGGTTTATAATAAGGAATATGCAGTAAAGAACAATCTGTTTTCGTTGGCAAAGGTAAAAGATAGATTGGAAAATGCGTATATTGTACCGTGTGATCTTTGGTGCAGAACAAATCCTTTCTCAGAGACTGAACTGTATTCCTGGTACATGATTGATGAGATGCCGGATGAGGATAGTATGATTCGTATGAATCGAAAGATGGAATTAAAAGCAGTTGGTGATTCGGAAGCTGGTAATCATATGGTAGGAATTGCTTACATCAATAAAGAAAGTGCAAGAACTTTAGAACAGAAAATCAGTGAAATGAAAGAACATCGCAGATATTACAATTCATTTTGGGAAGATGCAGCAATGGAGAAAGGGAAAATGATTCTTTTCCCGAAAGAAGTAAAAAAAGGAGATGTTCTGGAGATTAATACATTGGAGCAGTTGAGAGATCTTGATGAGAATTCAGATCAGCTGAATTCAGAACTTCTTGATATTATTGCAGAGACGCTTTCTTGTGAACAGAAAGAAATCACAGAGATTGAACCCCTGAAAAAAGGAATGACTAACCGTTCGTTCCGCTTCCGTTGTGGTGAAAAGCGTTATATCATGAGAGTTCCGGGAGAAGGAACGGATAAGATGATTAATAGAAGCCAGGAGTATGATGTTTATCAGGTGATTGGTCCGAGAGGAATCTGTGATCCAGTTCGATATATGTCGAAAGAAAAAGGGTATAAAATTACAGAATTTTTAGAGGGTGCAAGGAATTGTGATGCAGAAAATGAAAATGACGTGAAAGCGTGCATGAAATACCTGAGAAATGTACATGAGCAGAAGCTAAAAGTAGATCATTCCTTTGACTTGTTTGAGCAGATTGAAAAATATGAACAGTACAGAAATGGAGAGAAATCCATTTATCGCGATTATGAGAAGACGAAGGAGAAAATGTATGAACTGAAATTCTTTGTTGATCAGCAGGAAAAAGAGTATACATTAACTCATATTGATGCAGTTCCGGATAACTTTCTCTTTGTGGATGACAGGATATATCTTATTGATTGGGAGTATTCAGGAATGCAGGATCCGCATGTGGATATTGCGATGTTTGCAATCTATGCTTTGTATGAGAAAGAACAGATTGATCAACTCATCGATGCCTATTTTACGGAAGGATGTCCAGAAATAATCAGGACAAAGATTTATTGTTATATTGCAATCTGTGGTTTCTTATGGAGTAACTGGTGCGAATATAAGAGAATCCTCGGAGTGGAGTTTGGTGAGTATTCTCTGAAACAGTATCGTTATGCAAAAGAATTTTACAGGCTTGCAAAGGAGAGAATGGAAAATGACTAGAAATGCTATTATCATGGCTGCCGGAATGTCCTCAAGATTTGCACCATTGTCACTGGAGACGCCGAAGGCGCTTTTGAATGTGAAAGACGAAATTATGATTGAACGTCAGATCGGACAGCTGAGAGAAGCAGGAATTGATGAAATTGTTATCGTAGTCGGATATTTGAAAGAAAAGTTTGAATATCTGAAAGAAAAATATCATGTGATTCTTGTTGAAAATCCATATTACAAACAAATGAATAATTTTTCTACTTTGTATGTTGCGAGAGAATATTTGAAAAATACCTGGATTTGCTCAGCAGACAATTATTTCACAGAAAATGTATTTATGGAAGAAAGTGAAAATGCATTTTATGCTTCTGAATATGCAGATGGTGCTACAGAAGAGTGGTGTATCAAGACTGATAATACAGGGAAAATCATAGGGGTTCAGATTGGTGGCGAGAATGCATGGGTGATGAAAGGTCATGTATTCTTTAATGAAAAATTCAGTACACAGTTGCTGCCGTATCTTGAAGAAGCTTTTCAGAAAAAAGAACTGTGGGATGAATACTGGGAAAATCTTTATATGGCGCATATGGATGAAATGGAAATGTATATCAGAAAGTATGATGCCGGTATTATTGAAGAGTTTGACAGTATTGATGAATTAAGGGAATTTGATGTAAAGTACAAAGAATGTACGGGCAGCAAAGTACTTCGGGAAATTTCAGAGAAACTGAACTGTCCGGAAGGAAAAATGACGCAGATGAAACCGGTAAAATCCAATGGAGAAGTGATAGGATTTGAGTTTTTTTGTGATGGTAAGAAGTATGAGTATTCTTATATATCAGGATTAAAGACAAGGTAAGTCGGAAAGGAAAGCAAATGGAAACGAAACAGACAAAACAGACAGAGAAAAAGAAGGTTGACTGGCTTATTACATTATTGCCATTAGGGCTTATTGTGGTTTTATGTATTTTATTCTTCTTTAAGCCAGAACAATCCAATCAGGTGCTTAGTCAGATCAGATATGTATTTGGTGATACATTTGGAACTTATTATCTTGTGATTGGATTAGGTGTATTCCTGTTATCTATTTATGTAGCAACATCAAAGTATGGAAATATTGTTTTAGGAGCTCAGACTGAAAAACCAAAATATTCTTTCTTTGCATGGGGCTCCATGATGTTTACAGCAGGACTTGCGGCAGACATTCTGTTCTATTCTTTCTCAGAGTGGGTTATGTATGCGACAGACCCACACATTGCAGAACTTGGAAGTATCCGTGAATGGGCAGGCGTTTTTCCAATTTTCCACTGGAGTCTGATTCCGTGGGGATTCTATCTTGTGCTTGCAGTTGCTTTTGGATTTATGCTTCATGTACGAAATCGTGAAAGACAGAAATATTCTGAAGCCTGCAGACCGATTCTTGGAAAACATACAGATGGAATGCTGGGAAGAATCATTGACCTGCTTGCAGTATTTGCTCTGATTGCGGGAACAGCGACAACATTTAGTATTGCGACACCTTTGATGGCAAGTATTATTAATGAACTGTTTCATATCGAACTGAGCCGTACAGTTGTAACAATTATAATTATTTTAATCACAT
>ERZ772901.2588-NODE-2588-length-11168-cov-29.983713_pt1 | contig 11168 bp, 14 predicted proteins | sample MGYA00512123_ERZ772901 | MGnify/ENA primary metagenome ERZ772901 (study PRJEB29015, sample SAMEA2737711) | human gut metagenome | biome: human gut; feature: human-associated habitat; material: faeces | place: China | collected 2012 ...
TATCCCGATATCTGGCATCCAGCTCTTCCAGTTGCTTCAGGTATTCGTACCTGTCTCATGGAAGAGCATCCTTCATGGTTTTCAATGTTTCAAAAGTCTGCTTCAGGCGGAAGTAGATATCCTTATTTCCCTCCCAGAGCTGGCGGATCTCTTCGGGCAATGAATCGTGATCCACACGTTTACCCTTTGCGATGGTGGCGTCTTGAGGTGTGTCGTCGTCGGAACTGATTACAGGCTGGAAAGTGGCCAGCGTTTCAGCTACGGCCGGAACCAGCTCTTTGTCCATCTTAACCACGTCCTGAATCGTTTTTCGGTCCAGGCGGATGGTCAGGTGTTTTTTCAGCTCATATTCAATCTTGCTCGCAAACTTCTGTGGGTTGCGGGAAATATTCTGATAAAGGTAGCGGTTGCGAGTCAATTTAAGTACCATTTCCGCACCCTTCATCAGGTCACGCTGAGCCGGCTCCGTATTAAGCCAGCCTTGCATATCTATGGTTAACTGTTCATCTATGTACATAACTGTAGTATCCTTTTAATTAACCACCCGGCAGAATTGCGCTGCCATCTGCTCCGGATATTTCACCGTCTTCTGTTTCGATTTTACCCGTATAGAACGGTGACGGACAAACATCCGTACATTGTGCCTCAAGTGTTGTCCCTGCTGTGCCGGTATCTCCTTCTCCTGAAGTCTGGGAAATGGTGACTGAAGGATCAAACGCTTCTGAACCAATTACGCGGAACTTACCATTCTTCTGCTGGCAAAGGAATATTAATTCATCAATATTTGCCTGACGACAAAATCCTGATGCTTCTTCATCAGTTCCAGCATGAACCAATGTAGCTTTATTCAGAAAAGTCTTGGAAGGCATTTCACCTTGTGACTCTGCACTAATAGATGATTTTGTGGTCAGTAGTTCAATATACTGCCATTTCTTATCAGCTGCCAGAACAAAGTCGCCTTCGTATGTCGCTAATGCAGCCATACTCTCTGCACCTTCAATAGCCGGAAGTGCCGGCCATTTTTCAATCCAGCTCTTCGGGATAAAATATACTTTACGTCTGATGCCTGGTGTAGATGTCTGACCTGGACACCAGGAAAGAGATTCATACATCCCCTTACTAGTACAATCTACTGCCATAATTTAACCTCCTATACCAGCGACAACCGAAGTCGTACCATCGATGGTACCAACCAGCAGGCGCTCTTTAGAAATAGATTCGAACTCTGTACCGAAGTACATCGTAGCAATGTAATCAAGTTTGAAAGCGTGATGCTTTTCTACCGTAATATTTTCAGCATCGGCACCATTTCCGAAACCAACAAGCATATTGCTCCTGGTAGTCAGATGAATAAATGGTGAACCTGCTTTATTAGCCAGGGGAACCAATTCGCAACGACCATTAGAGCCTTCAAGCACAGTCTTTTCGAAGCTAGTATTGTAAGGAACGTGCCCCACTGTAGCCTGATAATCATCTACGTAATTGTCGTATACGTCCTGAGGTATAAACAATTTAGTCTGAGTTTCCCGCAAAACCGGATCAGCTGCACGGTAGAACGATTTCAATACATCTACGGCATTGTCTTTGCTAATTGCTTCGATGGTGAACATATTACCCAAATCAGTAGAGATTTTAGCTGCATCTTTTTCTGTTTTGGTAATGGTATCAAAACCATTGAAAAGTTCTTTGGTCTTGGTACCGCTATCGTTACGTTTCGCATTCCAAATAGAAGCATTCAGGTTAGCACCCATTTTTGCAGTCAGGAATGCCAAAACCTGACGGGCAATATCTACATTTTTCAGAGCCTCGCCTTTCGTAATCAAGTTGCCGTATACAGTCTGCCATACTGAGTTGGGAGAAAATTTCTTTACTACGCTACCGAGGAAAGTTTCCAATGTACGTGGATTGATACCTACGCCATCAGTATCTTCACGTCCTTCGTCATAAGGTCCCAGCTCAATATCACCCGATAGTTCACCAACCACTTCTTTACCGCGAACACCCGGTCTCTGCGTCATGTGCTGTAATGTTGTACCTAATGCCAGAACCGGCATCATCAGTAATTCCTTTCGATAACGAACAGCCGACTTAGCCAGCTGCTCATCCGTAATTTTTACGTGTCCTGTTGTGTCTGCCATCTTATAACAAGTCTTTTACGTCGTTGAACATTTCTTGTGCTGTGTTGAGTTTTGTAATGTCGTCATCCTCTCCTTCATCACCATTGATGTGTGTGGTTTCCTCACCATCATTTTTTTGCAGGTTCTCATTCTGCTTCTTCAGATCGGAAATCTGATTGTCTTTATCAGAAGATTCCTGCTCCAGATTGGTGATGTGGTCATTGAGGGCCTTGACCTGATCTTCGGTAAGCGTCACCTTACCATCTTTGTCAACTTCCACACCCTCTATTTTCAAGATGGAATTGACTTTCTGATAATCCTTTTTCATTTGTTTCAGTGAATGATTGAGTGATTTATTTTGTGTCTGTGCAACTTCCGGCTGGTGTCCTTTAAAGAACTTATTGATGAAGTTATTGAACCAACTGGGTGCTACTTCTTCAGGAACTTTGTTCTTGTCTTCCATTGCCGGCAAACCTGGAAGTTGGTACATATTAAAACGGGCCTTCATAGAATCATCAAAATTCAATTTAGTGCCTTCTTCTATAATTTCATCAATAAAACCATATTCAAGTGCTTCCTGAGCTGTAAGCCATCTACCTTCTTTCAGGATTGGAAGAATTTCATCTACCTTTTTCTTACATTTAGCAGCATAAAGATTGGCCAGTACCAAATCCATCTTGTCATTCTCCAGCTTGTTTGCCTTCAGGTCATCAATGAGCTGCTGAATCTGGTCGGCATTGTAACTACCCCAGGCATCAATCCAGTTAGATACTTTATGTATAAGATAGAAAGCATATTTAGACATACAGGTCTTTTTCGCCCCTGTTGCCAAAATAGTAGCTGCACTCGCCACATAGCCGAAAAGATAGCATGTTACATTGCCATGATCCTTAAACTGCTGTCGAATATCGAGGGCATCATCTACAGCTCCACCAAGCGATGATACACGCACATTGACAGGCTTATTCTTGAAGCCTGACATCTGACTGCGGATATAGTTTTTCGAATATCCCCATGGGCCGATATGCGAATCAATACTAAGGTTATATTCCATATTGTCAAAAATTTGTATACGCAATATTATACCTTATATAGATTGTATAAAAAGACCTTAATCTAATATGGAAAGCATCGGAATGGTAGAAGTCAGGGTAACAGTAACTGTTGCACCAGATTTTCCGCTGGCAGCTGACGGAAAACTCTCTTCGTTCTGAATAACCGGGTAAGGTTTGTCTGCGCATCCTATCAAGAACTGGGAGCCACTGACAGTAGTCACACGGAAACAGAACTTTTTAGCACCCGGTAGCAGCTTCTCCTTCCGAAACATAGTAAGTTTAGTGGTAAAAATGCGCTGTTTGTTCTCTATTTTATCAGAAATCTCAACAGAACTCAATCCGATGGTATCGATCTGGCTGAATTGCTGGTAAACATTCAGCCAGACTCCTCGCTCAGCTATGATGTCTGAATGCTGAAGATGATATGCTTCGATAATTTCTACCCGGCAAATGTTTTTAAGAAGATGAATCATATTTCTTAGTAATTTTATCAGTGTTCGGTGTTGTACGGTGTTGTTTAAAATCCTCTCACTCATCCGTGCGATTTCGGGTTAAAGAACCTAAAAAGATACCTTTTCTATTATAGGAATCCCTCATTCGGTAATATTTCTGACGGACAGTTTCGGAGTAGTCATCATCAATACCATGCATCTCACACCAGGCTGCAATGGTCTTATTCAGTCCACAATTCCGCCGAGTCAGATCGCTTATTTCGTTCCAAAGATTGGCACGAAACAAGTCCTCAATTGTTTCTTTTACGGCAGCTTTAGCTTTTTTGCCCAGATAATTGTAATACTGTGGAGGTTTAGCTTTGCTGTCGGGTATACAGATAGCAGTAAGTCCATCGGCTGCCAGTTCCGGATGAATATCGTCCGGACGTTTGCGAAGGAATCGTCGAATCACAGCATTTTCATTACTTTGTGCCGGAAAAACAACCGGATCACCTAAAGCATGTATAAGCCATTGACGAAGATATGGCTCCAAACGGATATAGAAAACAATGTTACTCATGAGAAAAGTATTATTTACATTTGATTTCAAGTATATATATCAAAAATAAGGCTTTTAGCCCTAGAATCCAAAAGAAATTTCCCAGCTATGACACATATTTTGCCTTCTACACCTTCTACACTTTCTACAACACAAAATAAGCACTGACAATCAATTATTTATGAGATTTTTAAATTTCTACAAGTGTAGAAATATTGTAGAATATGAAGCATTTTGTAGAAGGTTTTATGTTTTTCTTCAATTTGTAGAAAAATGTAGAAAGATTGTAGAAGGTATGTAGAATATATAAATATCTCTTTTTCAACATTGTAGAAAGTGTAGAAAGTGTAGAAGAGGTTTTCGCCTCATGGGAAGACATTGAAAAGTTCAAGGGAGGGATATAAAAATAAAAAAGGCAACCACTTCACAGCGGCTGCCTTTACACTCTCAGACAATCTATTATAGTAATAATGCTCATTCATTTTCCAAGTCATCGCTTTCCTGACCTTCTACCTCAACTTCAAGGTTAATGTTATACGTTTCACGTATCATGCGATAATCAAAGCAAAGGGCTACATCCGGAGTAGAAGTTTTCTTATAGGAAAGACCTCCGGTCGGGGTCGTTTCTACCTTCTGGACTTCTACACCTCGCTGGATATTCTTAAAGCGGACAGAGTTCTTCTTGCCCATGTATTCCTTTGAGTTCTCCAGATAATATATCAACGAACCTTCGGGAAGCACTGAATCACCCACCTGTTTGCCGAACTTCTTATACAACATGAAGATACGGTTTTTACGCATCATAAGGATAGCCTTTGGTTCCTGATATTGCTGTTCAATCTTTACCAGGCTACTTTTGAAGCGACTCAGGTATTCTATACGGTAATCTCCCTCGATGAAGATTTCGCCATCCTGTTGCAGATAAGATACGACATTCCAGAAATTAGCCAGTTCATTGTTACTCTTGCATTCAGCATTCTGTCGCAGAATGCCATCTACCGTCACCTGCCGGATATCCGGATAAGAAAACGGAATATCCAGTACCCCCTCGAGCGTACGGAACGCGGCCAGTGGTATAATCCAGTTACGAAGGATTCGATCTTCCACCTTTTCGGCACCCAGGGCTTCCAATACGTCGGACAGACAAGTATGATAATTGCTGACGAACTGTTGCTCCATACGGGCACGGTGACGAAGAATCTGAAGTGTCAGGTGGGTAAGCCCCCGTTTGCGAATCTCTACAAGTTCGTTGTAGCGACGTTTCTCTTCTTCTGTAAATTCCGATTTAGCAAAGGTCAGAAACACCAAACGGCTGAACAGAGCGATGTCGGCAGTTGCCATTTCTTGTCCGGAAAGAATCACTCCAGAGTCTACGGCGGTTATCTCACGTTTCTTATCGCGATCCATGTTCATACGTGACCGGCCAGCACCGTCCCAAAGTCCTTTGAGGTATTCGCGCTTATCGATATCAATATTATTCTTGAATTCATCGATATGTACCAGGGCGTTGGCACATTGTGCTACCAGGTCGGCCAGTGCCGGAATGGTTGCATTCTGTATATTGGGCGGGATATTCTCGATAATAAACAATGACATCAAGCTATGTCCGAGTTCAGACTTACCGGAACCCTTTGGACCAAATAAGTTTAATATAGGAAAGCTTTTGGTATATCCGGTGATAATGTCACGAAATAAAGTAGCCAGCAGGAAACAGATTCCTACCTTGGCATTGTCACCAAATACTCCAACCAGTTTAGAAAAGTACTCCTTCAGACTGATGGAAGAATAGTTAAGATGGACAAACCTCCGTTCGAACTGGAACAATTTGTCATCATCACGGTAAATCAGACTGCTTGCCGGAAGATAAAAGTTTCCTTTTTCACCCAGACGAACGATTCCATATTCGTCAACCGGATGCCATTCTGTATCAAATACGCCGTTACCGAAGGCATAAAACCCTTTACGCTGCCATCCCAACTGAGTGATTTCGGTAGCAGTTTCGGTCTGCTCATAGAGATACATCTTCAGACGTGTCATTTCTTTTTCACTGGCCAGCCAGATATAATTACCCAGTCCCTCGACCTTCTGCTTGAATTTGGAAAGCGATACCAAATCCTCCTGTTTCATCTCCACAATTTCCTCCTGACGACTTTGGTTCTTAATACGGTACAGACGTTTGGGCATCATGGAATCTTTAATGTGGAACATGGGCAACATGATGAAGTTAGACCACTGGAACTCTTTGCCCTCATTGGTAGAGTAGTAACAGTTGTTGGATTCAAAGAAACCATATTTGGCCAACAGATCCCTATTGATAACCTGTGATTTCCCGGCTTTGGATTCATTTATCTTTTTCTTTTCCCGGTTGATAGCCATCGACCAAAGGTTCTTATTGTTGTATGTATCTCTCAGTTTAGCCAGATACATGGCTTCTTTGACTTCATCACCTACCAGGGCCACGAGTTTAGCAATCTGACTTACCGCTGCGCTCTTGTCTTCAGTTGTGCCATCTTTGTTGAACGCATATCCAGCATACTAGGTAATAAAGTCCTGTTCCTCTAATTGATTAAAACGACTGATATTAGTACAATATGAATCCGGATCATTCTTCAGATTACCTTCACCCAGCGGAATCTCACGTACAGAAACAGAAAAACCGCACTCCATAGCCATCACACCACTTTTTATCACAGCAGCTATGCCGGTACCATAAGGTTCATTCACCGGTTTAGGATCGGCATCAGGAAGAAAACACAGTGTCGTAGCATACCGTTTCAACTGTTCGAATTGTCCTTTAGTCCAGGCAGAACCCAATGAGGCAATGGTATTGTTAACTCCAATGGATTGCAAGCGCATAACATCAGGCGCCCCCTCCACACAATAGAATTTCTCTTCTTTAGCTGCCTGACGAATAGCGTTATCTATGCCAAAAATGCTGTTTCCTTTATGATACAAGTCACTTTCACAGGAATTCAGGTATTTAGGCGTACCATCCACTTCGCTCATGTCACGGGCCGTCCATCCGATAATGTTCCGGAAGCGGTCGCGGATTGGGATCATAATGCGGTCACGGTAGAAATCATAATATCCACCGTTTTTCTTCTTACGGATAAGTCCCATTTCCTCCATCAATTCCAGTGACAACCCCTTGGCAGCTGCCATGTCTGACAACTGAGACCAATCCGCCAAGGCATATCCGATACCCATTTCGACCGGGAATGATTCTCCCCAACGCAGTCGGATCTTGGCACGGGCTGCGTCTGCCTCCGGACGGGACAGGTTCTGCAGGAATATCTCAGCAGCAAACAAATTGATGATCTGCATAGACTCGCGTTTCTTCTGACGACGTATTTCGTCAGCTGTTGGTTTCTCCTGTTCATCGTCGATATGTATCCCGTATTTGTCAGCCAGCCAAAGACAAGCCTCGCGGAAATTCATGTGATTGTACTTTTGCACAAACTTAATGACATTACCACCTTCTTTACAGGCACCGAAGCAATACCAAGTACCCCGTCCAGGATCCACCATAAAAGAAGGAGTATCTTCTGAATGGAACGGACAGCAAGCCTTGTACCTAATACCAGCACGCTTCAGTTCTACAAAGCCGGATATCACGTCCACTATGTCTGCACGGTCGAGAATTTTTTCAATATCACTATTAGATATCATGTCTTAGAGAGTTTAGATACGACGAATATCGGTGATTTGTCGTGTAAATAAAAACTGAATACTAATTTGGAAAAGTGATGTCATACTGACGTAACCGAGAATTGCTATTTATGGAATAGCAGCGTCCGAACCCGTCCCATCGCACTCTCCTATGAGCTGATACATTTCTTTTGGCACCGTTTATAAGTTCACGTTTAATCACTGGTACCGTACCAGTGATTTTGCGGACTTCCCGGGATCTCTCGGTATAGAACACATGTTCAAAGGTATAACCGGGATTACAGACCTCCCATTCATGCATTTTATGTAGTTTATTCATAGTTCATTTTCAAGTTCTAGAGTTTTATCAATTATTTCGCCAGTCATAAAGTCCAGAATGAAGATCTGTTCATTTTGGGAATAGGACTTCAGATGTTCATAAATGAACGTCAATTCTGCCCTGGCAATCTCTTTTAAATCTTCTCCATGGGGAGAGAGATAACCAATACCAGCTATTGCAACTTGTATTTCCGGATTGCGATTTTTATTACTCAGTTCTTGCATCATGTGTCGTTTATAGTTATACATGGCTATACGTTTTATTATACCAGGAAGCTATCTCCCGGGTATTGTCCACTTTCAACCTGAACTTAATCTGTTGTATCAGGTTGTGTACGGTATGGATGGAAATATATAGTAAATCGGCTATTTCCTGGTTACTGTATCCTTCAGCCAGTAATTCTGCAATCTCCAGTTGTCTCCCCTTAATAATAGAAGTACGCTGCGGCATACAGATAATGCCTTCGTGCCGGCAATCTCCACTACCTCTCAGTGGACAGTGTACCTGTTCTATATTTACATTGCCATATTGATCCAAATCCCATTTGAGTGTATCCGATTCACCACAGTTACAGCGGAGAAAACGACTAGCCATCAGATAGCGATAATATCGCGTGTTTTTCTGTGAACGGATATAACATTGCTCCAGGGCTTTGTACGCATCCGCATAACAATCATGTACGGTAGTCAGCACTTCTTCAATAATGTCTACTGTATTTTCAGTTAATATACAGTGCTGGCTATCCTGACAATATCCTATATTGCCTTCAGGCGTATTATAGAATTCAATCCGTGTCAGCATGCTTATCCTCCCTAATTATTCTTTCAATAGCTTCACGCTCCAATTTAGACCAACTTCCTTTACGCATTTTTGTCATAAAAGTGGGATAAGAAAATCCACATGTTTCAATAACCTTTTTGATAAACTCGGATTTCTGTTTGATTCCGAGTGATGAATAATAGTCAGATATAATCATATATATTACTTTTTAGAGGTTTGTCTTTATTGCAATCGTATTTATTATTAAATTTATAGTGCAAATGTATAGAAATAAAACCATAAAGTATATTATAATATACCTTTAAATTAGTATTGGTATATTAATTTATACCTATTATAAATTAAGTATATATGTTTAAAGGACAGATTATAAATGATTTAATAGACAAAAAAAGAGCTAAAAAAGTAGATGTATATACTTATGCAGGTATAACAAAAGCTACTTTAGATAATATAATTAAAGGAATAAGTATACCCAATTGTACTACAATTGAAAAAATTGCAGATTTCTTTGATGTATCAATAGATGAGTTCTTTGAACGAGAAAAACCTCATTTGAATATCGGGCATACAGTAAATGGAAATGGTAATAATGTGACAGGTAATATCCAACTACATGAATGCCAAAAAGAAATAGAGCATCTAAAAGAATTACTTAATGAAAAAGAACGCTTAATTCAAGTTTTAATGAAACGATAATGTATAATGGACAAATAATTAAACAATTATTGGCGGAGAAGAATATCCATAATAAGGAACTTTTAAGTTACCTTGGAACAGAAGCCAATTCTTCCCTCAGTCAAATTGTAAATGGAAATCCCACAGTTAAACGTCTTGAGAAAGTAGCAGACTTTTTCGGGGTATCAATGGATTTGTTTTTTGAACGAGAAAAACCTTTCAAAGCCTGTCCATCTACTCATGGGAATAATGAGCAACGATACAAAGAAAAAATTGAACTACTGGAACGCCTCATTGAAGAGAAAGATAAAAGAATTTGTCTTTTAGAACAAATGAATCAATTGATTAACTCCGCTGAGAATCAGACAAATTTGGGACCAAGAAAATAGAATAATAACACAATCGAAAACGTAGCAGCTTGAATATCAGAATTGGGAAAGAAGGACAAAGTTTCTGTAGAGTTCGAGCCTCTCTTCCCGTGCCGAGATAAAAAGCTGTAACTCAAAAAGTTGCAGCTTTTGTTCGTTTATAGGTCGGACAAATATCGGACAACCCATTTTCATGATGTCAAACCGTACTGCGTTTTCGAACTCGAAAAACGTAGAAAAAAATGTTTTCAAACCATAAGAAAAGTGCTTCCTTAGCCAGTATAATTTCGTACACTCCACCCAAGCTGCACACAGGCAAAAACTGGTATATTGACTTCTCAGCATACGATCCGCTTGAACAGAAAATGAAGCGCAAAAAGTATATGCTTGATGGAATACCAAAGATAACCGACCGTCGCCGCCAGGCTAACGAAATCATCACAAACCTTAATATAAAGCTCCGTTCCGGCTGGAATCCGTGGGCAAATGTCGAGAACTCAAGACAATACACACCGTATATAGATATTATCCAAAGGTATCATATATATCTGGAGAAACTGTATGCCGCCGGTACCATTAAGGAGAATACGCTAAAGGATTATGAGAAACGGCTACGAGTATTTGAAGAATACACAGCCAGACACATTCCGGCTATCGTGTATGTTTATCAGATAGACCAACCTTTCATTTCTGACTTTTTAGATTATATACTGCTCGACCGTGATTCTTCAGCCAGAACCCGAAACAATTATCGTACCTGGCTGTCTTCACTCTGTAACTGGATGATGGAAAAGCAGTACCTTATCAAGAATCCGGTAGAAAATATCCGCATGCTACAGGAAGAGGAGAAAAAACGGTCTGCCCTATCGATCAAAGACATACAAAAACTGAAGAAATATCTCAAGAAAGAGAATCCATATTTCCTGTTCTTATGCCAGTTCGCTTATTATACCTTTATCCGTCCGGACGAAATAACCAATATCAAGCTATCCGACATCTACCTGAAGGAACAAAAGGTATTCATCGCATCAAGCATCAGCAAGAACCGCAAAGACGGCATGGTCGGTCTTAATGACAAGCTCATCAAAGCAATGCTTGATCTTGATGTCTTCAAAAACCCCAGTGATTATTATCTATTTACGTGAGTTCGGGATAAGATATAGCTTATAAAAGTTGGTAATCTCGCAAATAT
>ERZ772901.2601-NODE-2601-length-11107-cov-3.161419_pt1 | contig 11107 bp, 9 predicted proteins | sample MGYA00512123_ERZ772901 | MGnify/ENA primary metagenome ERZ772901 (study PRJEB29015, sample SAMEA2737711) | human gut metagenome | biome: human gut; feature: human-associated habitat; material: faeces | place: China | collected 2012 ...
GAGAGTGCAAAGCACGTAGCAATCTGGTATCAAAGGGGTCAAAATACCTTTTGACTCCAACATCATTGCTATGTAAAAGAGGGAACAGAAATTATCACATCTATCCTGTTTCCTCTTTACATGTTCTCCTACTCAAACAATCCGATTGCCTCGTTAATGCTTTTCACTCCAATGATTTTGATCCCCCCAATACTCTTCACGCTATCCAGAGATACTTCCGGCACAATACACGTCTCAAATCCAAGCTTCTTCGCCTCTGCCACCCGCTGTTCCGGCATATTTACCGCCCGGACTTCTCCACTTAATCCAACTTCTCCAAACACAATCGTCCGTTCATCAAATGGTCTGTTCTTATAGCTTGATACGATCGCCATCACGATTCCAAGGTCTATCGCGGGTTCATTGATCTTGATACCTCCGGCAATATTTACATAGGCATCATAATTTCCAAGATGATATCCAATCCTTTTTTCCAAAACCGCCATCAGAAGGTTCACCCTGTTGTAATCTGTTCCTGCTGCTGTTCTTCTTGGCATTCCAAAATTGCTTTCGCATACCAGCGCCTGGATTTCCAGCAAGATCGGACGTGTTCCTTCCATAGAACATGCCACAACAGATCCAGATGCATTTTCCGGGCGCCCATTCAGCATAAATTCTGATGGATTTTCCACCTCCCGAAGACCATCTCTTCGCATTTCAAATACACCAATCTCATTCGTCGAACCAAAACGATTTTTCACTCCTCGAAGAATCCGGTAAGATGCATGCCTGTCTCCTTCAAAATACAGAACCGTATCTACCATATGTTCCAATACTCTTGGACCGGCGACAGTTCCTTCTTTTGTAACATGTCCGACAATAAAAATCGAAATCCCAAGCCCTTTTGCAAGCTGCATCAGCGTATTTGTTGCCTCTCTGACCTGCGACACACTTCCCGGTGCGGAACCGACTTCTTCACTGTACATTGTCTGAATCGAATCAATGATCACGGTATCTGGTTTTTCCTTTTCAATCACATTGCGGATCAGTTCCAGATTAGTCTCACAAAGCAAAAGCAGATGATCATTAAATTCTCCCATCCTCTGTGCACGCAATTTAATCTGGCGAAGCGATTCTTCCCCTGATATGTACAAAACCTTTCGTTCTTTTTTTGCCAGTTTCTGACACACCTGCAGGAGCAGCGTTGACTTACCGATTCCCGGATCACCGCCTACCAGAATCAGGGAACCCGGTACGATTCCGCCTCCCAGTACACGATCCAGTTCTTTAATCTCGGTTGTCACCCGCTCTTCATTCTCTGTCTTTACTTCTGACAATGGTACAATACGAATCTCTTTTGCCGCTTTAACTGCTGCCGTATTCGACGTTGTCACACACTCTTCCACGAAAGAGTTCCATTCCTTGCACATTGGGCACTGCCCCAGCCATTTTGATTCTTCATGCCCACAATTCTGGCAGAAAAAAACCGACTTTTTTGCCTTCGCCATATTCCATCTCCTTATCTATCTTAAAAAATTACCAATTGCTTCTCTTGCCTGTTCCCAGTTTATATACTTTCGGTAAAGAAAGAGCCTGCCGAAGCAGACTCTTTTACTTTTCTTAAATACCTATGTACTTCAAACAACTCTTGCTGTAATCATTATCCTACTTTCTTACAACCTTGATCTCAACGCTTTCTTTTCCAAGTTCCGCACTTACACTAAGCTTTGCGCTTAAGTTTGTCTTCATATCACCAACATTCATATCATTCATATATACGATATAATCTGTATCCGGTTCAAGTTCCAGTGTGATCTGTGCATCTCCTGTCCCTGATACCTTGAATGAGATCACATCTTCTGATACTTCAAAATGCTCTACTGCAGTTCCCGGAACAGATTCATATACGAACATTCCATTCTTTTCAAGCTTTGTAATCTCTTTAAATGTCTTTACTTTATATATATCTCCCTGAAATTCAAATCCATCCTTTTTTGTCTTTGTATCCAGAGTGTAATCACCGAAACTGAGTGTTCCGTCTAATTCACTTCTGATAAGCTCTTTGACTACTGTCATTGTTCAAATCCTCCTAATGGTCTTTCTCTTTCGACTTGTGGACTGTGAATTTTCCACATCCGAACCGTTTTTCTTATTATATAATAAAACTTCTTCTTTTGCTAGCTGTTTATCTCTCTGACTGTAAATTTTATTTCCTTTTTAGAAATACCGGCTTCCACATGGTCTCCACGTTTGATCTCACCATTCAAAAGTGCTTCCGCAAGTTTGTCTTCCAACTGGCTCTGTACTGCCCTTCTCAGCGGTCTTGCACCATACTTCTTGTCACTTCCGGTCTCAACGATATGCTTCTTCACAGAATCACGCACAACCAGTATAATTTCAAGCTGCTCTTTTGCTCTCTGCACAACTTCTTTACACATCAGCCCTACGATCTTCTTCATATTGTCCTCATTCAGCGGATGGAATACGATGATCTCATCAATACGGTTCAGGAACTCTGGGCGGAATAACTGCTTTACTTCGTCCATCACATTTGCTTTCATACGCTTGTAATCCGCCTTCTGGTCTTCCTGCTGGGTAAATCCAAGCTTCTTCGGTTCAATGATTGCCTTGGCACCTGCATTGGACGTCATAATGATAACCGTATTGCGGAAATCTACTTTTCTTCCCTGCGAATCCGTAATATGTCCGTCATCCAGTACCTGAAGTAAAATATTAAACACATCCGGATGTGCTTTCTCAATCTCATCAAACAAAATGACAGAATATGGATTTCTGCGTACTTTTTCGCTGAGCTGTCCGCCATCCTCATGTCCCACATACCCCGGAGGCGATCCGATCATCTTGGATACACTGTGCTTCTCCATATATTCGGACATATCTACCCGGATCATATCCTCTTCATTGCCAAAGAGTGCTTCTGCAAGAGCTTTGGAAAGCTCCGTCTTTCCGACACCTGTAGGACCAAGGAATAAGAATGAACCAATCGGACGTGCCGGATCTTTCAATCCAACTCTTCCTCGTTTTACCGCTTTGGAAAGTGCCTGGATTGCCTCTTCCTGACCAATCACACGCTTCTCCAGTGTTTTATCCAGCTTTTTCAGGCGTTCGCTCTCAGATTCATTCAGTCTTGTTACCGGGATTCGTGTCCACATGGAAATTACATCCGCAACATCTTCTTCAGTTACCGGAACTTTTTTCTTTTCATTCTTTTTATTGAAACGCTTTTTCGCCTGCTCTAATTTCTTTTCTGCTTCCTTCTGTTCTCTATGGAGCTCCGATGCTTTTTCAATATCTCCTGCTTTCAGTGCCACTTCTTTTTCCTGCTCCAGCTTTCCACAGCGGATTTCTGTCCCAACAATATTCTCCGGCACTTTAAATCCACGAAGTTTTACTTTTGAACAGCTTTCATCCAACACATCAATTGCCTTATCCGGAAGGAAACGGTCATTGATATAACGGCATGACATATGTACTGCCGCTTTCAACGCATCCTCTTCGATCTCTACATCATGATGAGCCTCATATTTTTCTTTCAGGCCTTCCAGGATCCGGATACACTCGTCTTCTGTCGGTTCTTCAACCGTAACCGGCTGGAATCTTCTTTCCAGAGCCGCATCCTTCTCAATATACTTGCGGTATTCCGTAAGAGTTGTTGCACCGATCAGCTGCATCTCCCCTCTTGCCAGAGATGGTTTCAGAATATTGGATGCATCAATCGCGCCCTCTGCACCACCGGCACCGATAATGGTATGAAGTTCATCTAAGAAAAGGATAATATTGCCCGCCGTCTTTACCTCACGGATCAGTTTTTTCATGCGCTCTTCAAATTCACCACGATACTTGGAGCCTGCAATCATCCCCGGAAGATCCAGCACCATGATCCGCTTATCTTTCATGCTTTCCGGAACAATTCCTTCCGCGATCTGTCTTGCAAGCCCTTCCACGATTGCTGTCTTACCGACTCCCGGCTCTCCCACAAGGCACGGATTATTCTTGGTCCGTCTGCTCAGGATCTCCATGATACGTGCAATTTCTTTTTCACGTCCAATAACCGGATCCAGCTTTCCTTCTCTTGCTTCCTGTGTCAGATCCGTACTGTACTGGTCTATAATTCCGCCAACATTTTCCCCATCCTTCTGATTTTCCATATATTCTTTCGGATCAATTCCCGCCGCAAGCAGAAGATCCTGAAAAAGTTTTTGAATATTTACATTCAGGGTCATCAACATACGGGTAGCCACACAATCTCCATCTTTGAGCATTGTAAGCAGAAGATGTTCGGTTCCGACTTTTTCAGATGCAAGCTGCGCTGCCTCATTCTGGCTTTCTTCCAGAATATATCGAAGTCTCGGACTGTACTCCAGATGCTTTCTTTCCTTCTTAGCTGCCTCAGGAGCAGATACAAGGATATCCATTGCTTTTTCCATCTGTTCTTCATCGACTTTATTCTTATCAAGCACCTGCCCTGCAACTCCGGTAAAAACCCTCTTAAGCCCGAAAAGAAGATGTTCTGTCCCAACATATGGATGCTTCAGTTCGGCTGCAATCTTCCGTGCCATATTCAGCGCTTCCTGCGCCTGCCTTGTATATTGCTTTTCTGCCATATAATTTTAGTCTCCTTTTTTCAATCTATCTCTGTTCATAATCTGCATAGATCTCGTCTACCAGTTCATGAACTTCTTCTTTCGTAATGTTTTTGCAACTTCCTTTTGCCAGAAGTACCCGAAGCTGCTCTTTCAGATCCTGCAAAGCTTCCAGCTTATCTTCATCAATACAGATCACCGCACCTCTTCGTCTGTCAAGCTGAAGAAAACCTTCCTGCCGCAGGACATTGTATGCCTTATTCACTGTATGCATATTGATTCCGATATTATCTGCCAGCTGTCTCACAGACGGCAAAGTATCTCCTTCATGAATCGTCGAAGTGGCAATTCCCATAATGATCTGATTCCTGAGCTGTATATAAATCGCCTCATCACTGTTAAAATCAATTTCAATCAGCATAAAACGCACTCCTTTTTCTATTGTACCGGCATCGCCATTGTTATATTTATGTTAGCACAGACGACACTTTTTGTAAAGGAAACAGTATGTAAAAAAGCACTACCTCTTCTTACTCACACTTTTTTGTGCTTTCCGTTTCAGAAGTAATGCTTTTCATTTCTTATTTCCGATTTCTTTCTCTCACGTTCAAACCTCTTCAACCTAAAATTTTCTTCAGATCCTCATCTACTGTACTGATCGGGGTAATCTGATACTCTTGTACCAGGTAATTCAGAACATTCGGTGACACAAACGCCGGAAGCGTCGGACCCAGGTAAATATTTTTGATTCCGAGCGCCAGAAGTGTCAGCAGAATCGCAACCGCTTTCTGTTCATACCATGACAGGATCATAGACAGTGGAAGTTCATTTACCTCACACCCAAACGCTTCTGCAAGAGCAATTGCAACTTTAATCGCACTGTACGCATCATTACACTGTCCCATATCCAAAATTCTTGGAATCCCCTCAATTTCTCCGAGCCTCAGATCATTCAATCTGTATTTTCCACATGCCAGCGTCAGGATGATCGTATCCATCGGTGTCTTTTTCGCAAATTCCGTATAGTAGCTCCGGCCTGGTGCTGCGCCATCACAGCCTCCGATCAGAAAGAAATGCCTGATTTTCCCCTGCTTTACCAAATCCACGATCTTTCCTGCATTTTCCAGAACTGCGTTGTGTGCAAATCCGGTCATCACGGTTGTTCCTCCATTAATCCCTGTCATCGGATGATCTTCCGGATATCCACCGCATTCCAATGCTTTCGCAATAACCGGCGTAAAATCTTTGTCCGCACCAATATGAACCATCTCCGGATAAGACACCACCGAAGTTGTAAACACCCGGTCTGCATAGCTCTGTCTGACCGGCATCAGACAATTTGTCGTAAATAAAATTGGCGCAGGAATATTATGGAACTCAAATTGCTGACTCTGCCAGGCCGTTCCGAAATTGCCTTTCAAATGCGGATATTCCTTTAATTTTGGATATCCGTGTGCCGGAAGCATTTCACTGTGCGTATAAATATTGATTCCTTTATCTTTGGTCTGCTCCAGAAGCAGCTTCATATCATGCAGATCATGACCACTGACTACAATAAACGGTCCCTTTTCTATCGTAAGCGGAACTTCCGTCGGAATTGGATCTCCATAGCTTTCCGTGTTTGCTTTATCCAGAAGTTCCATGCAGCGCAGGTTGATTTTACCGGTTTCTATGACTACCGGAAGCAGTTCTTCCATCCCTTTTTCTTCTCCCAGAATCCTCATTCCCTTATAAAAGAAATTCATAATCTCCGCATCCACATATCCCAGTGCCCATGCATGATAAGCATATGCCGCAGTCCCTCGTAAGCCAAACAAGATCAATGACTTTAACGAACGGATATCTTCCGATGCCTCCCAGATCTTCTGTACATTATAAGCATCTTTTCCTGGTTTTCTGTTTTCTGCTTCTTCTCTGATCTCATCTGACAGTTTTTTCACTGTATCACTGTTGAAATTTACATTTGTAATCGTGGTAAACAGACCTTTTAACATCAGTTCATCCGAAGATCTGCTTCTTTCATTTTCTGTAACTGCCCTTGCCAGCCGGATCAGTTCACCAGTCAGTTCATCTTGAAGATTTGCTGTATCCGACTTTTTCCCACATACACCTGTATGTCCTTCGCAGCCCGTGTTATGAGCGGTCTGCTGGCATTGAAAACAAAACATTTCCTCCATTTCTTTTTCCTCCATTTCTTTTTATTAGCATGTCAAAATATAGAAAATCTATACCGGAAGAACATTTTTCTTTATTATTCAAATAATATTTTTTCAAACATCCAGACTATGGTTCGCAAACTAAAAAAGGATAGCCCCACAGACTTTCATCTGCAAGCTATCCTTTTCTGCACGATTCTATTTCAGATTTTTTATTCTACGATGAGTCCTTCTTTTTCAATCACATCGATTACCTGAGTCACATACTTTTCGCAAAGCTCGTCCGTCGCCGCTTCAACCATGACACGGATTACCGGTTCCGTTCCACTTTCACGGACAAGGATTCTTCCGTCATCTCCAAGTGCTTCTGCAACTGCATCGACTGCTTTGACCACTTCCGGATTCTCCCTTGCTGTCTTCTTATCTGCCACACGCACATTTTTCAGAAGCTGTGGATAGATTTTCACTTCTTCTGTCAGATGTCCGAGGGACTGTTTGGTCTCCATGATAACTTCCATCAGCATCAGAGAAGTCAGAATACCATCTCCTGTCGTTGCATGCTTACTGAAAATAATATGTCCGGACTGTTCACCGCCCAGCATGAATCCATTCTTGACCATGTTCTCATAGACATATTTGTCGCCGACCTGTGTCTTTTCGTACTTCATGCCAATCTTGTCGCATGCTTTATAAAGTCCAAGATTCGACATGATAGTAGTAACGATGGTATCGTCTTTTAATTGACCATGTTCTTTCATATATTTGCCACACACATAAAGGATCAGATCCCCGTCAACAACATTTCCATTCTCATCAACAGCAATGCAGCGGTCCGCATCTCCATCGTATGCAAATCCGACATCCAGACCATTTTCTTTTACATATTCCTGGAGCACGTTAATATGTGTAGAACCGCAATTTGTGTTGATATTGGTTCCATCCGGCTCATTATTGATTACATAAGTTTTTGCTCCAAGTGCATCAAATACGCTTTTGGCAATACTTGAAGAACTTCCGTTGGAACAATCCAGTCCGACTTTCACATCTTTAAAAGAACGGGTTGCCAGACTGATCAAATGTCCGATATAACGGTTTCTTCCTGCTGCATAATCTACGGTTCTTCCGATCGCCTCTTTTTTAGCAAGCGGAATTTCTCCGGATTCCCCATCAATATAAGCTTCCACTTTGGCTTCTACTTCTGCTTCCAGCTTCTGACCTTTACTGTTGATCACTTTGATTCCATTATCATAGTACGGGTTATGGCTTGCAGAAATCATAATTCCGCAGTCAAAATCTTCGGTTCTTACCACGTAAGACACGCTTGGAGTTGTCGTCACATGAAGAAGATATGCATCTGCTCCTGACGCAGTAAGTCCTGCCGCCAGTGCATATTCAAACATATAGCTGCTTCTTCTGGTATCTTTACCGATCACGATTCTTGCCTTGTGTTCCTGTCCGTAATACCAGCCAAGATAACGTCCTACCTTAAACGCATGCTCTACCGTCAGTACTACATTGGCTTCTCCACGGAATCCATCTGTTCCGAAATATTTACCCATAATTATTATCTCTCCTCCGGCTTAAAGCCTTTCTTTATTCTGCAAATCTTGCTGTCTGTTCCCGGATCAACTGCTGATCTTCAAAATAGTTGATCTTCATCGCATCTTTTACTTCTTTTAAAGTCTGTGCTGCCACTTTTTCAGCTTCAATACTTCCTTTATGAAGGATCTCGTAGATCTCCGGAATCTTCTTCTCCAGTTCTTTTCTTCTTGCACGGATCGGTGCAAGCTCTTCCTGCATAACCGCATTCAGGAACTTCTTAACCTTAACGTCACCAAGTCCACCACGTCTGTAATGATCCTTCAATTCATCCAGATTCTTATAATCCGGCAGATATTTTTCAAAATGTTCATCTGTACAGAATGCATCCAGATAAGTGAAAACGGAATTCCCTTCTACCTGTCCCGGATCAGATACCTTCAAATGATTCGGATCTGTATACATTCCCATGATCTTCTGTCTTACTTCTTCCTCGGAATCAGACAGATAAATACAGTTACCAAGGGATTTACTCATCTTTGCTTTTCCATCCGTTCCAGGAAGACGGCAACAGCTTTCGTTCTCCGGAATCAGCGCTTTCGGCATAACCAATGCTTCTCCATATACACTGTTGAATTTGTGTACGATCTCACGGCACTGTTCGATCATCGGAAGCTGATCCTCACCTACCGGTACAGTTGTTGCCTTAAACGCTGTGATATCTGCTGCCTGGCTGATCGGATAAGTAAAGAATCCTACCGGAATACTTGCTTCAAAATTACGCATCTGGATCTCCGATTTAACCGTTGGGTTTCTCTGAAGACGGGATACCGTAACCAGATTCATATAATAAAAAGAAAGTTCTGTCAGTTCCGGTACCTGTGACTGGATGAAAATCGTGGATTTCTCCGGATCCAGTCCGCATGACAGATAATCCAGTGCAACCTCAATAATATTCTGACGTACCTTTTCCGGGTTATCTGCATTATCAGTCAATGCCTGTGCATCTGCGATCATGATAAAGATCTTGTCATATTCTCCGGAATTCTGCAGTTCTACTCTTCGCTTTAAGGATCCAACATAATGTCCGACATGAAGCCGTCCGGTTGGTCTGTCACCTGTTAAAATAATTTTCTCCATTGTTTTTATGTTCCTCTCTGTCGTATTATTCCTGTCTTTTCTTTATTCTTCTTTGTCCGTATCCTCAGCCGGAAGCTCAGATGTACAGTATGCACATCTGGTTGCTGCGATCGGGATTTCTGACATGCAGTACGGGCAGATCTTCGTAGCCGGTGCTGCTGGTGCTTCTTCCTCCTTCTTAAGCAGCTTTTCTGTTCTTGAAGCAAGATTGTTCATCACTTTTACAAAACAAAAAATAACAAGTGCCATCAGAAGAAAGTTGATCACCGCTGTAATAAAATTGCCATATTTGATCGTGTCATTCTCACCAGATCCGATCCGGATCACCCAGTTGGAAAAATTGACCCCACCAGTCAGAAGACTGATCACCGGCATGATCATATCATTTACAAGAGAATTCACAATCGACTGGAATGCACCACCAATAATAACGCCGACTGCAAGATCCATTACATTTCCCCTTGCAATAAATTCTTTGAATTCTGCAATAAATCCTTTTTTAGCCATCTCAAATCCTCTTCTCTCGTTCCTTTTAGTCTTCTGCGCCATATAAGGATATTGTACTACATTCCAAACAGGATTTCCACTATAATTCCGCACACTACACTGATTCCGTAAAGTGTTGCGACGATCATCACATTCTTCTTCCAACTATGGTTCGTCTTAAAAAGCACGATCAGTCCGATTCCGGCACATGACAAAAGTCCGGCAAACATACTGCCGACATTTAAGACTCCCTCAAGATAAAATTTCGTAATTGTAATAGAAGCTGCGCAGTTCGGAATCAGACCGACAAGACCAGCCAGAAAAATTCCGGCAATTGGATAATGCGTCACCACGTTCATGACCTCTTCCATTCCAATCAACTCCACAACTGCATTTAACGCAAAAGAAATTACATATATAAATACCAGAATCTGTACCGAATGGATGAGTGCTGATTTTACAATGCTTCCTTCTTCACAGTGACAGTGGTCATGCTCACAGATATCATGAATGTGCAGCCCTCTCTGGTATCCTTTGCCTAGCACCCGCACTCCGATATCAACCAGAATCCCTGCAACAATACCAACGATGATCTTTCCGATTAAAATTGCCATGATCTTACGGACATCCGCCTGCTCTGAGATCAGGATCGGAAGCATCTCATCTGATGTAGACAGAAAAACAGCGATCATCGTTCCAACTGTGATGACTCCGCCGGAATACAGATTTGCTGCTGCTGCCGAAAATCCGCACTGCGGAACAACGCCCAGTATCCCACCGATCACAGGTCCTTTTTTCCCTGCTCCAAGAAGCATCCGCACCGTCTTCTGACCGGCTTTATTCTCCAGATATTCCATCGCAAGGTATGTCAGGAAAAGGAAAGGTATCAGTTTCACAGTGTCAATTGTTGTATCTTTTAGTATATCTATAAACAGTTCCATCTTGTATCTCCCTTCTTGGTTTTACTATTCTAATCCGTTTTGTCATTTTACACTGTCGCTGACAAAAAAGCAAGTAGAATAAATTAGTGTGGCAAAGCAACAGAAATAAATGGGATAAATTCTATTTATTTCTGCTGCTTTGCCCTTCTACTTTATTGGTGAGAACCAGACCAGTAGCCCCGGTACGTTTTCTATAGCAATAAGAAAGAATGTGCCTCAGCACATTCTCGCGCCGAGCGCGGTCGCTTGCGACATTCTTCAT
>ERZ772901.2623-NODE-2623-length-11014-cov-3.370381_pt1 | contig 11014 bp, 7 predicted proteins | sample MGYA00512123_ERZ772901 | MGnify/ENA primary metagenome ERZ772901 (study PRJEB29015, sample SAMEA2737711) | human gut metagenome | biome: human gut; feature: human-associated habitat; material: faeces | place: China | collected 2012 ...
CACAGCGACTACAGAGCAGATGGGATATGGTATTGTTTCTTTTTTCGTCTACACGAAATCTACAATTATTATTTTGTCTTCACAGTCTTTATTGCAGACCATTTTGATGTAGCTGTCTGATATCCGGCTTTTGTATATACGGCGCGGATGCGGACTTTATATCTTGTTTTCTTTTTCAGTTTCTTAAGCTGAGCAGATGTGATCTTAGCCTTGGAAACTTTAATTGTTTTTGTAGCTTTTTTGTTACCGAATCCTTTTGTTGTGTACTGGATTTCATAACCGGTAGCTTTCTTAACCTTTTTCCATGTAACTTTTGCTTTGTTCTTTGTTGTTTTTCCAACTTTAAGAACAGGTTTGGAAAGTTTTACGTTTGATTTCTTTAATGCTGGTTTAGTAGCAGGTTTTTTAGTTGTTGTTGTGTCTGGATTAGAAGGCGTTGCAGGTTTAGAAGGAGTAACAGCTTTTTCTTTTAAGCCTGAAAGAGCTTCTGTAAGTTTTGTGTTTGCAGCATCAACAATTGCCTGTGTGTTAGCGGATTTTGCTTCTTTTGCTTCTGTTAAAGCAGTCTGAAGTGCTTTCCAGGTTTCAGCAGTATATTTGCTGCTATCAAGTTCTTCTGCTTTTTTGATGGAAGCTTCAAGGATAGAAGTATTCAGCTGTACAGTTCCAGATACAGATGGGTAACCGGTTGATGTAAGCTCTATTGTGTAAGAAGCAGATTTGTCTGCAAATACAGGTGTGGAAGAACCATCTTTACCTTTAATTGCTGCATTGAAGTTAATGTTTCCGTCTGCATCAAATAAATCAGTAGCTTTAATTCCGCCTTTTCCTGTTTTTTCTACCCCATTAATTTTAATAGATGTAATATTATTTACATATTTTTTAAAGTTGACACCGGCAGGAAGAGTAACCTGATTATTTTTATTAATGGAGATATCTCCAGTCTTGTAGCCAGATTCTAATGTGAAGGAGGCTACAATATCAGAGTAAGTATCATCTGTAAATACCATAGAATAGGAACCCACACCAGTATTATCTGTAGCTTTTATCGTCAGAGTATTGTTTGCGTATGTATAATCTGTACCTTCTGTCAGGACAGTTTTTCCCATACTTACGCTGCTTAAAGTATAATTAGAACCAGAAGGAACAGCAGCAGTATCAACAGAAACGGTTGCACCATCTTTAAAGTTATCGTTGGCGGTAGCTTTAATGCTGTCAGAACCAGCTAAAGTTTTACATTTTAAGTTAGTATTAATAACAATATCAGCATCGTTTTTTACAAGATAAGTAACTTTTTTAATTGTTTTACCTTGTAAAGCTTCATGACGATTATAATCAATTGTGTTTCCATGCTTTTCTTTAAATCCATCTGTTACGGCAAAGGAGAATTTGCCTCCAATCCAGATGTTTTCCAGATGCTCCATACCGTATTTCTTGCCATCTTCGTCTTCAACGATGATACCAAGTAAGGAATCTTTAGCACTTAAATTAGAAAGAGGGCTGTTTTCAGAAGTTACAGGATCTACTTCATATTGTCCGTAGGAAGACTGTGTTTTGATAGTAAGTGTATCAGAAGTATCTTCGATAACCTCAGATTTCATGGCTGTCAAAGTACCATCACCATTTAAGATTTTATATTCAGATGGTGTCGTATCAGATAACTTCATAGAACTAATAATTTCTAATAATTTATTGCTGCATTCTTTATTATCGGAAATAGCCTTTTTCGCATTTTCATATAATGAAGTTGGAACAGCAATATTTACGTCTTTTATACCGATAATAGAGCCACCCTGTTCGCTTGTATTATCTTCTGAATACGTACTGGAGAAGTAATTTTTGTATTTATTAGTTGTAGCACTACTTACTGCATCATACATACCACTTTCGCGATAAGAAGCTGCTTTATCAGAAGTGAGGTCTAAAGTAGTATCCTCTTTTACATCTTTTAATTCTCCGTAATAGAAATCTGCATAAGAAAGATTCGCTGTTCCGTATACATATTTATCAAGAGCATTTTTAGCGTCTGTAAGATGTTTGATTGCCTCATCAACCTCTGCCTGATTAGGAGCCTCTTTTGCTAAAATGTCTTTTGCTTCTTTTAATTCTGTTTCGAAGCTATTCCAGCTCTTTTCTGTATAATCCGATGGGTTTAATCCTTCAACAGAAGAAACAAGTTTGTTTAACTCAGTTGTATCGCCAGCATTTGTGTCAGGTTTTACAATGTTTGCATCAGTAGCTTCAAAGTTATATGTAGAATCAGCGTATCCAAGAGCATAAATGGTTAAACTCCAGTAGCCAGTTCCGTCATATCCTTTTGGAAGCTGGCAGCGAATAGAATTTGTAAGACCTAACTGGATTCCCATACTTTTATGCATCCAGTTATCAGCAGCAAACTTTGTTCCGTAAGTGGCAAGTGCCTTAGAACGTGTGCTGTCATTTCCATAGTAGGTCCATTTTACAGCCTGCATATTAGCGCCAAGATCGCCGTAATTTTTTGTGAAATCTACACGAAGAAATTCACCGTAGCTACCGCTTGCATCCTTTACAGTTGCTCCCATATTGTTTAAATCAGCAGTTTTAAGAGTCTTATCTTTAATACCAGAAGAAGAGCCGTTACTTCTTTGGGTAAATGTGAAGGAACCATCACTCTGCTTTTCGGCAGTCTTTAGGCCATTGGTATCCTTATCAACAGATGCAGTAACATTATAATCCTGCAGATTCTTTTCTCCATAGCCACCAATTAAGGTACCGTTATTTTCTACAACGGAATACTTTTCTTTAAAGCTGGCATAGTCAGAAGATTTTACTTTGACAGGAACATATTTTAATCCAAGAACATCATATTCTGTCATAGTCTGTGTAGTGCCATCGGTTAAGGTGAGAGTACCTCTGTTCCATCCGGCACTGGTACCATCTGTAAAGTAGACAGTTTTTCCATCACTGCTCCAATGGGAAACACTATATTCTCCTTCAGCAGTTTTAATAACTGCAGTACACTGATAACTTCCGCGGTGAAGTCCGTGATTAGTGGTAGCTCTTGTTACTGCATCAAAGGCACCTTTATCTTTTTCATCGTGTGAATCAGCTGTATCAGAAGACGTGGTATCACCTGCTGCCATAACTCCTTCAGCCTTCCAATATTCAGCCCATGTCAGGCCTGCATAGCAGTAAACGTAGTCATCACTATTTTCTGCTGTCTGTGTCTGTACTGTAGATACACTTGCTGCTTTTACAACTGCTGGAGTAATACTGGAAAATACAGTAGTACAAGTCATTGCAAGAGCAAGAGTACCTGCTACAAGTAATTTGTTTCTCATAAGTTCCTCCTTATATTATAATTGGTATTTAAGTTAGCTTATTCTAACGAAAAATATAATAATATACTATTATTAGCTGTGTCAAACTGTATATATATTAATGAAAAAAGTTCTCATTTTCTTATAAAAAAATTGCATTGTCAGAATATTTTCTATATAATGTATGAAGTTAGAAAGAACTAATGAAAGTAAGTTTCAAGATAATGGAGGATTGTTGTGATAAATTTTAGAAAAAAAGCAGTTGCGATGTTACTGGCCACTGTGTTCACTGCAGGAATGCTTTCCGGATGTGGAACATCAGTAGATACAGAGAAAAGTAAGAATGATAGTAGAAAGGCTGTGGAGCAGACAACACAGGCAGAAGCGGATACAAATAGTAAGACTCAAAATGAAGAGGACAAATCAGAATCAAGAGATATTTTTGCGATGGATACGTATATGACTTTAACGGCTTACGGAAAGAATGCTAAGAAAGCGTTGGACGAGGCGGTTGATGAGATTAACAATATTGAACAGCTTGTTTCTACGGGGATTGACAGCAGTGAAGTTTCGCAGATTAATAAGAATGGAAAAGGTTCGGTATCAGAAACAACAGGATATCTGATTAAGCGCTCAAAAGAGATTTATGACAGCACGAATGGAGTGTTTGACATTACGATTTACCCGATTATGCAGGCGTGGGGGTTCCCGACGGAGAACTATCGTGTTCCCGGAAAGAAAGAGCTGAAGAAGTTAAGGGGACTGATGGGAGCAGATCACGTTTTATATGATGAGAAAAAACAGGAGGTCACTTTAAATAAGGAAGGAATGAAGATTGACCTTGGTGGAATTGCGAAAGGATATACTTCTTCAAAAGTAATGGATATTTTTAAAGAAAATGGGATTTCTAGTGCAGTAATCAGTCTTGGCGGTAATGTGCAGACACTAAACGGAAAGCCAGATGGTTCTGACTGGAGAGTGGCAGTTGAGAATCCGGCAGATACGGGAAGTTATATTGGAGTGCTTTCTATAAAGGATAAGGCAGTGATTACTTCTGGGGGATATGAGCGTTATTTTAAGCAGGATGGAAAAACATATCATCATATTATTGATCCGGCTAATAGATATCCGGCAAATAATGGTCTGACTTCTGTTACGATCGTATCAGATGACGGAACACTTGCAGACGGTTTGTCCACATCATTATTCATTATGGGACCGGAAAAAGCACAGAAATACTGGAAAGAACACAGTGATGAGTTTGACACGATTCTTGTAAAAGATGACGGAAGCATTCTAGTTTCAGAGGGACTCGCAGAGTATTTTACCAGTGAGTCTGATTTTACGATAATAAAAAAATAATGATACAAAAAATTTCTCATAAAATCAAGTACAAAAAGATTTCGAGAATATAAGAATGCAAGAGTACAGGAATACAAGAATACATTCAAAAAGAAAGGGAGATATGATGAGGGAAAAGTGGAAAAAATATGTTGAAAAATTTAAAAGTCTTGGTGATAAGGTTTCAGGTGTGAAAGGAATTACAGCGGTAATTCCGGCGGTTTGCCTGGCGGTTCTTATGGTGACAGTACTTACCGGATACAAAACCCCACAGGCAAAAAAGTATGAAGCTTCAGAGACAGAAGACATCAGTCAGATTAAGGAAGCGCTTGCGAAGGAAAGTACAGCAGCAATGGCAGAAACAACGAAAAAGAATACAACAAAGAAGGGAAAGAAGGGGGCTATTGATGTAAAAGATGGAACGTATAAAGGTTCTGCAAACGGATATGGCGGAAAAGTTACAGTAAATGTTACTGTAAGTAAAAAGACAATGACGGCGATTGATATTGTCAGTGCTCCAGGTGAGACGGATTCTTTCTTTCAGCGTGCAAAAGGGGTTATTGATGAGATGCTTACGGCACAGAGTACAGATGTAGATGTCGTGTCTGGAGCAACATACAGTTCAAATGGAATTATCGGTGCGGTGAAAAATGCACTTTTTGGAACGGAGTCTAATAATGCGACAGTAGCGAACGCAGGTAATGCAGCTGGTTCGGCTCCGAGTGTTTCTAAAGTGAGTGAGTCTGGAACATGGAAAGATGGAACTTACACTGGCTCCGGTAAAGGATTTGGTGGAACTATTTCTGTAAAAGTAACAGTAAAAGATGGAAAAATCAGCGCGATTGATGTAACAAGCGCATCAGGAGAAACTGCTTCCTATTTTAGTAAGGCAAAAGGAATTATCCCAAAGATGATCAGCGGACAGACTACAAATGTGGATGCGGCATCTGGAGCAACCTATAGTTCCAATGGAATTATTACCGCAGTAAGAAATGCTCTTTCAAAGGCGGAAACAGGGAAAAGCAGTACGAAAAAGAAAAAGAAGAAAAACAAAAAAAATAAGAAAAAAAACAGTGGTTCTAACAGCAATAATAACAACAATAATATTGCAGCACCGGCAGAAGGGTATGAAGATGGCACTTATACTGGAAGTGCGGCCTGTTCGGGAGAGCAGTTTAAGGAATATAGTGTAACGGCAAATGTAACGATTAAAAATGGAAAGATTTCTGCGGTGGAGATTTCTTCTACAGCAAAAGGAACCAACCTGAAACAGTTTATGAGCAGAGATGAGATTAAGAATCTTCCATCACTTATTGTCTCTAAAAACGGAACAAGCGGAGTAGATGCTGTCAGTGGAGCAACGTACAGTTCCCATGCTATTTTTAATGCGGTAAATGATGCTTTATCAAAGGCGAAGAAAAACAGTTCTTCTACGGAAAAGAAAGAAGAGACAACAACGGAGAAGAAGGAAGAGACGACAACAGAAAAGAAAGAGGAAACGACCACAGAAAAAAAAGAAGAGACAACGACAGAAAAGAAAGAGGAAACGACTACAGAGAAAAAAGAAGAAACAACAGAAAATCCAGACGAAGGGAAAAACTACAAAAATGGAACATACAAAGTAAGCGTAAGCTGCGAGCCGGATGAAGATGAGGATTTTGATCCGTATACGATTTCCATGGATATCACAATTAAAAAAGATAAAATTACAGAAATTTCTAATATTACCGCGAATACAAATTCAACGAATAAAGCATATACAAACGATGCAAAGAAAGGAATGGTTTCTAAAATTGTAGCAAATGGAAATGCAGATGGTGTAAATACTGTATCAGGAGCCACCTGTTCTTCTAAAGCAATTAAAGATGCATGCCAAAAAGCATTTAATACAGCAAAGAAGTAATTTTGAAAAGAGAAGCTTTTGCGTTTATTTAAGAAAAAGTTATTTGAATATTTAAAATAGTAAGAAAATTTATAAAAGATAGTAGAAAACATTTTAGAAGGGACAACGAATGAAATACAAAAACTTTTTAATCCGTTTATTTGATCTTATTCTCGTTCTGGGGCTTTTAGCAGGGTATCAGGCTGTAATTTACAGTCGTGATAAAGAAGCCACAATTGCAGAATTAAAAAGCCAGGTAAATCAGCTTCAAGGAGAAAAAGAGGATATTCTTGAAGCAGCAAAAAATTCCGGAAAGCTGGGGGCAGATGGTGCATCTGCCGGTCAGGCTGAAACGTATAAAGATGGAAACTATACTGGAAGTTCGCAGGGATTTGGAGGAGAAATCAAAGTAAAAGTAACGGTATCCGGGAAGAAGATCAGTGCGATAGACATTATAGAAGCAAGTGGAGAAGATGAAGCTTATTTATCAATGGCAAAAGATATTGTGAAGACAATACTTGATAAGCAGACGACAGATGTTGATACAATAAGCGGAGCAACCTATTCATCTACAGGAATAAAGAATGCAGTAGGACAGGCATTAGAGGGAGCAGCTAAATAATGAAAAAAAAGAAAAAAATATCGGTGCAGACAATCATAGAAGTGATGATACGGGCAGTATTTTTTATTATCTATCCAGCGTTATTTTCCACTGCATTTACCGGAATAAAATTAATTGTAGAACAAATTACACAGCGTGCAAGTCTGCAGTGGAATTCCTTTGTACAGACACTTGTTGTATTGCTGGTCTTTACCATTGTATTTGGACGATTTTTCTGTGGTTTTGCCTGTGCATTTGGAACATGGGGTGATTTTGTTTATTTTATTTCATCTATGATTCGCAAAAAAAGAAAAAAGAAACCGTTGAAATGTTTTTCAAAGGCGGGAAAGATACTTCGGTATTTAAAATATGCTGTACTGCTTGTTGTCCTGTTTCTTTGCATAAAAGGTTGCAGTAGTGCCGTTGCTGTACATAGTCCGTTCAGTGCATTTTCTCGTTTCCATCAGTTGAAGATGGCAGACAGCCTTATAGGAACAGGTCTCTTTTTATTGGTTACAGCAGGAATGGCATTGGAACCAAGATTTTTCTGTCGTTTCTTATGCCCAATGGGAGCAGTATTTTCCCTGATGCCGGTGTTACCATTTTCTGTAATCAAACGAAACAGAGAAAACTGTATTCCAAACTGTAAAGCGTGCAATTTAGTATGTCCGGCAAACCTTGAGATACCATCGGATAAAGAAGGGGATAATGCGACATCCGGTGAATGTTTCTCCTGTGGAAAATGTATCGGAAAATGTCCAAAGCAAAACACACATAATGGTTTTTTGGGAAAGCTATGGTTACCAATGCTTGTAGGAAAGGCTGTGATATTATTCGTGATATTTAGAATATTGTATTAAAAACTTTTCCAGATTTTGTCTATCAGATAAATTACTATATCAAAAAAACTTTTTCGTGTTATAATGGACAGTAATCTGTGTATAAAATTCAGTTTTGCCGTCCCAGCAGGAAAGGAGCATTTTTTGAATAAAGCGAATTTGATTATAGAAGAAGTGAATAAAGTAATTATTGGTAAAGAAAAGGTCATCCGTAAGGTGTGGATGACGATTCTCTCTGGTGGACATGTTTTGCTTGAGGATGTACCTGGTGTAGGAAAGACAACGATGGCGCTGGCTTTTTCAAAGGCTTTGGGACTTTCTTATCGAAGAATACAGTTTACACCGGACGTCATGCCATCGGATGTGGTCGGTTTCTACTATTATAATAAGGAAAATGGAAAGTTTGAATACCGTCAGGGAGCAGTTATGACGAACCTTCTGCTGGCAGATGAAATTAACCGTACTTCAAGTAGAACGCAGTCAGCACTTTTGGAGGTTATGGAAGAAGGACAGGTAACGGTAGATGGTGTGACAAGAAATATACCGGAACCATTTTTTGTTATTGCAACGCAAAATCCGCTTGGTTCTGCGGGTACGCAGATGCTTCCGGAGTCGCAGATGGATCGTTTTATGGTTCTTTTGTCTATGGGATACCCAACAATAAAGGAAGAAATGATTCTGATGAGTCAGAGAAAGGTGAGTGATCCTTTAGATGATGTGAATGAGGTTATCTCAAAGGAAGAATTACTTACTATGCAAAAGGAAGTGAATGAAATTAAGGTTTCCTCGTTAATCTATCAATATATTGCAATGCTTTCTGATGCGACACGAAGACATGATATGATTCAGTTGGGCGTCAGTCCAAGAGGGTCTCTGGCTTTATGCAGAATGGCAAAAGCGAGTGCATTTTTGGCTGGCAGAGATTATGTTGTGCCGGAAGATGTTCAGGATGTTGTAAAAGATGTTTTCCGTCATCGTCTGGTATTAAAGTCAAGAGCAAGGTTATCGAGGAAAGATGTGGATAAGATTATGGATGAAATTTGTGCCACTGTACATGTGCCAGATCGAAGAGCGGCAGGAGGAAGAAGATGACCCGAAAAAGATTATGGATGAATCGAATTAGCGGGATTGTCTGTCTGTTACTGTGGATTGCGTTAGTCATTTTTCTTTCTGGAACAACAGGGAAGATTGCCGGGATGGCATTAGGAATTATGTTGCTGGTGGCTGTCATTTATAATCTTTATCTTCCAAAAGAAGTTTCTACTCATCTGATTATTCCTGCCTATGCGCAAAAGGAAGAAAAAATTACCGGACGACTTTGTATCAGCAATACAGGAGTGTTCCCTGTTTTATCTGGGAAAGTTTTTTTACAGGTAAAGAAGACGATTAGTGGGGAAAAGGAAATATTTTCTATGAATATCAGGGCAGCGGGACGAAAAAATGGTGCGGCTGCTTTTGTTATAGATTCGGAATATATGGGATTTTTGGAAATCACGATTTTGCGGGTGGAACTGTACAGCTTTTTTGGATGTATGAAAAAGGTAACATATGTAAATCAGGAGAAGGTGGTAATGATTCTGCCACAAACAACGGAACTGCATTTTCCAGTACAAAACAGCGGAGCTGCCTGTTCTTTTTTTGATGAGGAACAAAGTGGTAAAAAGGGAAATGGTCCGGGGGAATATTTTGGAATCCGTCCGTATGTTGATGGAGATTCCATGAAGTTAATTCACTGGAAGCTAACAGGAAAAACAGATGAATATATGGTAAAAGAAGTGGAAGTTCCTATGATGCGGATGCCACTTATTTTTCTCGAAACAAGGGTAGAAAAGCTGGATGCTGCTATGATTGACGGGTTGTTAGAAGCATTTTTTTCTATTTCACAGCATATGGCACAGGAAGGACAGAAGCATTGTCTTTGTTGGTGGGATAAAAAGACCGATGGATGGAATTTTTACAATGTGGCAAATGCAATGCAGTTGGAAGAAGTGTATGCCCATGTATTTCAAAGTATGTTTTTTTCTCAGGGGAATGCAACGATAGATTCTTTTGAAAAAGAAAGAAAAGAACAGTTTTCAGAAGTGATTTATATTACAGAGTATTGGAACGAGAAACAGGCAGTTTTCGATGACTGGAACCTGACTTTATTATTAGAACGACGGGAAGCAAGAAAAGAAGAAGGGGAAGCGTTAGTACCGTATATTTTTTCGGCAGAAACCATGGGAGAGGATATTGATCGGATTTTGACAGCGTACAGGAGTGTAGATTATGGAGCATAAAAACTCATTTCACATTAAAAAATTGAATCATCAGAGTGGATTTGGCTGGGCAGAAATGATGCGGGCCGGGTATGTGTGGCTTGCTGCGCTGTTATGTTTTATCTGGTATGCTGCCGATCGTTTTGAAATGGATACAGCAGGTGTTGCTCTTTTTATCGGGGCAGCCTTTTTTATATTATTGTATTTCGTTGGGATATCTGTTGGAAAAGGTTTTACGGTTTTTATAAGCGGTTTGTATTTTTTTGTTCCATTTTTCATTCTTTCTATGGAGAATATTCGAAGAGCTTTATTGATTTTCTCCCGAACAGTCTTTGATTATCTGGCAGATTATGGACAGAGCAAAAATATTTTTCATCGTATAATTCAAAATACATCGGTAGATATGCAGACAGGAAATGTGGAGTTTTTTCCATTTGTTGTCGGAATATTGGGGATAACTTTGTGGCTTATTCTTTTTATGGCATTGTTGTGGAAAGTCCAGCCTTGTATTTTATTTTTTACCGTAGCAATCTGCTTTGCTTTTCCATTTTTTGTATGGGGAGTTCGGCCAGAATTGTTTGCAGTGTTAAGCTTTCTCATTTTTTGTTTCTTTTTCTTTGCTCCGTCTTTTTGGGGAGGAGTACTTGGAACTTCAATTCTTATTATTTTACTTCTTTTAGGAACTTTCTCAGGAATGACAAATACCGGACAGATGTCGGCAATTCAAAAGAAGTGGAATAAAGAACGATATAAAGAGGATGTATCTGTTCTTCCGGAAGGTCAGCTTACAAAGG
>ERZ772901.2629-NODE-2629-length-10994-cov-4.648505_pt1 | contig 10994 bp, 8 predicted proteins | sample MGYA00512123_ERZ772901 | MGnify/ENA primary metagenome ERZ772901 (study PRJEB29015, sample SAMEA2737711) | human gut metagenome | biome: human gut; feature: human-associated habitat; material: faeces | place: China | collected 2012 ...
TCTCAGACGCCTGCGGCGCCAGCTCCCCTGGCAGGGGAGGTGGCATCGAGCGAAGCGAAGATGTCGGAGAGGTTTCGTCCCCACAAAAACAAATCCCCCACACCGGGCGTCTCCGGTGCGGGGGTGCGGGAATGGAATCCGAGAATGTCTTCAATCGCTTCTGTCACAGAAGACAACGATGCGGGTCTTGCCACCGTAGGTGCAGGTGTACAGCACCAGATCGTGGCCGCTGTGCTCCACGGCCTCCACATCGGTGGGGTCGTGGACTTCAATGGCAGAAACCGTGTAGTGGTTCTCGATGCCGTCCATGTCGGTGAAACGGACCTCATCGCCCAGGGCGAGGGTGCCGATCTTGCCGAAATGCGACTCGTAGTTGTGCGCCGCGATGACGAGATCATCGGTGCGGGAGGAGCCGAACTGGCGGCAGGGGGAAATTTTGAGTTTGGGGTAGCTCCACTCGCTCATCACCGGCAGGTCGATGCCAATGGCGGGGATGGAGACAGTGCCCACATATTCGTAGCCGTCCAGCTCCACCACGGGCAGCTCCGGGTCAAGGGAGCTGGTGTCGATGGCGGGAGCCGAGGCCGCGCTCTGCGTTTGTTCAACGACTTTTTCCTGTAGATCCTGTACGACGGTCTGGGCTTCCGCGCCGGCCTGAGCGTCCTCCCAGCGGTTGTAGCCGTAGAGGCCCAGCGCCGCCAGCAGCAAGACGACTCCCAGCAGGACACAGAGGACGCCCGGGGATGCTTTACGCATTGTCATCCTCTTTCTTCTTGGTGAGGAGGATCACGCCAGCCGCCAGGAACAGGGTGCCCAGCCCTGCCAGCACCGGCACGGGCCAGTTGAGCTGTCCGGTCTGGATCAGCTTGGGGGCACGCGCGTCAGCCACCGGAGGATTGACGGGCGTTTCCGCGACGGGCACCGCGGGCACCGTGGGGGTGGTCTCCGGCCGCGCGTCCAGGACCGGCGGGTTCACCGGGGTCTCCGGGGCAGGCACCACAGGCGTGGGCTTCGGGTCCGGGGTGTAGGGGATATCCGGGATATACGGCGGATTGTACGGCGGATCGTACGGGTCGTCCGGGGCGGAGTTGTTGAACGTGTTGTTAAACAGGATGCTGTCTTCCTTGTCATTGGAGGACTGGTCGGCCTCATAGACCTTGGCCACGGCCACCAGCGTGTCGCCGCTCCAGCTCACGGTGACACGGAGCACCATGGTGCGGGTGTCGTAAGTGCCGTTGAGGGAGCCGCCTTTCAACTGGGCCACCTCGTACTCATAGGTACCGGGGGCCGTGAAGACGAATGTCTCCGGGAATGTGGCGGTGGTCATATAACCGTTGGAACGGGTGCAGTCCGCCGTGTTGACGAACGCTTCCAGCGCGGCGGCATCGCCGGGCATGGGGGCTTTTTTGCGGGGGGTCAGGCGGATGGTGAGCTGCTCGTCGGGGATGGCATTGCCCGTGCACTTGACGTTGACCGTCAGGTTTTTCAGCTCCACGCGCTGTTCCGTTGCCGCAAAGGCCGCGGGCAGGCTCAGGCTCAGGCAAAGCACCAGCGCCAGCAGCGCCGCCGCGAATTTTCGGATCTTCATTTCATCCCCTCCTTTACTGCTCCGGCGTTGTCATCCACGCCAGAAGAATGGTTCTTGCATCGGTAAACTCAGTGGAACAGGTGGACATGGCCAGCACCTGTGCCCCCTCCCGCGCTCGGACGGTGTCCAGCGTGTCAGAGTGCAGGTGCAGCGCGTTCTCCTGTGCGAAATCGAGCAGACCGTTCAGGTTTGCGTCCCACTGGTTCACGTCGAAGATGGCATCCTCGGACGCGGGCACCAGCAGACAGGCGAAAATTTGTAAGTGGTAGGTGCGGTCGGGCAGGACCAGCGTACCGGTGGTGTTCTCGTTGAAGAACGCCTCGTCCTTGTACAGGTCAAGATCTCCAAACATCTTGCTGTTTTCCATGTGGTGGCCGTACAGCAGCGAATACGGATCGTGGAAGCTGCCATCACAATCGGAATCCAGGAAGATGCTGCCGGCCAGTGCAAAGTCGCCGTAGACATCGGTGTTGATGTAGCTGAAATTGTTCTCGCCCTGCACCACAGGGTAATCAATGGCGGTGTTGTCCAGGGTGAGCCAGGCTTTCACGTCCGAGTTGATGGCCAGCAGCTCCTCAAAGGAGGCGCCGTTCTCGCCATCGGCGGCAGGCTTGAACTGCAGCAGCTCGCCCTGCACGTTATCCACGGCGGCATAGACCTGGTTGTTATCCCACAGCGCGTAAGCGGAGTAAGCGCCCGCCGTGAGGAGGAACAGCACCACCACCGCGCTGATCAGGAAGTCGGCTGTCCGCAGCGCTACACGTTGCCAAGTGATACAGCCCACCTCCAGTCAGCTTGCGATGTTGGTTCTTGTTCAGAGAATTGCGAGTCCGGTTAAAACCTCTCCGTCATCTTCGCTTCGCTCGATGCCACCTCCCCTGATAAGGGGAGGCTTTGCGGCGGTGAAGTTTTATCGCAACACCGTGTGTTACTGCGAAACGAAATCTCTTTGTCAATGGCTCCCCTTTTCAGGGGAGCTGTCGAGCGGCAGCGAGACTGAGAGGTTGTGTTTGCGGAGAGAGTGTTTAATTACTCTTCCTCGCGGCGCTTCTTGATGACCAGAGTCATAGCAGCACCAGCCACAACGGCCAGCATCAGGATGTAAGGAGCATTGTCGAGGATGACACCGGTATCGGGCACACCTTCGTGAGTGTTGTGCGCCATAACTGCGGTATTCGCAGTAATGGTGCCTTCGGGAGCAGCAGAATTCTCCAGATAGCTCAGCGTATAACCAGTGGTCTTCTCAGTAATCTCATATTCAACATTCTTGGGCAGGTTGCTCAGGGTAACAGTCTGACCATGCTTCAGGTAAACAGTTGCCGCCTTACCACCAATAACAACCGGATCCGTAGTGTTGGTCTTATTATTTTTGTCAGTAACATTCAGAGTGACCTTGGAATCCGCATATTTGGTTTTACCATCCTCAGCAGTCAGCTTAATCTCAAACTCAAAGTACTTGCCGCGATCTGCAAAGTCGCCGCTGACAGTCTTAGTCAGGCTCAGATCATATACAGTATCCTTGCCTTCAGAGTCCTTGCCGTAGATATTCTTGAAAGCCTTATCTGCGCCAATTTTCCGGCCATCCTTAGTCAGCGTAACATAGTACTCAAAGCCATCATAAGTTTCATTATTAACAACAGAGATTGACATCTCAACGCTCTTTGCGTCGTATGCAATGCCCGGGGTCTTATCGTCGGGAATCACCTCAGAGATGGTGTAATAATATTTACCAACATGAGTGAATCCAAATTTTCTAAAGTCAATAGCCTCGGATTTCGCCTCAGTAGACTCGCCACCATTAAAGGTCAATTCAAACTTTTGATACTCATCCGGAACTTCCGGTGCTGTAGTGTTCTCATTGTAGGTGTTGTCTTTCACCGACCCATCTTTTTCAACCTTAAACTTAAAAGTCTCTGCAGGAGCAGTGCCCTTAGCAACTTCATAAGTCTTCGTAATGTTGACAATATTACCCTTAACGGCTGTTGTTGGCGCGACTTCGGTAGTGCCACCGACCTCAGTTGCAAAAGCAGGGAAAGCCATGGTTGCCATCATCGCAACAGCGACGACACCAGCAAACAATTTCTTGAGTTTCATGTGGATTCCTCCTAAATATTATATCAATATTTTCAATAACTTACAAGCTCCGCCGCCGCAGCAGGGTGATTACCTTTGCTTTGACGTCGGTGAGGGCCACCGGGCCAAAATCCCGGCTGTCCTCGGATTGCGTGCGGTAGTCTCCCAAGATGAAGACGCTGTCCGCGGGGACGGTGTAGGGGTACTCGAGGGTGTCTTTCGCGTAGGTGGGGTAAAGGATCTCTCCGCTCTGAGCCGAGCCGTTGACGATCATCGTTCCCGAATCGTCCAGTGCGATGAGGTCGTTCTCGCGGCCCAGGATACGGCCCACCCGGAGCTTGCCGTCCTGCTCATAGAGCACCACGTCGTTCTTGGCGTAAGTGCCCTGCAGGCGGTATGCGATCAGCAGGTCGCCGTCCTTGACGGCGGGGAACATGCTGTTGCCGGAGGCCTGTGTCAGCAGGAACACCTGCGTGAACAGCACCCACGCGGCTGCCGCCAGCACCACCACCCGACCCAGTAAACCAAGCGCGTCCCGGCGGTCCTGCGCGGCGTTGCGCCGCTTGTGCAGGGCTCTGCGCCCTGCCGTGAGCGGGTCTTGCGGAGGGAGTGTTTTTGCGGCTTTCGCCATCAACATCCCTCCTCATGGTTCTCTCCGGGAGGTGTATGGGCTTCCAGCAGGGCGTTATACCTTGCTCTCTCGGCCCGGATGGCGTTTTCGTACAGGCCGTAGAGCTCCTCCAGCTTCTTCCACATCTGCACTTCATCCACGCCGCCGAGCAGGTTCTTGCGGAACTTCACCTTGCGGTACCATTCCACGATCTCCAGCTGCTCTTGGCTGATGCAGTTTTCCTCCGCGCCGGGCAGGCGCTGTGCGGGCTGCGGGCCTCCTTTGGCTTTTTCTTTTGCCATCCATCCACCTCCTTTCGTGATTTTATTTGGCTTGGAAGTTGGCTTATTCATCGTCGTCGTTCTTCCGTTTCCGGAGGAAGAGCAGCACGCCGCCGCCCACGACGACCACGAGGATCAGGATGTAGGGGAGGGTGTCGAGGAGGACACCGTTGTCAACCTGGGCGTCCTTTTCGTTGGTGACAGTGATATTGATCTCGTCCAGATCGATCATATCATCCGTGATGGTAATCGTAGTAGTTTTTTCGTTTTCGCCTGTGAACTCCTGTCCATTGGCTCCAAGCAATCCGTTAGAAGTGTTCGGGTAGTAGATCTGAGCTGTGGTATCATAATCGCTTGCATCATATTCCGTAATGGTAATGACGTCTCCGACCTGAACCATCAAATTATTCAGCGTTCCAGGCTCCCCATGTGCCAGAGTAAATTCCTGACGGAAGTCATTCGGGCCTGTTACTACGATTCTGAACTGCTTGCTACGGTCACCAAACAGACCTTCCACCTTTTTCGTGATCGTCCGAATCGGCTTCTGTGTCTCAGGTTCCCATACAGCGTAGAAATAAACTGTGCCATCCTCACGGACCGCATCCGTGCTCGTTGTCAGATATCCATAATCGTTTGTTCCCCGTTTCAGCCATTCATTGTCTTCAATCAATGGACCGTGAACATTGATATCTCCCAGCGGGTCTTCCGTGTACCAGCCTTTCAGCTTATACCTCACGCCTTCAACAGTTTTTGTTGCTCCAATCTCTACAGCCGTAGTCTTGATAACAGCTTCGCCCTCTTTGTAGTTCCCGGAATCGACCTGCGACCACTTTTCTTCTCCTTTCGTCGGGTCTTTTACCATGAACTTCGCGGTAAAGGCTTTCTTGGTAACAACGCTGATCGCGCAATCGATATGATAGTTCTGATTTCCACCGTTATTACGAGAAATCTTTCGGGGCGTCAGGACGATCTCAGTAATATCACCTACTGTCAGGTCATTGATACCCGTGTCATTTTTTATGGATTCAATGTAGTTTTTGCTTATCTCGTTCCAGATCGATGTAAAGTAACCTCCTGTAGTCAGATCATCCTTTTTCACCGTCCAGGTCGTTCCTGTGCTTCCATCTGGCCACGAAGTGATATAATTTGTCAGAATCTGGCCGTTTCCTGTTACAATATTTTTGTTCGGAATTGCACTGTTATCATTAGTGTAGCCATTCGTCCAAGTAGCACCTGCCGTACTGATTTTTGCTTCCAACTTACTCTGATTTGCCGTAGGTGCCCACTCGCCTGTGTCATTGTTCATCGGGTCGCCAGTAGGCAATTTCAAGAAGTAGATATAAGCACTGCCACTGTACTTATCTTCAAACTTAGTTACATTGATGGTAAACTCCTGAGCATCAAAATCGTACTTTCGATTGCCGTAATAAATATAGTAAGTGTGTTTGAGTTTTGCCGTACCTACAGACTTACCTTTAATTGTCGGATTCTGAATATTTTTCTCCGAGGTGAAAGATACCACATCATCGCCAGACTCAATCGTCCAAGTATGATAGTTTGTATAAAAATTCGGATAATATGCTTTTCCTGTTATCGTATACGTTCCATTCAACGGCATTTCAATGTTACTGCCATCACTATAGACCGTATATGCTTTATCTTCATTTGCCAATTCTGCCATCCGGTCATCTGCATCGCTGCTATCACTGTCATTTGCTTTGGACAGGTCTGCAACCAGAATTGCAAACGGAGAGAAGCCGTTGGTCGTGAAAGTCAAGTCACCATCGCTGGTAACATTCACTTTCAGCTCTTCCAGATCAGCGCCCTGATGGAAGACTTTTACGTCTGCCGCCGAGGTGAGGTCCAGACCGGAAATGGTAACTTTGCTGGTCTGCTCAAGCTCAAGACCGCCCTCATCTTTGGGGCTGATATTGAATGTATAAAGGGTGTTATACTCTTCTGAGTCAACCTTTTGCACAAGCTCATTTAACAATTTGTCCTGAGTATCTGCATCCAGCGTCTCAACATTCAGCGTTGTTGCACCCTCTACTTTGAAGCTGATGGTCTGGCCGTCAAGCGTAACGCTCTTGGTAGCTTCCGGCTTCTTCCACTTCGCGTAGACTTCCACGGTCGTGCCCTCGGAAATGTACAGGAACTCGTCAAACACGAACTTCTGCTCGTCGCCCAGCTCGTCGGTATAGTACCAGCCTGCAAAGGTGCGGCTGTTGCCCTCGGGGTCATCGTTGGAGGTGGGGTCCGCGAACTGATAGTCTTTCAGGTTCGCGCCGTCGGCGGCGGTCATGATGTGGTAGCAGCCCTTGTCGGTGCCGTACATGGCCAGATACTGTTCCACGGTCATCTCAGCGGTCTCGGCGTCGGCGGCGATGTCCGCGAGGTCGTAGCTGCTCATCTTCTTGAGCCAGAAGTGGTAGATGTTGGTGGGGATGGAGAACGCCGCGTCCATCTGCATCTGGTCGCCATCGGGGAGCGCGGCCGCGTCGTCCTCGGGGAACGTCGTGCCGCTGGTGTCGTACTCATAGACGATGTTGCCGCTTGCGTCGGTGGTGGTCTTCGTCGCGCCCTCTGCGGCAGGGGTGTCATCGGCCACGGGGGGCTCGCCGCCCTCGACGGGTTTTTCCACCTCATTGTCCATGGCTGCGGGCTCGTCGTCCACGACGGGTTTTTCCACCTCATTGTCCATGGCTGCGGGCTCGTCATCCACGACGGGTTTTTCCACCTCATCGCCCTGTGCCGCGGGCTCGTCGCCCATGCCGAAGTTGTCATCCATGGCCGCGGGCTCGTCCGCCACGGCGAAGTCGTCATCCATGGCCGCGGGCTCGTCCGCCACGGCGAAGTCGTCGTCCAGCGCCGCGGGCTCGTCGGCCACGGCGAAGTCATCATCCAGCGCCGCGGGCTCGTCGTAGAGATCCATGGGTTCCGGCTCCGTGCCGGGGTCGGCGGCCTCCACTACTTCGGTGTCCGGCGTGTCAAGCTCCACGCCCGTACCGTTTGCAAAGGCGGGCAGCAGACAGCTGCACACGAAAATCAGCGCGAAGCACAACGCAAGCACCCGTTTGGCCAGCGGAAGCTTTTTCGCCGTGTGTTTTGCAAGATTTTTACGCATTTTTCATGCCCTCCTTTGGTATAGAGTCCGGGGTCGTGTCCATTCCCGATGCCTTGGCAACAAAAAAGGCCGCATCCGCACCCCGCCTGTCACAGCGGTGTTGAATGCAGCCGAACTATCTTCTGCTTTTCTGGCATTTCCCTCCGGGGAATGCCAGCACAAAAGACTCCAAGCTTTGCGTCCCCGGCTCACGCCAGGTTTGCCAAAGTTTTCAGTTTCGCGGGGTGTTCCCGGCTGCTGGTACTATCCTACACAGCCCGGGATGCAAAAGGTGTCATTCGGTGGCGGGGCGCTGATTTTTCCGCCTGGCCGCCCGGCCCTTTCACTGGTGTTATTTTACCAAATTTGGCCTTGTCCATGCAAGTGTCCAAATGGACACAAAAACGGAATTTGCGTCCGTTTTTATCCAAAATCAGCCATTTCTTGTAGAGATTGCCCAATATATCCCCCCAAAAGTTTGTGCACTCCACCAACAAAAAGTTACAAATTTGTGTCTGCTAACCCGTGCGAAACAGACACGGGTCGAATAAATAAGTATGACTATATCGGTTGAGTTCGCGGAAGTTTCTGGAATTTCATCCGTTTCCGGGACTCCCGGAAACGTTGCAAAACCTCTCCGTCATCTTCGCTCCCTCTAAAGGCGTCCTTTGTCCAACCTCTCAGTCTCGCTTCCGCTCGACAGCTCCCCTGGCAGGGGAGCCCTTGGCAAAGAGGTTTCGTTTTCGATGAAACTGATTTGCGTTTGCTGGAAAACGTCACGGAATGCCAAAGCCTCCCCTACTAGGGGAGGTGGCATCGAGCGAAGCGAAGATGTCGGAGAGGTTGTACAGAGCAGCACCTGCGTTATCCCGCTCACTCGAAAGGCGACTGAGAGGTTTTGAATCCAAAAACACCCTCTCGGTCATCCCAAGAGGGTGTTGGTCAAGCCCTCGTGTACGCCTCCATGCCGTGGTCGGCAGGCGGATAGTACTCCATCAGGCTGATGTAGTCCTCGCAGTGGTGGCAGAACGCCGCCCGCACCACCACATCGGCGGAGTCGGGTTTCATGGACATGAACATAAAGATGTACCGGGCCATGGCGGCCACCGTGCCGCTGTCGATGCCGTAGTACAGGCCCACGGCCAGCACCGGGATGACAGCCTGCTTCACCCGCAGGGGCACTTCCACATGGTAGGTCTTGCCCCGCAGGGTGAGGTTGCCGTCGTTCTGCTCCAGCTTTTCCAGCAGGGGGCGGCTCAGGGCGGAGGCGTTGTGGACGCTCTTTTCCAGCTTGGCCTCGTCCACGTTCCGCATGTTGCCCAGGCCCCGCAGGCGGGCCTCCACTTCCTCGTCGGTCAGGATGTAGTCCTGGGTGCACTCGGCCTCGTTGCGGAGGAACGCGCACTGGATCATGTCCATCAGCACGGCCTCGTACTTATCGTGGAACTGCTGCTTGCTGCCAAAGAACGTTTCCAGCCGCTCCATGACGCCGTCGGTGTCCTCCTTGGTGGCCAGCCCGCTGATGGTCAGGGGTACCTCGCTGAAGCTGGCGCCCCGGACATCAAGGTCGGCCAGCTCTTTCTCGTTTTGGGTGGAGGGCAGGAAGCGGTCATTGCCGTTCCGGTGGTAGCCCCACTCGGCGGGCAGCACCCGGGGGACGAGGTCGCCGCTGGAAAGGATGTTATAGATGTTGCTGGCGGCCCAGGTGGTTTTCAGGGTACCGTCGGCGTTGTGGTTGTTGTCGTAGTCCAGCTGATAGTCCGGGTAGCTGGCGGCGGTCAGGGCCACCGGCGTGGCAAACGTGTAGACGAAGACGTTTTTCCGCTCGATCTCGGGCAGGTCTTTGTTGATCCGCCCCGCCAGCAGGTTGGCGACGGCCGCGCCCCGGCTGTAACCGCCCACCCAGAGCTTGATGGTGCCCGTGGCGCCCTGCTTTGCGGCCGCGGCTAAATAGCTCTTGAGGGAGGCCAGCACCTCCGCCACCGGGATGACAAAGCCCGCGTGGCCCGCCCCCACACCGGTGTGCAGGTTGCTGACCCACTCGCCGCCGTAGCCGCCGCCCCGCAGGATGACGGCCACGATGGTGGTGCGCTGGCCGTTCAGGGTGATGGTCTTCCGGGCCAGGCTGTGGCCCACAAAGTCCCCGGCCTGCCCCACGTCGATGTCGTAGTGGTAGAACACGGGGTCGGCAAAGCCCAGCGTCGCAAAGGCGTCGGCAAGGTTGGCCTCCCGGCCCACCTCCCCGTTGGCCCAATACCGGGCGTCGCTGGCTGCCGTGTTGAAGGCGGCCCCCACCAGCCCCAGGCTGGCCAGCGCCAGACTGTGGTCGTACTCCAACGCGGAGTGGGCAAAAAAGCTGTCACTATAATAGTAGTCATGGGACACATCGGTCAGGCTCAGCTCACTGCGGAACCGCATGGAATAGCGGCCATCCGCCACCGCCCGGCCCACCGCGCCCTGCGTGTTTTCCGCCGCCGCCCTGGGCACTGCCAGCGCCGCCGCCGAAAGGGCCAGCGCTTTACAAAAATCACGTCGTTTCATGGGGTCTGTTTTCCCTCCTGACGGATCCAACTCTGTGGAATACTTTGTTTTCTGGCGATAGTATACCGTATTTTATCACAAGACACAATGGATAATTTGCAAAAAAACGGCCTGCACTTTACCATGCAGGCCGTTTTGTGGTATTCTGTTCTCAGTGCTCCATCTGCTTGCAGTAGTCCACGATGTGGTGGAACATCTGCTCCACGGCGGGGGCCATGGCGGTGGGCCGCTGGACGGCCAGGCCGACCACACGGTCTTCCTCCGGGTCGATGGGGTAAATTTTGATGTTGGCGGTGCACTGGCTCAGCAGCAGCCGGGGCATGATGGAGATGCCCATGCCCGCCTCCACCATGGCGATGTTGGACTGGTCATCAATGACATGGCAGCGGCGCTCGGTGCTCAGGCCGTACTTTTTGAGGAACTGGCGCATCTCGGCGTCGGTGGCGTCCCACTGCACCACGAAATTCTGGCCGTCCATCAGGGCGGGGGTCATCACGCCGTTTGGCGGCTCCGGCCAGTCGGCCGGAGTGATGCAGAGCAGCGGCTCCTTGAACAGCTCGGTGAGGGCAAATTCCTCCCGGCAGGTGGAGGAGAGGAACGCCAGGTCGATCTGGCCCGTGCGCAGCCACTCCTTGACATCATCGTAAGTACCCTGATATACTTCCACTTCGATCTGCGGGTACTGGGCCATAAAGCCCTTGAGGATGGCCGGAAGCATCCCGGCGCAGACGGAGTTGAACGCGCCCAGCTTCACCTTGCCCTTTTCCAGGCCGTTGAGGCGGGCGATGCTCTGCTGCA
>ERZ772901.2630-NODE-2630-length-10989-cov-3.475489_pt1 | contig 10989 bp, 13 predicted proteins | sample MGYA00512123_ERZ772901 | MGnify/ENA primary metagenome ERZ772901 (study PRJEB29015, sample SAMEA2737711) | human gut metagenome | biome: human gut; feature: human-associated habitat; material: faeces | place: China | collected 2012 ...
AGATACTGTCACCGAGAAGGGTGAGACCCAGCGCACCTTCTCCCTGAACGGAAACCGCTGCGTGGGCGACCCTGCGCAGGATTTCCTGCTCTCCCACAAGATCAAGTTCGGCTCCGGCACTGAGGTGGTTTTCCCTTATATCTACTTCAGCGCAAAGACCGGCAAGGGCGAGAAGGGCACAGCTGCCTTTATTGTCACTGCCGATGCAAGCGGCTCCGCCAGCAACTCCGCAGGTTTTGCCTGCGATGTGAAGGGTGTTGGCGTTCCGGCTGAGTTCGACTACCTGACCGTAGCCGCAGCAGGCTAACCCGATTTTCAATGATTCATACAGCCCTCGTTCCCGGTGAACGGGGGCCCTTTTGTAACAGGAGGATTTTCCATGATCATCAACGGCATTGACTTTGATTTTTCCACCCTGAACGCCAACGACGTGGATCGGATGCTGGCTGCACAGACCCGGCAGCAGGAACGTGCTCGGACGGAGGGCAGCCGCTACACCCCTGAGAGTGATTACCCTGCCTGGCTGCGCTTCCAGTGCCGCATCTTTATGGACTATCTGGACGAAGTTCTGGGCGAGGGTGCTTCTGAGAAGCTGGGGCTGGACGGCAGCAACTTCAGTACCTGCCTGACGGTCAGCAAGGCCTTTGCCGAGGCTATGGCCGCAGAAAAGGCCAGTGTCAGCGCGCTGATCCACCCCACCGAGGAGCGGGCGCAGGTTTCGGCAGCACAGGCCATCCCTGCCCCCATGAACCGTGAGCAGCGCCGGGCCGCAGTCAAGGCACATCCCGCCGTGGTGGATTTCCGGGCACAGGAAGCGGAAAAGGCCGCCCGCCGTGCCCAGCTGAAGGCAGAGCTTGAGGCACTGGACAATGCATGACCTGCTGACGGACACCCTGCCTACCGAGTGGGAGGGCCGCGCCATCGACCCTGACTTCAGGCCCATGGTCTGGCTGCTGATCCGCACCCGCCGTGTCAAGACCAACGAGGACAACGCCCGGCTGATTGCATCGGCCATCCCGCTCTTCTTTGTGGAGCCGATTCCGGTGGCGCAATATCCGGAAGCCTTTGAATCTCTGGTGCGCTTCTGCCAGGGCGGCGGCCCAGAGGACGAGGAACGCACCGGGACTGGCAGCGGCGACCCGCAGGACGAGCCTGTGCTGGACTACCGGTGCGATGCCGACTACATCGTGGGGGCCTTTCAGCAGGCCTACGGCATCGACCTGACTGCTGACAAGGTGCACTGGTGGCGCTTCAAAGCACTGCTGCACGCCCTGCCGCCGGAAACGCCGCTGGGCAAGATCGTGGAGATCCGGGGCAAGGACACCTCCGGTATGGACAGGGCCGACCGAGACTACTACGAGACCCTGAAAGAGCGCTTCGCCCTGCCGGATGGGCTGAAGGGGGTGAAGCGGAACGAGACCCTGCAAGAGCACGAGGACGCTTTCCTCGACCGCTTCGGCTGATTCCCGCGCCCCGGTGCCCTGCCCCTTCTGCGGCAGAGCGCTGCCCGTGTGGGCGGCTCCCGAGGCCTGCGCCCACGGTTTGTGGGTGAAATGTAAGAACCCCGCATGTAAGCGGGAGGTAGAAATCAAGTTATAACAGCCTGTGCCCCTGTGCCCGTGCTCCGAATGAGAGGTGGACACAGAGTGGCATTTGATTTTAGCGTTACCGGCAACACCAAGTTGGACACCAGCGGCTTCACGCAGGGTGTCAGCAGCATGACCGTCGCCGCCGGAACGCTGATCGCAGACCTGGTAAAGACGGCCAGCAGCCAGCTGACGAATCTTGCCCAGAGCGCGATCCGGAACGGCTCCGTCTACGAGACATCGCTTGCCAAAGTCGGGACCATCGCCGATCTTGGCAATCTTTCGATCCAGAAGCTGGGCAGTCAGATCACGGACATGTCCAACACCATGGGCATTGCGGCCACGGATATTGCCGAGGCCACCTACCAGGCCATCAGCGCCGGGCAGGACACGGCCAACGCTGTGGAATTTGCAGGCAAGGCAGCGAAACTGGCAACCGCCGGTTTTACCTCCACGACCTCCGCCGTGGATATCCTGACCACTGCCCTGAACGCCTACGGCTTGAGCGCCGACCAGGCGACCCATGTTTCGGATGTGCTGCTGACCACCCAGAACCTGGGCAAAACCAACGTGGACGAACTTTCGTCCAGCATGGGTCGTGTCATCCCGCTGGCTGCTGCCTACAACGTCAGCGTAGAAAACCTGTCCAGTGGTCTGGCCGTGATGACTGCCAACGGTATCGCCACTGCCGAGGCGACAACTTACACCAAATCCATGCTGAACGAGCTGGGCGACACCGGTTCGACCGTAGGCAAGATTTTACAGCAGCAGACCGGCAAGAGCTTTGCCCAGCTGAGTGCTGACGGCAAGAGCCTGGGCGATGTGCTGCAGATCCTCTACGACAGCGTGGGTGGTGACAGCACCGCCTTTGCCGGGCTATGGTCCAGCGTGGAGGCCGGAACCGGCGCTCTTTCGCTGGCATCGGGCGGCGCGGACAAATTCAACGGCGTGCTGGCCCAGATGGTGGACAGTGCCGGAGCGACCGACACCGCCTACCAGACCATGACAGACACCTTCCAGCACAGCATGGAAAGTCTCCAGACCACGGCAGAAAACCTGAGCATCGACCTGTTCGAGGCCATGGAGCCGGGCCTGAAGGAAGCCGCCAACTGGGGCACTGACTGCCTGAATACCCTGACGAGTGCTCTGAATGAGGGCGGCCCGGCGGCCATGCTGGACGCAGCCAGCGGAATTCTGGAAGACCTGACCGCAGGTGTTGTTCAGATGATCCCCGGACTGGCATCGGCAGCAACGCAGGTCATCACCAAGCTGGTGCAGTATCTGGCTGACCATCAGGACGAGATCTTCGATGCCGGCATCCAGCTGCTGGAACAGCTCATCATCGGCATCACCGACAACCTGCCCCAGCTGATCACAGCAGCGGCGGAGTTGATTGCCAAGTTCTCTGCCGCACTGATCTCCCATCTGCCAGATCTGCTGAACTGTGGCGCGGCCCTGCTGACCACTCTGGTAGACGGCATTCTCCGCAGCATCGAGAACCTGGGTGAAGCCGCCATTGCCTGCATCGCCAAGCTCACCGGCGTGTGGGACGGCAGTATGGATGAGTGGGGCCACATCGGCGAGAACATCGTCACCGGCCTGCTGAACGGCATCACCGGGATGTGGGACACGCTGGTGTCCACAGTCAAGGGCAAAGTCAACGGCATGGTGAGCACCGTCAAGAACGTGCTGGGCATCCACTCGCCCTCGAAGGTGTTCACCGAGATCGGCGAGAACGTCACGCAGGGCCTTGTCAACGGCATCAACACCGGTGTACCGGCGGCAGAGCAGGCCATCCAGAACATTGCCCAGACCCTCTCCACCTACGGGCCGGATTTTGCTACCGTAGGAGCTACCATCACGGAGCAGTTCCGCACCAAGCTGGACGAGGGATGGGCGCAGATCCAGGCTGACATCCAGACGGATGCGCTGGGGGCCATCGAGACGCTGGCAACGGCCCTCAAGGATGGCGACCTCGAGAGCCTGGGTCTGTGGGCGGCCAGCTACTTCTGGCAGGCCTGCACCAAGGAGCAGCAGACCCAGATTCAGGCCGTAGCCATGGGGGCCCTGAACCAGCTGGGCAGCGCCCTTTCCGGCGTGTTCGGGAACCTGAGCCAAATGGCCATGGGTCTGGTGGCGCAGTTCGTGCCCGCCGCAGCCAGCGCAACCACGAGCCAGATCGCCCTGAACACCGCCATGGACGCAAACCCCATCCTCTTCGTCATCTCCCTCATCGGGATGTTGGTGGGTGCCCTGTTGAGCTTTTCCGGCAAAAACGCGGATGTGGCCAACGCTTTCCAGAATGTCTGGGCGGGCGTTGAGGACTTTATGAGCTACATCTTCGAGGGCCTGATGCGCATCGTGGCGGCGGGCATCGAGGGCTTTGTCATCCTCATCAACGGCCTCATCGGCCTGTATAACTCCGTGGCGTGGCTCTGGGGCGACCATGTGGATTACATCAGCAATCCAGCCTGGAACTTTGCCAACCAAATTGCCGCCGACCGCAAGGCCCGGCAGGCCGAGCGAAAAAAGCAGCAGGAAGCTGCCAACAACCCCAGCAGCTCCGGCACTTCCACCAACTCCCAGAAGGTCATCGAGAGCATGACCGACACCAGCAAGACCACCAGAGCAGACGGCAGCACCGTGACCACCAAGGTGCTCACCGAGAAGCTGCAGGATGAGACCGGCAAGATCACCCAGAGGGTGACCAAGACCGTCACCGAGGCAGGTACCAAACTGGTGGACGGCGTGGAGCGCTCCTACAAGACCGTGACCACCTATGTGGACGGGGTCCAGACAAAGTTGGAGCGCAGTTTGGATGACATCGCTAAGACCACCACAGGCACAAAACCTGGCTCCACCACGTCGACAGCCCCCACCCCGGACAAAGACCTGACCGATGCTGTGGAGGCCAACACCGAGGCCCTGCTGGCCGCAAACAGCAAGCTGGCCGAGATGGTGCGGCAGGCCAATTCTCTGGTGCTGTCGGACAACATGGCCATCAGCCGGTCTGTGGCCGCTTCCGGCACGGCACAGGTGGCCGCAGCCGCCAACCAGTACCACCGGGAGGGCGGCACCACCACCATCATCCAGAACATCCACTCGAAGGCCCAGAGCGCCGCCGACCTCGCCCGCGAGACCCGCTGGGAGGCTGACCGCGCCAAGGCCCAGAAGCACTGAAAGGAGGCACCCGAATGGAACGACAAGATCACCTCATGCTCGTGACCGATGCGGGCGCAGAACTCCATCTGGGCTGGGATCACGACATCCCCTATACCATGGACCCGCTCAACGGCGTGCCGGTGGACTTACAACTGGCGCAGGGCGTCAATCAAGTGGGCCAGACCGTCGAAGATCAGAGCGTAGCGGGGGTGTACCGCCAGATCACCGCCGACTGCTGGGGCCCCCACGGCGATGCAGACGCAGATCTTCTGCTCCGCACCCTGACCTACAAGACCGCGGGCACCCTCTACTTCGGGGACAAATGGTTCTGCCGTTTCGTGGTCAGCAAGACCCCCTACACCGTCCAGCTCCACGGCTTCGTCCGGCTGGAGATGATGCTCTTCTGTCCCAAGCCCTTCTGGTACAGCCTGACTGCTGCCAGCTACACGCTGGGCGGCTTCACGGCAGCCTTCCGGTTCCCGGTCAACTACGCGCAGCCCCACCGCTTCGGCATCCGGCAGCCCAACACCTTTGTCAACTGCCGGAACTCCGGGGCGCTGCCGGTGCCTTTCACGGCCACCCTCAAGAGCGACGGCGCTGTGGTCAGCCCCACCGTGCTGAACATCGTCACCGGCCAAAGCATCCGCATCCTGACCACCCTGACCCCGGGGCAGGTCATCGAGATCTACCGCACCACCACCGACAAGCTGGCAGTCAAGCGGACGGAGGACGGCACGGAGGAGAACATTTTCGCCCTGCTGGATGAGGACAGCGACCTGCTGGAGCTGGCCCCGGGAGACAACCTGCTCAAGGCCACCGCCGACAGCGGCGAGACCAGCCTGCAGGTGACAGTGCGCTTTTATCCCATGGTGAGCGGTATTCTGCCGGAGGTGATCTCGTGACACTGGACGTTTTGGATGAGCTGACCCTCGCCCGGCTGGGCCGGGTGGAGGTGTGGGTGAGCCTTTACTGGGACGAGCCCTACAACACCGAGGGCGAGCTCACGCTGGAAGTCAGACCCACCGAGGAGAACCTGTCCCTGCTCCGGGAGGGCCGCTGGCTGCGCCGCAGTGACAGCGACGTGCCCATGCGCATCTGCCACCGGAGCAACGAGAATCAGGACAGCAACTTAGTGGTCACCGGCTTCCCGGGAACGTGGATCTTCACCAAGCGGGCCTGCACCAGTACCGTGAAGAGTGAAAACGCGGAAGCCGCCATGCGCAGGCTGGTCAGTGCCATGCAGCCGTGGCCCAAGCTGGAGCTGGGAGAGCTGGTAGGCTTTGACACCACCTACACCGCCCAGACCTCCGGCGGCAGCATCATGGACTACCTGATGACCATCGGCGCGGCTTGTGATCTGGGCTTCCGGGTGCGGCTCAGTGGTAAAAACGACCAGAAAAAACTACTGTTCGAGGTCTACCGGCCCACCGCTGATCCAAACAACCGTTTTTCCACCAAGTGGGGCAACTTGCAGCAGGCTGCGTGGGCTTTTGGGGACGGCGACTATGCCAACGTTGCCGTGGTGCAGGGCGCTGGCGAGGGCGAGAACCGGGCCACCGTCACCGTGGGCCTGACGGATGCCACCGGGGCCGACCGGCGGGAGCTCTATGTGGATGCACGGGATGTGCAGCCGGACGAGGAAAAGGGCGAGACCAACAAGAGCGAAGCCTACCTCGAGCGGCTCATGGCCCGGGGCACCAACAAACTGCTGGAACAGCTGCGCACCGGCTCCATTGAGCTGACCATCGATGCCGAGGGCCTTTCCCCCGGCGACGTGGCCTTCTGCACCATCCCGGAGCTGGGCTACAAGGCCACCGTCCGGGTGGCCGATGTCATTACCCAAAGCCAGAGCGACAGCACCACCCGCACCGTGCGGCTGGGCACGCCGGTCTGGCGCAAGCTGTAAGGACTGTAAGGAGATGATCTTTTGAGCAAAATCGTTTTATACCCTGCAAACGGGTTCGACTTCGATGCCGCAGACGTGGCGGCCTACCTTGCGGGCCGCACCAGCGGCGTGTTCAGCTCCGCTGAGGACTTCCCGGTGACAGCCGCAGGCGGGCTGAAGGTCACCGTGGGGGGTGGACGTGGCTGGGTGCACCCCAGCCGTTTCACCGGCTACTCCATCACAAAGCGGGAGGCCGACACCCTGGCCCTGCCGCTGGCCGACCCGTCTCTCCCCCGCATCGATCGAATCGTCATGCGCTATGATGCTGGTGCCAGAGCCGCCAGCCTGCAGGTGCTGCAGGGCACGGCATCCAGCACACCCACGGCCCCGGCCATCTCCCGCACCGAGCTGATCTACGACCTCTGCCTTGCCGAGATCACCCGCCCGGCAGGCTCCACCAGCATCTCTACGGGCCAGATCACTGACACCCGGCTGGACGAGAAGCTCTGCGGCATCGTGCGGGACGGTGTGACCGGCATCCCCACCGACGAGCTGCTGGCCGCTGCCAGGGAGTGCATCAGCGCACTGGAGGAGACGGCCAGCGCCGCCGCCAAAGAGGCCGCCGCCAGTAAGACCGCAGCGGCACAGTCGGAGGCCAACGCCAAGACGTACAAAGAGGCCGCCGCCACGTCGGAGAGCAACGCCGCTGGCAGCGCTTCCGCCTCTGCCGGTTCCGCTGCCGCAGCCGCCCGGAGCGAGAACGCCGCTGCGGGGAGCGCTTCCACCGCCGCCACCAAGGCCGGGGAGGCAGAGAAGAGCAAGACGGCAGCGGCTACCTCTGCTACCAATGCAAAAGCCAGTGAGGAAGCATCCAAGAACTGGGCAGATGAAGCTAAAAAGGCGGCAAACACCGACCCGACCGTCTCCATCAAAGGGGCCCCCGCTGATGCTGCGGCGACCCGGGCGCTGATCGAAGAATCCCTTGCCGCTCAGCGTGCGGAGGATTACGCCAGAATCAAATTCTGGGCCAGCAACGACCCCACGTCCCCGGCAAGCTTTATCGGCGGCACATGGGAGCGCATTGAGGGCGAGTTTATCATGGGCGCTTCCAGTGCCTACCCTGTGGGCACCACCGGCGGCAGCGCCACCCACACCCAGACCGTGGCCGAGATGCCGAGCCATAGCCATAGTGGCAGTACCGGCAGCGCTGGTTCCCACAGCCATAGCGCATGGACTGGCGGTGCAGGTGGGCATAGTCATACAGTCAGTGCTGCAGTAACCCAAAAGCATGAAGTGAACAAGCTGGGAGTTAATGGTGCCGATGGCTCCGGCACATATGGTTATACTTTCTCGAGTGGAACAGCTACCACTTCTTGGGTAGGAGACCATACCCATGGCGTTGGTATGAACGAAGCCGGTGCCCATACCCATACCGTGAGCATCGGCAGCACCGGCAGCGGGCAGGCAATGAGCATCCTGAACCCTTACTATGCCGTGTACATCTGGGTGCGGGTGGATGATGCCGCATGAAAGGAGCGCACATGAAAAGTATTGACGAGACTGGCATTGTGCTGACCGCTGAGCCGGATCTGGAAGCGGGCTATCTGGTGGAAGATGTGGAAGTCGTTCACCATGATGCCGTAGAGGGCGCAGCTCCGCAGTGGCACAGAGAGACCGCAAAGCTGCCTGACGGCTCTCTCGCCATCTACTACCGGGATGGTAAAGAGATTGGCCGAGACATGGTGAAGGTCATCGATGTGCCCGGTGTTGACCCTCAGCCCGCCTGGGATGAGGAAGTGCCGGTGATGCGGTACATCCGCTACACCGCCGAAGAGCTGGCCCAGCGGAAAGAGCAGGCCGAAGCCGCCCGCAAGCGGCAGGAAGCGCTGGACAAGCTGCCGGAGACGCTGGAAGCGCTGACCGCCGCCCAGGCAGATGCCGATGCGCTGAACGTTGACCAGGCCTATCGACTGACGCTGCTGGAACTGGGGATCACGGAGTAAGCCCCTCTGCCAAAAGAACGATAACATTTTTAAGATGGGGCACTGCCCCGGAAAGGACAAACCTATGTTGTACCGTACCTGTAAACGCATGATCGAACGCGGCAATCTGGAGGGCATGAGCACCAAGCTGGACGTTTTCTATGCCGCAAGCAAGTTGACTGATGACGAGTACAAGGAGCTGACCGAGCTGCTGGCCGAGAAGGAGGCGCAGAGCAATGCCAAGAACAATTCTTGACGTTTCCCGCTGGCAGGGCCGCATTGACTGGGACAAGGTCAAGGCAAGCGGCAAAATCGACGGCGTGATGCTGCGGGTGCTGGGCAGCAAGGGCGGCAAGCCCTACGTTGACCAGGCCTTCGAGCGCAACTATGCCGCGTGCACGGCGCGGGGCATCCCGGTGGGCGGATATTACTACACCTGTGCGGTCACGCAGCGGCAGACGGAGGAGGAGCTGGCCGCCCTCAAAACAGCTCTCCGGGGCAAAACGTTCCAGCTGCCCCTTGCCATCGATGTGGAGGACCCCCGCCTGCGCTCCATGGCCCCCGCAAAGCTGGCCGCCCGCGTGGCCGAAGCCGCTGCCCAACTAGAAGCGTGGGGGCTGTATGCAATGGTGTACACCTACACCAATTTCGCGGACACCGCCCTCGACATGGAAGCCCTTGCTGCTTACGATCTGTGGATCGCGGACTACCGCGGCAAGCGCCCCGCCCGCCGCCACGGCATGTGGCAGTACACAAGCAGCGGCAAGATCCACGGCGTGAGCGGCCCGGTAGACCTGAGCCATGCGTATAAGGACTACGCCACCATTATCCAGCGGGCCGGGCTGACGAAAGTGAGAGGAGCATAAGTGATGAGCAAGAAGTTTTTTATCAGCCAGCCTATGAACGGCCTATCGGACGAGCAGGTGCTGCAGGAGCGTGCCGCAGTGATCGGGAAGGCAAGGGCCGTGTTTGGTGACGATGCGGTTCCTCTGGAAACGTTCTTTGAGGACTTTGGCCCCGATGCGAAGCCGCTGGATTATCTGGCACGCAGCATCGAGTTTCTGGCTAAGGCTGACGTGGCGGTTTTCGCCCCGGGCTGGGAGTACGCACGCGGCTGCCGCATTGAGCGGCAGTGCGCCGAGGAATACGGTATTCCGGTAATGGAGGTGTGAGACCGATGTGGCAGTTTATCACGGAGTATTGGGCCGGGTGGCTCTGTGCTCTGATCGGCGGCGCGATCCTTGCCGCCATCCCCAAGATCAAGGCCCTGTGGGACGCGGTGCTGGCCCTGCTGCACGACCGCATCTATACCGAGTGCTACCGTTTTATGGAGCTGGGGTGCATCACCCGCGACGGCCTGCGCAACCTGAATTACCTCTACAAGACCTATCATGTGATGGGCGGCAACGGCACCGGCACGGAATTGTACAAGAGAGCCTGCGCTTTACCCATCCACGACTGAAGAAAGGAACTGACATTATGAACGCACACATCACTGAGAACAACACCCCCGCCATCCCCGCCGCGACCATCGCCCGCACTGTTGTGCTGGCACTGGCCCTCATCAATCAGCTGCTGAGTGCAGCAGGCAAGCCGGTGCTGCCCATCGACAGCTCCAGCGTGGAGCAGTGGGTGACCGCTGGCCTGACCACCGCTGCCGCCATCTGGGCATGGTGGGAGAACAACTCCTTCACCCCCGAAGCCATCCACGCCGATGAGCTGCTGGATCAGATGCAGGGGAAGATCAAGTAAGAGTACATAGCAACAGCCCCGGGGAGCCTGATGGTTCCTCGGGGCTGTTTTCTTTTGGCATATTTCGGCATATTCCGACGCATTCCGCATTATCCGGCACATTCTGACATTTTCCGGTTAAAGTTGGATGGAAAGGATGTGCAAACAATGCCCGATGTGAAAATTACGGACTCCCCTGCCCAGCTGGATCAAATTCTTAGGCCTCTGGGGATTACCCGAAGCTCAAAGAATTACCGAGTTCTCTGCGAATGTATGGATCTGATCTGTGAGCAGGAGGACCGGCTGGAAGCCGTACAGAAGGAGATCTATACCCCCATCTCAGACCAGCGGCGCTGCAAGTGGTCCGCCATTCAAAGTGCCGTCCGGCGCGCAGCAGAGAAAGCCTGGGCGCTGAACCCCGAAGGCGTTCAGCAGTTGGCTGGCTATCCGCTGACCGGTGCGCCCAGCGCTGTGCAGTTCCTGGAGATGCTTTACAATGCCGTGGTGAGAGGGTAACGAAAAGGCTGCCATGCGAGCGTGATGCGTGGCAGCCTTTTTTTGTTGATTTTTGCATAGTTTTCCGCAGAAAGTGGGTTTAACTGTGGGTTACAGCAAAAGAAAAACACCCAGAAACTTACGTCTC
>ERZ772901.2644-NODE-2644-length-10932-cov-18.855291_pt1 | contig 10932 bp, 8 predicted proteins | sample MGYA00512123_ERZ772901 | MGnify/ENA primary metagenome ERZ772901 (study PRJEB29015, sample SAMEA2737711) | human gut metagenome | biome: human gut; feature: human-associated habitat; material: faeces | place: China | collected 2012 ...
ATCTGGTGGGCTTCAAGTGGGGTGCCAACGGCTACCTGCTGGCCATCATCAGCGGCGACCTGACCAGCGTGCTGTTCTTGCTGTTCACCGGCAAGCTGTGGAACTATGTGGAGCTGAAGGGCGTCAACAAAAAGCTGTGGCGGCAGATGCTCAACTTCTCGCTGCCCATGATCCCGGCGCAGATCAGCTTCTGGATCATCAATGCTTCTGACCTGTTCTTTGTGCGCGAAATGTGCGAAGGGCTGGACGAGCGCACCGGCAATGCATGGAGCGGTCTGCTTTCCACCGGCTACTTCCTGCCCACCATCCTGACCACGCTGGGTCTGATCTTCTACGATGCGTGGCAGCTTTCCGCCGTCACCGAGGAGGAGGAGCGCGCCCGGTTCTTTACCAAGATTTTCCGCACCTATTCCAGCGTGCTGTTCTGCTGTGCGGCGGGTATTATCTGGCTGTGCCGCCCGGTGATGCACGTCATGAAGTCCAACTATTACTACGCATGGCACTTTGTGCCGTTCCTCGTGCTGGCTTCCACCTGCAGCTGCTTCAACCAGTTCATGAACAGCGTGTACGTTGTGACCAAAAAGTCGCAGCGCAGCATGGTCACCATGATGGCGGGTGCCATCAGCAACTGCATCATGAACTATTTCTTCATCAAGCTGTGGGGGCCTGTGGGCGCGACCTATGCGTCCTTCCTTGGCCTTGCGCTGGTGTTCACCCTGCGTGCGGTGGACGCCCGCCGCATGATCGGGATGCGCGTCCACCCGGCGCGGGTGCTGGCAAACGCCGCCGTGCTGGTTTTTGAGGCCTTTGTGCTGCTGGCAGAGCCGCCGCTGTACGGACTGTGGACGGGGCTGATCACGCTGGTTATCATCCTGTACAACTTTGCGGGCGTATGGGCCATGGCGCGGGTGCTGCTGCCCCGCCTGCTGGGCCGCCGGGGCAAGGCGCTGGTAGCCGCCGTGGACGGCTGGCTGAAGCCGAAAAAGGCGTAAAGCGGGACGATTTTGAATGGCCGTTGCGTGTGCTTTGGCCATATTCAGCGGAAAAATTATTTATAAGTTCGGAATACCGGAGCGTCTGCGGACGCTCCGGTATTCCATTTTCACGGGGAAGGACATAAAGGTGAGTAATATATTTTTACAATTTATGGAATATGCTCAAGTTTTTTCCTTCTGCGGATTGACGGCATAGCCCTGAATCCGTATACTATAAATATATCTTGCACAAAAGTGTACAAACAGGATACAGACGAAAGGCGGTGGACATCATTCTCAGACGATCGCTCCCCAAGCTGCGGGAAAAGCTTTTGGAGGCGCTGCAGGCGGTGCTGCCCATTGTGGCCATTGTGCTGGTGCTCTGCTTCTCGGTAGCACCGGTATCGCCCAGCATCCTGCTGTGCTTTTTGCTGGGCGCTGCCATGATCGTGGTGGGCATCATGTTCTTTACTCTGGGTGCAGAGATGAGCATGACCCCCATGGGCGAGCGGGTGGGTGCAGTCATCACCCGCAGCCGCAAGCTGCCCCTCATCCTTGTGCTCGGCTTTTTGCTGGGCTTCCTTATCACCATCTCGGAGCCGGACTTGCAGGTGCTGGCAGATCAGGTGCCCTCTATTCCAAGCGGCACGCTGATCCTCTCGGTGGCGGCGGGCGTGGGCCTGTTTCTGGTCTTTGCCTTCCTGCGCATGCTTATCGGCATTGCGCTGCCAAAGCTGCTGGTGCTGTTCTATGGGCTCATCTTTCTGCTGGCGGCCTTTGTGCCCAAGGAGTTCCTTGCCGTGGCGTTTGACTCCGGCGGCGTGACCACCGGCCCCATGACCGTGCCCTTTATCATGGCGCTGGGCGTGGGCGTTTCCGCCATCCGAGGCGACCGCCACGCGGCAGATGACAGCTTTGGTCTGGTGGCCATGTGCTCCATCGGCCCCATTCTGGCGGTGCTGACGCTGGGCATCGCGTTCCGCGCAGCGGACAGCACCTACATCCCGCCTGTTCTGCCGGAGGTGGCAGACTCGGTGGAGCTGTGGCAGCTGTTCCGGGAGGGTCTGCCCACCTATCTGGCCGAGATCGCCCGCTCGCTGCTGCCCATTGTGCTGATGTTCGGAGCATTTCAGCTCATCGCCCTGCGGCTGGACCGCCGCACGCTGGGGCGCATCGGCGTGGGCCTTGTGTATACCTATATCGGCCTTGTGCTCTTTCTGACCGGCGCAAACGTGGGCTTTATGCCCGCCGGTAACTATCTGGGTCAGGTGCTGACAGGCGGCGGGATGCGCTGGGTGATCATTCCCATCGGGATGCTTATCGGCTACTTCATCGTCAAGGCCGAGCCTGCGGTCTATGTGCTGAACAAGCAGGTGGAAGAGGTGACCGATGGCGCTATCTCGGCGCAGGCTATGGGTCTGGCGCTTTCCGCAGGTGTGTCTATCTCGGTGGGTCTTGCCATGGTGCGGGTGCTGACCGGCATCTCCATCCTGTGGTTCCTTGTGCCGGGCTATGTGTTCGCCATCAGCATCTCCTTTGTAGTGCCCAAGCTGTTTACCGCCATCGCGTTTGACGCGGGCGGTGTGGCTTCCGGCCCCATGACCGCAACCTTCCTGCTACCGCTGGCGCAGGGTGCCTGCGTGGCGGTGGGCGGCAATATCGTCACCGACGCTTTCGGCGTGGTGGCGATGGTCGCCATGACCCCGCTCATCACCGTGCAGATGATGGGGTTGGTGGCGCAGCTGCGCACCCGCAAGGCGCGTGTGGCGCAGCCCGCTGCGGTACTTGCCACCGTGTTTGCAGATCTGCCGGATGACGCCATTATCGAGCTGTAAAGGAGGCAGAACGTGAGCAGTTTGTTTTTGATGATCACCATCACCGACCGCCGCTCTACCGATGGCTTTTTGCAGCTGTACAAAAGCCACGGCGTAACGGTAAGTATGCGCACCGTTGGTTCCGGCACGGCGGTGCAGGAGACGCTTTCCACCCTTGGGCTGGAAAAGACCGAAAAGGCGGTGCTGCTGGCCGTGGTAACGGCAGAAAGCTGGCAGAAGATCCAGAAGGATCTGCGCCGCAAAATGCAGATCGATGTGCCGGGCACCGGCATTGCGTTCATTGTGCCGCTGAGCAGCATCGGCGGCAAACGGGCGCTGATGTTCCTTACCGAGCACCAGCCCCTTACATGGAAGGAGGAGAGCACCTTGAAGGATACCCGCTATGAACTGCTGCTGGTGGTGGCAAATCAGGGCTACACCGGCTCCATTATGGATGCTGCCCGCACCGCCGGTGCAGGCGGCGGCACGGTGATCCACGCAAAGGGTACCGGCATGGAGGGTGCAGCCGCCTTTCTGGGCGTGGAGCTGGTGAACGAAAAGGAGCTGGTGCTCATCGTCAGCCGCACCAGCCAGAAGAACACCATCATGAAGGCCATTATGGAGGGGGCAAACCCCAAGGCGGGCACCATCGTGTTCTCGCTGCCGGTGACCGATACCGCCGGTCTGCGGCTGATGGAAGAGGACGAAGCCCAGCCGGAAGCTGCCCTGTGACCCCCTAAAAATCGATCCCGATATCCGCATTTATCGCCGAAGGCTTGATAAATGCGGATATTTTCGTTATCATAGTAGAAGATACTTCAACTATAAACAAAGGAAGATGAAGATGACGCAATTAACACGCAAGCAACAGCAGCTCTTCAACGCACTGTCCATCGTGGTGGGCAATGCAATGTATGCACTGACTGTGGTATTATTTCTGATGCCCTCCGGCCTCATCACCGGCGGTGCTACCGGTATCGCACTGGCTTTCAACAAGGTCACCGGACTGCCGGTGTCCGCAGTGCTGTTCGTGGTCAACGTGGCCATGCTGCTGCTGGGCTGGTGGGTGCTGGGCCGCCGCTTTGCCCTGAATACTATGGCAAGCACGGTGCTCAGTCCCTTTTTTATGGCGCTGTGGGAGCGCTTGCTGGGCAATCTTGTACTGACCGATGATCTGGTGCTGAACACCGTATTCGCGGGCTTTGGCATCGGCATCTCGCTGGGCATCACCATCCGCGCCGGTGCTTCCACCGGCGGCATGGATATCCCCCCGCTGGTGCTGAACAAGTGGTTCCACCTGCCGGTGTCCAGCACCATGATGGTTTTCGACTTTATCATTCTGGCGGCGCAGGCGGCGTTCAGCCCGGTGCGGCAGTCCCTGTACGGCGTGGTGATGGCCATTATCTACACGGTCGTGCTGGACAAGGTGCTCATGCTGGGCACCACCCGCACCGAGGTGAAGATCATCAGTGCCAAGTCCGATGAGATCTGCGCTGCCATCTTTGCGCAGCTGGACCGCGGCGTGACCATCCTGCACGGCGAGGGCGGCTACCTGCGGGAGCCGGAGTCGGTGCTGCTGAGCGTGGTCTCCAACCGGCAGCTGCCAAGGCTGGAAAAGCTGGCGCATACCATCGACCCCACCTGCTTTATGATCGTGAGCCACGTTACCGAGGTGAGCGGACGCGGCTTCTCGCTGGAAAAGGACTATCAGGCGGAGGGGTAAGCGGATTTCCCCAAGGCTCTTGCAAAACTGCCCCGGTTTGGGGTATAGTATAGAGGAACAGTAGGTTATACTGTATCTCACCCAAAACAGAAAGGAAAAGCTATCATGTTTGATATTTTCAATATGCTCAAAAAAGAGGCACACACCGCACCCAAGCAGGTGACCCGCGATACCATCATCGGCGACATTCTGGATATGGACCAGACCACCGCACCCTACTTTATGGAGATCGGGATGCACTGTCTGGGCTGCCCGGCTTCCCGCGGAGAGACCATCGAGGAAGCCTGCGAAGTGCACGGCGTGAACTGCGACGAGCTGCTGGAGAAGCTGAACACCCATCTGGCAGCCAAGAAGGCCTGAGTGCTGCCCACACTGGATGCGCGTCTGACCGCAGCGGCAGAACTGGTGCGCCCGGGACAGCCGGTGGCAGACATCGGCTGCGACCACGGCAAGCTGACGGCGGTGCTGGCGGCTTCGGGTAAGTACCCGAAGGTCATCGGGGCAGACCTGCGCCCCGGCCCGCTGGCCAAGGCAAAACAGACGATGGAAAATGCAGGTTGTCTGGACCACGCTGAGCTTCGGCTTGGCGACGGTCTTTCTGTGTTGTCTGCCGGGGAGGTGGGCAGCATTGTGCTGGCGGGCGTGTCGGCGCAGACCACATGGGAGATCATCGAAAAAGCGCCGTGGGTGTCCGCTGTGGGCGGGCCGCGCCTTGTCATGGTGCCCGCCACCCGGCACAGTGAGCTGCGCCGCTGGCTGTGGCAGCACGGCTTTGCCCTTGTGGCCGACCGCCCGGTGCAGGCCGCAGGCCGCTGGTATGCGGTGATGGCGGCAGAGTACACCGGTAAGGTGACCGAGCCCACCTTTACCCAATGTCTGCTGGGGGACACCGCCCGCTGGCCGGAGGGCACGGGCTACGCCGCGTGGCAGCGGGCAAAGCTGCCACGGATGCGGCTGGGCGTGCCGGACGGCAGTCCGCTTGCCGCAGAGATGGATGCCATTCTGAAAGAGGGAAACTGAAATGACCACGGTACAGCAGGTATACGAAGGAATGCAGCGGCTTGCCCCGCCGGAGCTGGCAGAGCACTGGGATAACCCCGGCCTGCTGGTGGACTGCGGCGGCGCTGTGCGCCGGGTACTGGTGACGCTGGACATCACCCCGGAGGTGGTGGCAGAGGCTGCGGCAAAGCAGTGCACGGTCATCGTGGCGCACCACCCGGTCATCTTTGATCCGCTCAAACGGCTGTGCCCCGCCGATGTGCCCTATCAGCTGGTGCAGGCGGGCATTTCCGCCATCTGTATGCACACGAATCTGGATGCCGCCGAGGGCGGGGTGAACGATGTGCTGGCGGATCTTTTCGGCATCCGGCAGCGCACCGCCTTTGCAGACGGCTGCGGCCGGGTGGGGGAGATCGACCCCATCACCGTGCCGGAACTGGCCGCGCTGGCGCAGCGTAAGCTGGCTGCCCTGTGCAACGCGCCGGACACCGGCGCAGCGGTGCAGGTGAAGTTTGCCGACGCCGGAAAGCCGGTGCATCGGCTGGCTGTCATCAGCGGCGCGGGCGGCAGTCTGTTTGCCGAAGCCATCGCCGAGGGCGCGGACTGTCTGCTGACCGGCGAAGCCAACCACCACCATGCACTGGACGCCAAGCGGCTGGGACTTTCCCTGATTGCGGCAGGGCATTACGCCACCGAGTTCCCGGTGACTGCCGCTGTGGCGGCTGCTCTGCGCACCGCCCTGCCGGAGCTGGAGGTGCTGGTAAGCACCGAGAACCGCGACCCGTATACTTATTTATAAAAAGAGAACCCTCTCCGTCATTGCTGCGCAATGCCACCTCCCCCGAAAGGGGGAGGTCTTTCAGCATAAACCGAAAAACTGGCAACGCCGCAGGCGACTGAGAGGGTTATAGATAAAACGAGGTAAACACTATGGCACTGGATGCCGCGACACTGGCGCTGACGGCAGCGGAGCTGAAAGCCACCCTGACCGATGCCAAGATCGCAAAAATTTTTGAACCGACCCGGGATGAGCTGGTCATCACCCTGCGCACCCGCACCGATACCTATGCGCTGCTGCTGTCTGCCCGCAGCGGCTCTGCCCGGGTGTGCCTGACCGAGGAAACCTTTGAAAACCCCGAGACACCGCCCTCCTTCTGTATGCTCATGCGCAAGCACCTGACCGGCGGCAGGCTGCTGGATGTGCACATGGAACCGGGCGACCGTATCGTCTACTTTGATTTTCAGTGCACCAACGAGATGGGCGACCTTGTGCGCAATACCCTGTGCGCGGAGCTGATGGGACGCTACTCCAACCTTGTGCTGGTGCAGAGCGGCAAAATCATCGACGCCCTCAAGCGGGTGGATTTTGAGGACAGCGACGTCCGGCAGCTGCTGCCGGGCTTGCCCTACACCACGCCCCCCAAGCCTGCACGGCCGGATTTTCTGCTGGTGAGCAGCGCATCCATCGTGGCAGCGGCCTGTCAGCGGGAGTTGCCGGTGGCGGATGCTCTGAACAAGACGGTGGCCGGCGTAGGGCCGGTGGTCTGCCGGGAGGCCGCATGGCGCGCCTTTGACGGCGAGCACCTGCCCGCCAACGAACTGACCGATGCCCAGAAGCGCAGCCTGATGGCGGCAATTGACGAACTGAAGGAACTGCACGCACAGGGCGGCTGTCCGTGCAGCGTCACTGCGCCGGACGGCAAGCCGGTGGAGTATACCTTTTTCCGTCCGCAGCAGTACGGCGAGCAGTACACCATCCGGGAGTGGCCGTCCTTCAACGCGATGCTGGAGGGCTACTACGCCGAGAAGGACCGCGCTGAGCGGCTGCGCACCAAGAGCAAGGAGCTGCACAAGGCGGTGCACAATATGTACGACCGCGCCCTGCGCAAGCAGGCAGCCCGGCAGGAAGAGCTTGCCGCCAGCGGCAAAAGCGAAAAGCTGCGCCTGTACGGCGAGCTGCTGTCTGCCAACCTCTATCTGGCGCAAAAGGGCATGAAGAGCCTGACCGTGCCCAACTGGTACGATGAGGGCAAAGAGGTGACTATCCCGCTGGATCTGCGGTTCAGCCCCAGCCAGAACGCCCAGAACTTCTTTAAGAACTACAAAAAGAAGCAGACCGCCGCCCGGATGCTGGTGGACCTGCTGGCCGAGGGTGAAAAAGAGATCGCCTATCTGGAAACGGTGCTCTACGAGGTGGAAAGCGCCTCCGGCGAAGCCGCCCTGAACGAGATCCGCATGGAACTGAAAAATCAGGGGTACCTGAAGTACTACAAGCAGCGGGACAAAAAGCAGAAGCCTGCGGATTTTTTGCGCTATACTTCCAGCGATGGCTTTGAGATCCTGGTAGGGCGCAACAACGCCCAGAACGACAAGCTCACCCTGCACACCGCCCGGGGCAAGGATCTGTGGTTCCATGTGCAGAAAGCCCCCGGCAGCCACGTTGTGGTCATGAGCCGGGGCGAGGACATCCCGGACACCACCAAGCAGGAAGCTGCGGAGCTGGCGGTCATCCATTCCAGCGCCTATAAGGCGGGCACCGGTGCCAAGGTGGCAGTGGACACCACCGAGGTGAAGAACATCTGGAAAGCAAACGGTGCCAAGCCCGGCATGGTGCTGTACGAGGTGTACACCACCGTCTACATCACGCCCCGGGAGGGGCTGGAGGAGCAGCTGAAGAAGAGATAAATGTCCCGGTCTTACAAGGCTTGTGATGCCAAGGGCAAGGGAAGTCTCCAGACCGATGATTCCGCTTGGAGCTTCGGTGATTGGTTTTGCTTTTTCTTCTTTGCTGTGCGGTGCATGGTCGGTGGCAATCAAGTCGATGGTTCCATCTGCAAGTCCCTGTATAATCGCCTGACGGTCCTTTTCGGTACGGAGCGGCGGATTCATTTTCGCAAGTGTTCCATGCTCAAGGACTGCGTCTTCCGTCAGTGTAAAATGATGCGGTGTGGCTTCGGCGTGAAGTTTTGCACCCATTTTCTTATAAGTACGAACCAGATCGACAGAGATACCGGAGCTGATATGCTGGATCACAACATCGGCACCGGATTTCAGTGCCAGCATGCAGTCTCTTGCAACCAGAGATTCTTCTGCAATGGAAGGAGAACCGTAGATGCCAAGCGCATCGGATACCTTTCCGTGGCTGATTCCGTTGTTGCGGATGAAAGAAGGATCTTCTTCGTGAAGGCTGACCGGTACGTTAAGCTTTGCCGCCTTTTCCATTGCGTGGAAGCAGAATTCTGCGTTTAGAAGTGGGATCCCGTCATCGGTAAATCCACATGCGCCTGCTTCTTTTAAGGCGTCCATATCGGTTTCTTCCTGCCCTTTCAGGTTGCAGGAAATCGAAGCAGCCTGGAAGATACGGATCTTTTCTTTGGAAGCACGCGAAAGGTTGTCTTTGAGAACCGGAACAGAGTCCACAGTCGGGGAAGTATTTGCCATGCAGATCACGGAAGTAAAACCGCCTTTTGCAGAGGCAAGTGCGCCGGTGTGGATGGTTTCTTTATAAGTAAATCCCGGATCACGGAAATGAACGTGGGTGTCAATCAGTCCCGGTGCAACCACAAGCCCGGCTGCGTCAAGGACTTCCTCTCCTTCTTTTGTAATCAGGGATGCCATTTCTTTGATGATGCCATCTTCAATCAGAAGATCCATTTTTTCGGAAAGTCCGGAAGCAGGATCGATGACAAGTCCGTTTTTGATAATCATAGTAGTTAAGCCTCCTTGTAGGATATTAGTCTGCTTCTAGTATACGGGATGGGAAAAAGGTTTGTCAATGCGACAGGAGAAGTTGAGAAAATAAGACTGGCTACAGAATCCAAAAGAGATTTCAGTTTTGATGTATCCGATCTGGTATGTATCAAAATTGAAATCTTTTTTCTTTTATGCATGTCTCATATTCTTTTCAAGAGCAACTCTCTTCTTCCCAGTTGCACGGTAGAATTCCACGTGTTTTCCAAGAAAACTCTGGATGGCGGAAACGGTTTTTCCAGTCAGGAATGCACAGAAGACAGTGCCGATTCCGATGCCGTAGAATCCGTGGAGGATTGTAAGGGAAAGAATCACAGTAGTCGTCAGACAGGTGAGATCGAAGGTTGTCTTAACGATTTTATAGTTCTTTTTTACAATACCGGACAGATCGCGAGGGAAGATATCTGTCGGGATGATTGGAAGCATACAGTTGTTGGCAAGGCAGATACCGAAGCACACCAGTAAGAATCCTGCCAGGAAATAAATCGTGTGAAGAGGCAGGGAGTTCGGCAGACCCTGGATCCATGCGTTGTGTACGTCGATCATTTTTCCAAATCCGATTCCGACTACGAAAGAAAAGAGGTAGCCGGGACAGAATGAACGCTTAAGAATCATCAGTGTAATAACAAGCAGTGTCTGGAAAATATAATTCCATGTTCCGAAACTGAACACCGGGAAGGCGATGTTAAATACAAGCGGCACTGAGGAGATCGTTGAGATCCCGAATCCGCTTTTCGACATCAGATCCACGCCGAGTGAATTGATCAGCAGGACGATGAGCAGAGCGACTTCTCCGGCCAGATGAAATTTTTTCTTATTCATAGGTACAAATCCTTCTTTCCTGATAAATAATAATTTACAAAAATTTTATATTTAAGCTGTTTCTCATTATAATGAAGAAAATCGATAAAAACAAATGATTATTTTGAATAAACTGATTCTAAAATAGAATGAAATATGTTAAGGTAATGGAGAGTAAAGAGTTGATTTTGAAAAATAAGGTGACTGCGGAAGATAAAAGAGGGAATATATGAATATCGAATATTTAAAATATTTTTCAGAGCTGGCAAAAATCCAGCATTACGGAAAGGCGGCAAAGGCGCTGAATATTTCACAGCCGGGGCTCAGCCATGCAATCAAATCGTTAGAAGAAGAGTATGGAGTCCCGCTTTTTCAGAAGGAAGGGCGGAATGTGAGTCTCAGCCGCTACGGCAAAGAACTGATGAAGGATGTGGATGAAATCCTGGGAGCATATCTTCGTCTGGAAGAGCGGGCGGCAGGACTTCGGACGGAAGAGAAAACGGTGCGGATCGGCAGTGTGTATCCTCTGGCACCGGGGACGATCCCACATATGCTGAAAGAGTTTGGGGCAACATTTCCGTTTATCATTTACAACCGGATGACACCGGAGATCGCAGAAGGACTTTTGGATGGAAAATATGATATCGGCTTCTGTTCGGATCTTCTGAAATCGGATGAAATCGAGTATTATCCGATTCGGGATTCGTATATCGCGGTAGTGGTTCCGAAGGGGCATCCGCTTGAAAATAGAGAACAGATCAGTCTGAAAGAGACAGCCGGATACCCTCAGATCATGTTTTCCAAGACCAGCGGTTTTCGTACTTTGCAGGAGCAGATTTTTGCAGAAGAAGGAATTAAGGTAAAGCCGGTG
>ERZ772901.2654-NODE-2654-length-10906-cov-3.771265_pt1 | contig 10906 bp, 6 predicted proteins | sample MGYA00512123_ERZ772901 | MGnify/ENA primary metagenome ERZ772901 (study PRJEB29015, sample SAMEA2737711) | human gut metagenome | biome: human gut; feature: human-associated habitat; material: faeces | place: China | collected 2012 ...
CTCGAACGATACGAGGGTTACCCGCCGCCACTTTTTGGAAATCGTGAATCAGACGGAGTTGTTCTTCTTCATTGCCGCGTGCGCGGACAATCTCCTTCATGAGCTGAATAAGCACGCGCGAAGTGTTAAAGCGGAACGGTGTCTGTGCGCTGTAAAGCACTTCATCATGAAGCGTTTTCAGAGCCGAAAGTCTTTCTTCTACGCCTGTCCCGTCATTTAAACGCTGCAAAAGGTTAACCTCAGCCATCGCCATCCGTTCTTCATGGGTGCTAACCATGTTTTGAATGCCGTGCGGGTGCAGAGCGGTTCTAAAAGTCTCCTGCTCAGCAGAAGACACATTGCCGGAATCGATGACCTCATTAATTTTTCTGAGCAGATCTCGATCCTTCTTATCAAAACGTAATGACTGATTCACCTTGCGACTCAAAAGTAATTATTCTTGTGAAAAGTTTCGATTTTACAGAAGGTTAGCTTTTATGGTTGTAACAGAGAAGCAAAAGTTACCTGTGGTTTTCGGCAATAGATTCACTCTTTTCGAGCGTTCTATTGGGTGCGGCCGACCTCATCCTCTTCGCTATTTTTTCTGTTCCGGCGTTTTTTAGCTCGTTTCTCTTCGAGACTGCGCAGTAAAACAGAGCGAAACCACTGATGCGCCGGATCAAAATGCGTACGGTCATGCCACAGAAATACCGGTGTCCACGCCGGATCTGCGACTAGATTCTTCGGAAGAATGGTCAGAGGCAGGTTGCCGATAAGTTCTCTCACAGAGGACTCCGGCAAACGTCCGATAAGATCGCACTGCGTGAGCATGTGCGGAACCGTTAAGAGATAAGGGGTATCAATGGCAATATTGCTCCCCTCTTCAAACCCCGAGGAGTCGGTCGTGATCTTTCCCTCCGAATAACCGTACTTCACCGCAATAAAACGATAGTTCTTTAAGTCCGACCTTTTAAGCTGCTTGCCTTCCCTCAGCTTGACTGCCAAAGGATGAGTATTCCTGACCACATATAAGTGATCGGTGTTATAGAGCGTCTCGTAATGGAATTTCTTTCCTAATTCTCTTAACTTCAAATTGGGCGGTGCGTAGATGACAATATCAATGTTGCCCTTCTCCAGCGCCCACTGAAAATGCTCATGGAGCGAAATGATAGACAGACGAATATTCGGAGCCTGATCAAACAGATTAGCAAGCGACGGAACTATGAATCTCAGAGCCGCATTATCAATACAACCAATACGGAAATCCTGCGTTAAATTCTTTGGCGAAAAGACCTTCGGACTCGGAAGACGGTCTATGCGCATCAAAATGGATTGGATTTCGCCGATCAATGAATCCATCTTCGGTGTCGGCATCATTGCACGCCCGCTCTTCACAAACAAAGGATCTTCAAAAATTTCACGAGCCTGCGCTAAGAGGCGAAAGCACGTTGCTGAACCTTTGCCTAAACGGTTTGCCGTGGAAATAAGGTTGCGGGAGTCATAGAACTCGGCAAGAAATCTGAGCAACTCGCTGGTAGGTCTGTCTTGGGCCATATCGTTATCAATTTTGATGAGGATTTTTGTCAATTTTAATCAAATATGACAGGAAAACTCCTCTATTCAAACACGCGAAAAGCCTCCAAAATTTCACTCAGAAGCACCCCAATGCTGACCAAGGAGAAACAATTATGCAAAAACTCTCAAGAAGGCAAATTCTCAAGGCAATCTCCGCTCTTCCGGCCGTCTCTCCGGCTACTTCCGTTCTTGCACAGGCTTCAAATCCCCAGCCTCAGGAATGGACGGGCTTTGCCATTTGCGATTCTTGTAACCATGTACCTTCCTGCGGAATTCAGTTCCAAGCACAAGGCAATAACATCATCAGTATCCAAAACTGGAAAGAAAATCCGCGTCACTGGCTCTGCTCTAAAGGCATGAGCACTCTGCAGCGCTTATATAACCCGAATCGTCTACTTTACCCGATGAAACGCACGGCTCCCAAAGGGGCTGCCGATCCGGGATGGGTTCGTATTACCTGGGATGAAGCTTACAAGACGATTGCAGCAAACATGCTCGCCGCCAAGAAGAAATACGGCCCCGAATCTGTCATGTTCTATGCCGGCGACCCGAAAGAACCGAGACCTTCTATTTACCGTTTGGCTCGCTATTTCGACTCTCCCACTTGGGCCACAGAATCCTCCGCCGCTTGCCGCTCCGGCTGCATGATGGCAGAACAGCTCAACTTCGGACAGCCGAACAACGGCGCAACTCCGACGAAAGATACTAAGGTTTACATGATCATGGCCACAAACGTTTGGGCTCAGCCCCTGGGTTGGTGGGAAGCCATAAAGGCTGCAAAAGCACGCGGCTGCAAGATCATCACAGTTGATACCAGAAGAACCAAAGCCGCAGAAATTGCCGATATCCATTTGGCTCCTACCATTGGTACGGATGCCGCTTTGGCTGCCGGTATCGCCCGCGTTCTGATCAAAGAAAACCTTATTAATAAGCCCTTCATTGATCAGTGGACACATGGTTTCGAAGAGTACGCCAAGTACGTTGACCAGTTCACACCCGAAAAGACCCAGGAAATCACCGGCGTTCCGGCCGACAAGATTGTCGCCGCGGCTCGCCTCTGGGCTCAAGGACCGGGATCTTTCACTTTGACTACTCAGTCTCTGTCTCACAACTCCAACGGTGTGAACAACACTCGCGGCCTGCTCTTACTGCCAATTTTAATGGGCTATATCGACATCCCCGGCGGCGTTCCTTTCGGTCAGCCTCCCAAAGGCTTGTCCATGGCTGCATTCGGTCTGCACCCCGCTATGGCCGATAAGAAGTGGTGGAACTCTCCTGAAGTAAAAGCTCGCCGCTTAGATAAAGACGAACTTCCGCTCTGGCATGACCTACAGGATCAGACAAGTCCGAACAACCTGCCTGAATGGGTTCGTGACGGTAAAGTCAAAGTCTTCTGCGGGTGGGGCTTTAACGTCAACATTTGGCCGCAGCCTGATGTCTATAACGACGCCCTCTCGAAATTAGACTTTGCATTCGCAACGGACTACTTCCACCGCAAAGACAGCCACCGAAACATGGATATCATTCTTCCTGCTGCGATGAACTATGAACGCCATGCTCCCTTCGGCTGGTACGGTCCTAACATTGCCGTTCGCAAACCGATCAAACCGCTCGGCGAAGCTAAAGAAGACTGGCGTATTGCTCTGGAACTCGGCTGCATTGTTGATAAACCCGAACACTTCTTCGACGGCGATCCCGAAAAAGCCCTCGACTTCATCCTTCATCAGTACGAAGGCGGCGACCTCGTTAAGTTTAGAAATGCATTGCCTCAGATCAGCCGCATCCCGGCACCGAAGCCCGGCTTCAAGAAGTACGAAGACGGAAGACTCCGCCCTGACGGCAAACCCGGTTTCAACACTCTTTCCGGCAAGCTGGACTTCTTCTCGGATCGTGCCGCCAAATTCGGCTATCCCGGCCTTCCGGTTTACAAGCCGATGACCGAGCTCAGCAAGGATTTTGATCTTCGCTTGATGAACGGCTCACGCAAACCGTACATCACGCACAGCAAGACGCGTACGGACCAGCCCTACCTGATGGAAATTGAAGACTGTCTGCACGTCAACATCAATCCGAAAGACGCGGAAGCCAGAGGTATTAAGGAAGGCGATACGATCCTCATCACTTCCCCGTATGGCGGTCCTGTAGAAGCTAAAGCAGTGGTTTCTCTGATAGTTCCTGTCGGCACGATTGACGCTCAATATGGCTGGCTCGACAACCAGAATACCCAGAAACTCATGAACCGCGGCAATCGCGACCCGCTGTCCGGTTATCCGAGCTACTTCGAAAATCCCGTCTGTATTGAAAAGAAAGCCTAAGAAGATCGTCATGAGCAAATATGGAATCATTGTTAATGCTGACGACTGCGTCGGCTGCCACGCCTGCTTCGTCGCTTGTAAAGAAGAAAACCAAGTTGCGCCCGGTGTGAAGTGGAACCATTTGGAAAGACTTGAGCATCCAGCTGAAGAAGTCATCGAATACTTCCGAGTATCCTGCATGCACTGCGAAAATCCAGCTTGCATGAAGGTCTGCCCGGTAAAAGCCGTTTATTTCGGACCGCACGGTGAAGTCCTGATCGACCAGAAAAAGTGCATCGGTTGCAAAGGCTGCTTAGCTGCCTGCCCGTACAGTGCTCCTAAATTCTCCGATCCGAATAAGCAGTCTTACTTCGGCGATCTGACGCCGCTCGGCGGCAGATCTGCCAGTCCGACAGCTTGGACAACGCGCATCCCCGGAAAAGCCGAGCACTGCACGCTGTGCACGCATCGTACTTCCCAAGGACGCTTGCCTGCCTGCGTTGAAGTTTGCTCGACTAAGGCTTTGCAATTAGTTGACTACGACAATCCGACTGATGCTCAGAAGGCCTTGATCGCTAAGGCTCAGATCATCAATAAGGATGCCGGCACGTCTCCGAAGATCCGTTTCATTTCTTCGATTACTGATTTTGGAGGTATGAAAGTCAAAGCCTAAGCTTTGAATAGCGGTGCCGAAAGCGTGCGGCACCGCCTCGTATCTCTTAGGGTATTAGGGGCGGGTCTTGTATCCGCTTTTTTTTTCACAACTTTCCTTCAAACAGGGAAAAAGATGCGTGCTCCAGTAAGACAACCCGAAGCGATGGATCGATTTTCCACCTTTAGGCTTAGAGGCTGTTCTCCTTATTTTCGATAAGACTTATTTTCGGGAGTGGACGCCAGCTTGTCTCTCAGTTTTCCCTAAGTTCCAATTAAAAAGTTCGCCCTACGATCACTTAGCTGATAAAGTTCCCTGCAATGAAAAATTCTGCGCAGTTTAGTTTTTGTTCGCAGCCTCAGAGGAAGAATATGAATTACCAAGAAATCACTCGCGAAGAATGCTCCGAAGCATTAGCAAAAATCATCACCGTCTTAAGCGAAATTATTCTCGACCCGCATGAGAATAAAACTTCCGTCTACCCCAAGGCTGCAGAAGCTTTTAACAGCATTGCCGATGAAGTCGGTTTTGACGGCCCTCGGTTCGGCGAAGTCACTTTTAATGAAGACTTTGACCGCGATGCCGCCAAACTCTTTTACGGCGTCGGCGACACCACCATCGGCATGACGCATTCATTCTGGGCCGGCGGTCTGATTACCGTCACAGGACAAAACACCCACGAAGCTTTTAAAACTTATCTCAGTAGAGGTCTTCAGAACACCTCCAACCTGCCTGACGATCATCTTGCAGTTGAACTTGCCTTTCTCGGCCACCTTTTAGCCGAAGACAAAATTGATGAGGCGCAGCAGTTCGTTAAAAATGAAATCCTTGCGTGGTGGCCGACCGCAGAACAAAACATCGACAGCAAGACACAAAACGCTGGAATCAAGGCATTCTTCGCCTCTGTCACAACCGCTTTAAAGTTTGTAGAAGCCCTGTAATTTCCCTGTGTGAACATGTTCACATGCGCTTTTGACCGCCTTCTCTAAGGCGGTTTTTGCTTTAGTTTTTGAGTCTTCCTATCGTCGATTAACAATACTGGCTGGACTAAACTATCAGCAAATCCCAAGGAAAAATAATGTTAGCCGCCACAATACTTCATTCACTATCCGCGGTCTGTGTTTTATTGATCGTGATCGGCTTTGGTGTTTTTCTCGCACGCAAAGGCTGGTTTGATGCCCCATCGCACCGCGGTATCGTTTCTAAACTCGTCAACGCCGCTCTTCCGTGCTTCCTCTTTTATTCTGTTATCTCTAAGTTTTCGCACGGGGAGCTTTATAACTTACTGAAGTTTGCGGGGCTTCCGTTCCTAACGGTCGGCTTGAACTTTTTGATCTCCGTCCTATTCATCAAGCTCGGCTGGGTTCGGCCTCACATGAAAGGAACGTTCATTGCCGCATTTACCGGCGCGACCGTTTTGTTCGTCGGCGTCCCTCTGGTACAGACAATGTACGGCTCGAACGGAATTCCTTATTTGCTCGTCTACTTCTTTGCCAATTGCGTCTTCATTTGGACCGTCGGCATCTTTAACATTCAGTTAGACGGTGCGCGCCGAGGCATGACAGAAGAACCTAAGATCTTCTCGGTTCACGGACTCAAGATGCTGCTCTCCCCGCCGCTGATGGGTTTCCTTATCGGTTTAATCGTTGTCCTTCTGTCGATTCCCGTTCCTAAATTCATCTCTCAGTCGACCCATACAATCGGTCAATTAGCGACACCGCTGGCATTGGTCTTTGTCGGTATTACCGTCTGGCAAATCGGTTTTGAGAAGCTCAAGAAACTCCCGAGGGAAGTCTGGCTGATTCTTCTCTCCTGCTACGTCATTCGTCCGATTACGATGTATTTGTGCACGATGCCTTTGGACATGGATCCGCTCATGCGGAAGTGTTTCATCTTGGCTTCCGCGCTTCCTGTCTCTTCCGTGATTGCCGTGCTCTCTAAAGCCTACGGCGGAGACGAAGAGTTTGCCTCTGAGGCCATCGGCGCAAGCACTGTTGCGATGATCTTCGTCCTTCCCTTCCTGCTAATCGCCGTTAACCTCGTTAACTGAGTCCGACTTGAAACGAATCTCGAAGTCGGTACCTTTGCCGACTTCGGATTTGAGGGAAATGCTCCAGCCTAAGGCCTCGGCTGCGCGCTTCGAAATTGCCAGTCCCAACCCAAATCCTTGATAATGGCCGCGACTGCCCTGTCCGGCTCTAAAACCTCGGTCAAAAACCTTTTCTCTATCCTCTTCTTTAATTCCGATGCCCGTATCTCGAATAATGGCCTTATCTTCATCAATAATCACAGTCACCGAACCCTTGTCCGTATAGTGAATGGAATTGAAGACAAGGTTGTCAAAGATGGTTGCCCCGAGCACCTCATTAAATGTCTGCTTAGGCGCATTCTTCAGTTCGACCGAAAGCTTTAATCCCTTGTTTTCAGCCTTTTGTTTCCAAGACTCTTTCAGGCCGGCAATGAGTTCGGGCATTGAGCAAAGCGCGTTGTTCTGACCTGTTCTAGCACGTCCGATATTTAAGAAAACCTCCGCCATCCCTTTAATTCTGGAAGAGGCATTCTGCGCCCGGCGAATTAAAGTTTTTTGACGGTCGTTGCTTTGAACCTGTTCATTAAGAAGTTCGAGGCTCGTATCAATCACTGTGAGGGGAGTACGAACTTCATGGCTGACTTCAGTAGAGAAAGCCCGCTCCTTCATCGCCAGCACTTTGAGTTTCGAAACAAGCGCCTTAAAAGATCTTTCTAATTCTCCGATTTCATTGTCCGGCCAATAACCCTTGAAAATTTCTTCCGTGTAAATTTTGCCGTTCTGAATCAGCCCCTCGGCTCTCACGGCTTCCTTGGTTAACTGTCCCAATGGAGACAGCAGCTTACGGCCCAAATACCAGCCGACGAAAGAGCAAATAGCGATTAAAAGAAGAAATCCGACCACGCCGATTCGGAAAAGATGCCGTTCCCAAATTTCGAAGTTGCCTTGATGACGGGTCAGGACATAACGCTTCCCATCGATGATTTTGGTGTAAGTGTGGAGATCTTCGCCATCCGTGAACTCTGTATAGCCCTGAGGATAATTTTTAAAAAGCTCCGGTATCTGCCGGGTAGGATCTCCTTCAATATAGAGACGCGTGACCTGATCCAATCGCGGCGGCTTTCCCTGAAGAATATCGGCAGTCACAACCGTCTGCAGCATGTCATCCATCACAGATGCCATGAGCTTGTTCTCTGCCGTCTCTAAAACATAAACCAATGTAATGGAATAAAGAACTGCGCAGGCGGCTGCAATTAAGCCGCACAAAAGTCCCAACGATTGCTTGAGCGAACGACCTTTTTTCATTCCCCACGATCCTCTTTTGCTCGTACCGCCCAGCCGAACCCGTGACGAGTTTCAATCAGCGGTTCTTCAAAAGGCTTGTCTACGATTTTTCTAATTTGATAGATATGAGCTCTCAAATTATCCCCGGCCACTCGCTGGAAGCCCCAGATCTCATCCTCAATTTCTTCACGAGAAACAACTTCAGGACTTTTCTGCATCAAAAAGGCAAGAATCCGGAAAGCTGTCGGATTGAGCTTGAGCTCCGTATCTCCGCGAAATACCCGCTTGCTGTCGAGTTCGAGCCTGAGATTCCCGACTTGAAGAACTTTTTCTTCCGGCGTTGAACTGCGGCGAAGGACGGCTTGGATCCGCAGCAGAAGCTCAGCCAAGGAAAAAGGCTTCACTATGTAATCATCTGCGCCTTCGGAAAGACCCATGATGCGGTCGTCTGTGCTGTCTTTAGCGCTCAAGATAATAATGGGAGTCGTGTTGCCCCGGCTTCTCAGTTCGCGGCAAAGGCGCAGACCGTCCATACCGGGAATCATGATGTCCAGGACAATGAGGTCATATTTATTGACGATTGTTAAAGCCAGAGCTTTCAAGCCGTCATCCGTGTTGTCGGTCTGGTAATTTTTGGACTCTAAATATTCAACGAGGTTGAGCCTAATGTCCTCGTTGTCTTCCACAATCAAAATCGTCGGCATATCTGTTCGTTTTTAACGTAGTTTTCACGATCGCTTAACCCGTCATTTCAGGCAAGAGACCCATACTTATCTTCCGATCGGTGCGGAGTTGTAGACGATGAATTTAAAAGTGCCAAAGAAGACCAATTCTTTCCTGGTTTGGAGCTTCAATGACATTCTAACGGTATTGCTTCCTTTGTGGTTGCTACGCCTAATTTCGGAGTTTCGCTACGCACCGATCGACTCATTTTTTGCGGCACCGTTTTATCTTTCCGGAAATAATTGGTTAGGGACGGGAAGTTTTTTCTTTTCAGCAGTGCTCCATAAAGGCGGCAAGTATGTCGCAGTTGCTGTTGCGGTGAGTTCGCTGATTCTTTTTCTGCTTTCTTATTTGAAGAAGTTCGCCCGATTAAAGCCTTATCGAAAAGTCTGCCTGTACGTCACGCTTTCTATTTCGGCCTGTGCGCTCATCATCAGCGGCCTGAAGTCCTTATCCGCCTCTCCTTGTCCTTGGTCGCTTCCTCAGTACGGCGGAAGCGGGAGCGCCGGAAAGTGTTTCCCTGCAGGACACGCCTCTTCCGGTTTTTGTTTGTTTCCCCTTTACTTTGCCTTCCGCCAGCTCCGCGTGACGAGATCTTGGATTTTCCTTATCCTCGCTCTAGCATTAGGCTGGATTTTAGGGGTTGGGCGTCAGGCGCAAGGCGCACATTTCCTCTCTCATTCCTTTGCTACGATGTTTTTGGACTGGGCTATTTGCGCCCTGTTCTATCGATTATTTTTCTTTCCTAAAGCTCCGGTAAAAATTCGCCAAAAACCTATTTCTGCGCTTTCTTACTGCCTGATCACAGCTTTTTCTCTGACTTTTATTTTTAATCTTCCCTTTTTCTCTAAGGCTTGCTCAGCGCTCAAGTTCTCTTTTTCGGACCTATGGCTTTTAGCTGTTTGCGCTTTTATTCTTTTTTCTGCGTTTTTCACGGTTCTTCGGCTCTTAAACCACAGCTTCTTAATTAAAGTCTTTAGCTTATTCTTTACGGTCTGCGCAGCCGGAGCTATGTACTTCAATTATCAGTATGGGACCATTATTAATTCGGAAATGATGCGCAACGCGCTCGCTACCGATACGGCTGAGGCTGTGGAACTTCTAACTGCCAAGTTCTTTTTAGAATTCGCCTTTTTATGCCTCCCGCAGCTTTATCTAACTTTCTTTGTCCCGATTAAGTATTCTTCTTTTGTACGCGGCATATTTCAAGCTTTAGTTGGGCTGGTCATCGGAGTTTGTTTCCTCATGCTCAACTTCCAGGGCGTCTCTTCGCTGATTCGTTCAGAGCCTGTCCTTAGAAATTTAATCTCACCAGTAAACGTCTTCAGCGGAACGTACAAAGCAGTATTTAAAGACGGTTCTACAGAGGTCGATGCGCCTCGCATCGTCATCGACCCAAAGCCCGCGCTTGGAGCGAGTCACAAGAATGACAAGGGAACACTCTTTATCGTTGTTGTCGGAGAAACCGCTCGTTTAGCCAATTGGGGTCTTGCGGGCTATAGCCGTGATACGACGCCCCAGCTGCGTGCCAGAAATGTGATTCCGTTCAGCAAAACGATCTCCTGCGGCACGAGTACCGATGTCTCTTTGCCTTGCATGTTCAGCCGTGTTGGTCGAGATCGCTACGACAGAGACAGAATTTTGAAAGAAGAAAGCCTCTTGCCGGTTCTTCAGAGAGCAGGCATCAATGTTTTTTGGGTCGATAACCAATCCGGATGCAAGGGCGTCTGCAAAGGCGTCCCATCTTTGTCCATTTCTAAAACCAAAGCCCCTTCGCTTTGCTCAGGACCGAGATGCTATGACGAAGCCTTGCTCGCAGGCATTGATACCTCAGAAATCTTAAAGCCGGGCAAAACGACCGTAGTCTTTATGCACCAGCTCGGGAACCACGGCCCCGCTTACTCTAAACGCTATCCTAAAAATTTTGAAGTCTTTAAGCCTGTCTGCACGGATGAGAAGCTCAACAATTGTTCTCGGGAAGAGATTGTGAATGCCTACGACAACGCAATCCTTTACACCGACCACTTTTTAGCCGGCGTCATTGATTGGTTAAAGGGTCTGGACGGTTTTGATACGGGACTGCTTTATGTTAGCGATCATGGGGAAAGCCTTGGCGAAAACAATATGTATCTGCACGGCGCGCCGGAATTAATCGCGCCTAAAGAGCAAAAAGAAGTCCCTATGCTTCTGTGGCTGTCAAAAGGTTTTGAGCAAAAATTCGGTCTTAACGACGTCTGCCTGCGCGAGCAGGCCAAAGCGGACGCTTCTCATGATCAGCTTTTTTCCTCGCTTCTCGGGATTCTTGACGTTAAATCTTCCGTCTATGATCAAAACAAGGATTTTTCTGCTGTCTGCAGAAAATCGAACAGT
>ERZ772901.2655-NODE-2655-length-10899-cov-2.723903_pt1 | contig 10899 bp, 7 predicted proteins | sample MGYA00512123_ERZ772901 | MGnify/ENA primary metagenome ERZ772901 (study PRJEB29015, sample SAMEA2737711) | human gut metagenome | biome: human gut; feature: human-associated habitat; material: faeces | place: China | collected 2012 ...
CTGGTGGGCAGCTCGGTCGGAGGTTTTCAGGCCGTCGAGTGGGCCGTTTCGGAACCGGAGCGGATCGAACGGCTCGTGCTGATCGCCACCGCGGCCAAGGCTTCGCCCTGGGCCATCGCCATCGACGAAACGCAGCGCATGGCCATCGAAGCCGACTCGACCTTCGGGGAACCTTACGCCACCGCCGGCATGAAGGGACTCGCGGCGGCGAGGGCTATCGGGCTGCTCTCTTACCGGGGGCCGGAAGGCTACGACCTCTCGCAGCAGGACGAGAGCGACGACTTCTCCTCTCACCGGGCCTGCACCTACCAGCAGTACCAAGGAGAAAAGCTCTGCCGGCGTTATAATGCCTACTCCTATTACAAGATCCTCAACGCTTTCGACACGCACGACGTCGGCTACCAGCGCGGAGGCGTGGCAGCGGCGCTGCAACGAATCACGGCCGAATGTCTGGTCGTCGGCATTTCGACCGATATCATCTTCACCGTGCCCGAAATGCAGGCGCTGCACCGGATGCTGCCGCGCAGCACCTACCATCAGATCGACTCCCCGTTCGGACACGACGGGTTTCTGGTCGAGCACGAACAACTGAACCGAATCCTCAACCCTTTCATCCATCCAACCCATGAATAAGATCAAAATCGGCCTTTTCGGCTTCGGCGTAGTCGGACAAGGCATCTTCCAGGTACTCAGCAAATCCCGCAACGCCCATGCGGAAATCGTCAAGATCTGCGTGCGGTCGAACAAACCCCGCAGCATCGACGCGTCCTATTTCACGACCGATCCGGAAGTGATCCTCTCCAATCCGGAGATCGACCTGATCGTGGAGGTGATCGACGATGCGGCGGCCTCCTACAAAATCGTCAAGGCGGCCCTCCAGAAAGGCATCCCCGTCGTTTCGGGCAACAAGGCCATGCTCGCCCGCCACCTGCCGGAGCTGATCGACCTGCAAAAGAAACACAATGTGGCACTGCTGTACGACGCCTCGTCGTGCGGCTCGATCCCCGTGATCCGCAACCTCGAGGAGTACTACGACAACGACCTGCTGCTCGAAGTCAAAGGCATCCTGAACGGTTCGTCCAACTACATCCTTTCGCGGGTGTTCGACCACCAGGAGTCCTACGACGCGGCGCTGGCCCAGGCCCAGGCATTGGGATTCGCCGAGAGCGATCCTTCGTTCGACATCGAAGGCTACGACTCGCTCTTCAAATTAGTCATCATTACCGTTCACGCGCTCGGAGTGTATGTCCATCCCGACCGGATCTTCACCTACGGCATCTCGACTATCCACGACTCGGACATCCGGTACGCCCGCGAAAAAGGGGTCAAGATCAAACTGGTCGCCCAAGTGGTCAAGGTCAGCGACCGGAAGTTCACGATGTTCGTCATGCCCGAATTCGTCACCCCCGGCAAATACATCTACAGCGTCGATGACGAATACAACGGCGTGGTGATCCGGGGCGAATGCTACGACCGCCAGTTCATGTTCGGCAAGGGCGCCGGCAGCCTGCCTACCGCCTCGTCGATCCTGAGCGACATCATGGCCCGTCAGCACGACTACCGGTACGAATACAAGAAACAGCACTACCTCGACCGTCCGGAGTACACGACCGACGTGGAGCTGAAAGTTTATGTGCGATACACGGAAACCGACGTACTGAAAATCCTCCACTTCGACCGCATCACCGAGCAATATCGGGGCGAGGACGGCAATTACGTGATCGGCTACATCCGCCTTTCGGAGCTGCTCGCCAAGCGGGAAGTACTGCGGGGCAAGGACGTTTTCATGGCCGATTTCCAGAGCTTCTTCCAAGAGCTGGATCGTTAGAGCCAAAAGACAGGCCGCCATCGAACGAACGCCTCCCGAATTTCAGATTCGGGAGGCGTTCGTTTTTCAGAGCCACAAACTATTTACTCGAACGGGACCATCGCCTCCGCCGCATCGTAATCGGCATTGGTGAAGACATAAGTCCAACGCTCTTTAGGTTGACGACCGTTACCCCTCAAATCCTCGAATACATAATTATCATCGATCGAAGGGTCGTAATGTGCGTCGTAATTCGGAGGGTACGACCGACCGTCGTCCTGGTAATAACGGACACCATAAGTGAATCCAAGCCTCCCATCGTCGAAAATAATCGTCATTTTCCAAATGTAACTTGAAGGAACGGGGCAAACACCCATACCATTATCCATCGCAGTAAAACTTTCTCCAGGCAGTATCACTTCATTTTTGAACTCACACCCTAAATCGGATTCTACGAAAAGAGTGATCTTATGATCGCTGTCGTTGACCCACACAAAATAACTGATTGCATTGTAATCGGTATTGCAACCTGCCGGAGTCCCTGCGGTAAATATCGCCGACAACGCAAAAAATAAGAATTTCCTCATAAACCCATTTTTATATATAACCGTTACGTTGAAGCCAGCTACGCTCGTAAAAAAGAAATTCATTTATTTGATTTTCTGTAAAATATGACCCTGTATACTTACGAAGTGCACTTTCAAAATCATTCCAGGTTCTATAGGCTCCAAACAAATTCACCACGAATTGAGGCATCTTAATTTGATCGTAGCAGCGAGAAGGATAGCCAACACCCTGGTTGTAATCATCCACCAAATCGACAAACAAAGGAGTATAATAATTATTGGTTGTATTTTGATAATCCCATTCTTGCCTTGCTTGACCTGTTATATCCGAGTTTAGAGATGTTTTTTTCCAACCCTGATTTAAATAATATGCTTCTCCCATATGCCATCCGGCATAAGAAGCATAACTTTCGAGCAATATATTCCAAGTACCATCGTACGCACTGAATGTGCCGCCACGCAAATGAAATTGACAATAATGTCCCAATTCATGCAAAGTGGTTCCTATTAGTCTCGGATGATTATTCCTGTTACAATTGCCAACTTGTATAAAAGGCATTCTCCCCACAGAAGTCGGCCAATAATTAAATCGGCCTTGCCACCCACCAGGATCAACGGCTAATGCAACTATTGATATTCTGTTATTAACAAAAGTAGAAATTATAAAATCGTGTTCGCCATAATGATAAAAATTGACTGCACGATGAATTTCGTAGCGGGGATCCGGAGCCGAAGAAGAGTTAATATTAAAGTTCAAATCTTTACCACTTCTTAATTCTCCATAAATTCCCTTTATTTCCTCTATCCGTCCTCCTTCCTCAGAACCCTTGACAATCGTCCATTTTTCGTGCTGAAAAACAAAACTTACCGTTGCCTGGTTGTCGATCAATTTATTGTTGATAGCATAATATCCAGTTTTGTCTGTATAAACCTCCTCAATATTCGAACCCAGTGTAAAACGGATTTTTAGATTCTCTAGCGGTACATAACGCTTTAAATGAGTATCGTAACATAGTACTTTTCCGCGCGGGAATCCACCTGGTAAATGTCTCTCTTCATCTAAAGCCAAACCAATGGCTTCTTGCTCCAAAATTTGTATTGCCTCCGCACTCAATCCATTCTCACCAAGAGTAATATATTTAGGGAGGAAAACTTCATAAAGGATTTCAAAATCCATTTCAACAGGGAACGTTTTTTCGACAGGCCAAACGGCATATAATACAGGCAATATAATTGTCACAGGCTCCACTGGTCCATCCTTAATCATACCGCCCTCGTAAGTCACAGAATAACGCCTCTCCTCATCTTCCTCGCAAAACTGTGTCCGGGATTTCGAAAACACAAGACTCTGGGTCGCCTCATCAGGTAATGACGTATAATTGAAAGGCGTATACGCGATCTTGATCTGCTCGTCCAGTTCAAGGCTTCGTTGTTCCTCTTCCGTTTTTGGAAAAATTTTCAAGGCATAGTGGGTAGCTTTCAGTTTCAACTGCGTTTTGGCAGTTGCTGAGAATTCTTTTCGCACACTCCGCGCGCTTGCTGCAAACTCATCAGATGCCCTGACAATTTTCGATTCACCCGATACTATATTGTCGTACGCCTGCTGAAAGTTCTCAAGCCTGTACGGATCATTCTGCGGCCGGATCCAAGACTGTGTCTCTATGATACACCGCATCCGCCAACTCAATTTCGGTCGTAACAGTAGCTAACATTTGTTTCGGCGAAATTTCGTCCAACAAATCTTCTTCATAATTAGCACAACCATAAGTGCCGATTAACAAGATACCACCAATTAAAATATATAGTAATAATTTTTTCATAAGCATAATATTTAGGATTAGATGGTCAAAACATAAATGCCGTTCATGTGTATTGCAATATATTATATAAAATTTGAAAATCAAAATTATCCGAAAATAATATTTACTCTCTTTTTTATACTTATTTGTTTGTGAACATACGGGTAATAACCTATCTTTGCGACGGAAATTTCGTTTAACATTCTATTATTCCGACATGCCTCTTACCAATAACGTAATGATTGTCAGACACAAGTTGCTGACCAATCTCATCAAATTGTGGAAAGACAACCAGCTCGTCGAGCGAATCGACCGCTTGCCGATCGAATTGAGTCCCCGTACCTCACGGGTTTTGGGTCGCTGCTGCGTACACAAGGAGCGCGCCGTGTGGAAATACAAATCTTTCCCGCTGATGGGTTTCGACATGTCCGACGAAACCGACGAACTCACCCCGCTGTCCGAATATGCCCGCAAAGCCCTGGAGCGCAAAGGGCAGCAGCAGAAAGACAATATTCTCTGCGTAATCGACGAAGCCTGCTCGTCGTGCGTGCAGACCAACTACGAGATCACCAACCTCTGCAAAGGTTGCGTGGCCCGGGCCTGTGCCACCAACTGCCCGAAAAACGCCATCGAATTCAATCGTGCCGGCAAAGCGGTCATCAACCACGATCTCTGCATCAGTTGCGGCATCTGCCACAGCAACTGCCCCTACCATGCCATCGTCTATATGCCCGTACCGTGCGAAGAGGCCTGCCCCGTAAAGGCGATTACCAAGGACGAACGCGGCGTGGAGCATATCGATGAGAGCAAATGCATCTACTGCGGCAAGTGCATCAACAGTTGTCCGTTCGGAGCGATCTTCGAAATTTCGCAGGTGTTCGACGTGCTGCAGCGTCTGCGCGAAGGAGAAAAGATGGTCGCCGTCGTCGCTCCGGCCATTCTCGGACAATACAACGCCCCCACGGAAAAAGTATATGGCGCGATTAAGGCCATCGGTTTCGAGGACGTGATCGAAGTAGCGCAGGGCGCCATGGAAACCATCCGCAATGAAGGTGCGGAACTCGAAGAGAAAATTGAGGAGGGACAGGCGTTCATGACCACCTCCTGCTGTCCTTCGTGGGTCGAACTGGCCAACAAGCATATCCCCGAGATGAAGCCCTTCATTTCGAGCACCGGATCGCCGATGTATTACGCCGCGCGGATCGCCAAGGAGAAACACCCCGACGCGCAAGTGGTCTTCATCGGCCCGTGCGTAGCCAAACGCAAGGAGGCACGCCGCGACGAATGCGTCGATTTCGTGATGACCTTCGAGGAGATCAACTCCATTTTCGACGGCCTGGGTATCGAAGTCGCAACCACCGATCCGTTCCCCATTCCGTTCGTTTCGACCCGGGCCGCCCACGGCTTCGCACAGGCCGGAGGCGTGATGGGCGCCGTACAGCTCTTCCTGACGGACAACAACCGGCCGCAGGTCGAAGGCATCCAGGTCTCCAACCTGAACAAGAAAAACGTATCCCTGCTCCGCGCCTATGCCAAATCGGGCAAAGCCCCGGCCAAGTTCATCGAGGTCATGGCCTGCGAAGGCGGATGTATCACGGGTCCCAGCACCCACAACCTGCACGATGCCGGTAAACGGCAATTCGCGAAGGAACTGGCTAAACGCTAAATCCGACGGGGCTATGAAAGAGCTCGTCGATCAGTTGAAACGCAACCGCACCCTTTCCCCGGAAGAGTTGCGCCTTCTGCTGACCGATGCGTCCCCCGAAGAGAGAGAATACCTGCACAGGGCGGCCCGCGAGGTCGCCCGTGTGCATTTCGGAAACGGAGTTTTCGTTCGGGGGCTGATCGAAATCAGCAATTACTGCCGCAACGACTGCCGCTACTGCGGCATTCGACGCAGCAATCGTCTGGCAGAACGCTACCGTCTGACCCCGGAAACCGTACTGGCCTGCTGCGAAGAGGGCTACCGGCTGGGATTCCGGACATTCGTACTTCAGAGCGGAGAAGACCCGGCTCTGAACGACGAACTGCTGACCGGATTGATCCGGGAGATGCGTCGCCGCTGGCCCGACTGCGCCATCACCCTCTCGCTGGGGGAACGGACAGAAGCCTCCTACCGGGCGTTGTTCGAAGCGGGCGCGAACCGTTACCTGCTGCGGCATGAAACGATCACTCCCGATCACTATCGTTGGCTCCATCCCGTCCGGATGTCCCTCGATCACCGCATCGAATGCCTGCACACCCTCAAAAAGATCGGCTACCAGACCGGTACGGGCATCATGGTCGGCAGCCCGGGACAAACGGTGGACGATCTGGTCCGGGATCTGCTTTTCATCCGGGAGTTCGAACCCCAGATGATCGGTATCGGACCTTTCATCCCGCACCGCGACACCCCCTTCGGCCACGAACCGGCCGGAAGCGTCGAACGAACGCTCACCCTGCTGTCGATTCTGCGGCTGATGCGTCCCGCAGCACTGATCCCTTCGACCACCGCGCTCGCCACCCTCTCGGGCGACGGCCGGATGCGGGGTATTTTGGCCGGTGCCAACGTGGTGATGCCCAACCTTTCGCCGCCGGACGAACGGTCGAAATACAACCTCTACGACGGCAAGGCCGCCTTCGGTGCCGAAGCTGCCGAAGGATTGGCCGCTCTGGAGCGGGAGCTCAACGAAATCGGCCGCCACATCTCGTGGAGCCGGGGAGATTATCAAGAATAGCTTATAAAAACACAAAGATATGTACCAAGTCGCATCCTCCAAGGCGGAGGAGTTCATCCATGACGGAGAAATCGTCGAAACGCTGGCTTACGCCCGCGAAAATCGTGCGAACCGCCCCCTGATCGAGGCGATCCTGCAAAAAGCGGCCGAAGGCAAAGGGGTCACGCACCGCGAAGCGGCCGTGCTGCTCGAGTGCGAACTCGAAGACCTGAACCAACGCATGTTCACGCTGGCCAAACAGATCAAGGAGAAAATCTACGGCAACCGTATCGTAATGTTCGCGCCGCTCTATCTGTCGAACTACTGCATCAACGGCTGCGTATATTGCCCGTACCACCAGAAAAACAAAACCATTCCGCGCCGCAAGCTCACCCAGGAGGAAATCCGCCGCGAGGTAATCGCCCTGCAGGATATGGGTCACAAGCGTTTAGCGCTGGAGGCGGGCGAAGATCCGCGCAACAATCCGATCGAGTACATTCTCGAATCAATCAAGACCATCTACTCCGTACATCACAAGAACGGAGCGATTCGCCGCGTGAACGTGAATATCGCGGCTACGACGGTCGAGAACTACCGCAAGCTGCGCGATGCAGGCATCGGCACCTACATTCTCTTTCAGGAGACCTACAACAAAACCGCTTACGAAGCGCTCCACCCCACCGGTCCGAAGAGCGACTACGCCTACCACACCGAAGCGATGGACCGCGCGATGGAAGGCGGCATCGACGACGTAGGCATCGGTGTACTGTTCGGTCTGAACACCTACCGGTACGATTTCACGGGACTGCTCATGCACGCCGAGCACCTCGAAGCCCGCTTCGGCGTCGGCCCCCACACCATCAGCGTACCCCGCATCTGCCCGGCGGACGACATCGACACCAAGGACTTCCCGGATGCCATTTCGGACGAGATCTTCCGCAAGATCGTAGCCGTGATCCGCATCGCCGTCCCCTATACTGGCATGATTATCTCGACCCGCGAATCGCAGCGCTCGCGCGAACAGGTGCTGGAAATCGGCATTTCACAGATCAGCGGCGCGTCCCGCACCTCGGTCGGCGGCTACACCGAACCTGAGCGTCCGCACGACACCGAGCAGTTCGATGTTTCCGACCAGCGTTCGCTCGACGAGGTTGTCTGCTGGCTGATGGAAATGGGCTACATCCCCTCTTTCTGCACCGCCTGCTACCGCGAGGGTCGCACGGGCGACCGCTTCATGTCGCTGGTGAAAACCGGAAAGATCGCCGACTGCTGCACGCCCAACGCCCTGATGACCCTCAAGGAGTACCTCGAAGACTACGCATCGCCCGAAACCCGGGCCTTGGGTGAAAAGATGATTTCGAAAGAGGTTCCGATGCTCCTCAACGAACGTGTGCGCCGCATCACGGAGAAGAATCTCGCAGCGATCGCCGAGGGTAAACGGGACTTCCGTTTCTAAAAATTTTCGCACGATGAACGAGCAAACTCCCCGCGCCGAACGGCTGCATATCGCTTTCTACGGGCGGCGCAACAGCGGCAAGTCGTCGCTGATCAACGCCCTCACGGGCCAACAGAGCGCCGTCGTTTCCGCGACGCCGGGCACGACGACCGACCCCGTACTCAAGACGATGGAGATACACGGGCTGGGACCTTGCGTACTGATCGACACGCCGGGGTTCGACGACGAAGGCGACCTCGGAGCGCTGCGTGTGCAGCAAAGCCGCAAGATGCTGGACAAGACCGACCTGGCCGTCTTGCTCCTCTCCGGAGCCGTGCCGCAGAACGACGAAATCGAATGGTTCCGGCTCCTCGAAGCCCGTCATATTCCGATCGTAGTCGTCCGCAGCAAGGCCGACTTGTTTACAGGTATGTCCGATGCGGAAGCCGAAGCGCTTTTCGGACAACGGCCGCTCCGGGTCAGCGCCTCGGACAGAACGGGACTCGACGCCCTGCGCGAAGCCCTGATCCGCAACCTGCCCGAAGACTACAACCAGCCCGAAATCACAGGCAGCCTCGCCTCGACAGGCGACGTGGTGATGCTCGTTATGCCGCAGGATATCCAGGCCCCCAAGGGACGCCTCATCCTGCCGCAAGTCCAGACGATCCGCGAGCTGCTCGATAAGAAGTGCCGCGTGGTCTGCTGTACCACCGACCAGATCGAAGGCACGCTCTCGTCGCTGGCCGCACCGCCGAAACTGATTATCACCGACTCGCAGGTTTTCTCGACTGTCTATGCGCAGAAGCCCGCCGCAAGCCTGCTAACTTCGTTCTCGGTGCTCTTCGCCCGTTACAAGGGCGACATCGACTACTTCGTGGAGAGCGCGGCAGCCATCGGGCAGCTCCGCGAAGACTCCCGCGTGCTGATCGCCGAAGCCTGCACGCACGCTCCGGTGGGCGAAGACATCGGCCGGGTCAAAATTCCGGCGATGCTCCGCAAACGGATCGGACCCGCACTGCGGGTCGATGTGGTTGCCGGCACGGACTTTCCCGCCGACCTCACGCCCTACGACCTGGTAATCCACTGCGGCGCCTGTATGTTCAACCGGCGCCACGTATTGAGCCGCGTCGCCCAGGCCCGCGCCCAGCACGTCCCGATGACCAACTACGGCGTGGCGATCGCTTACCTGCAAGGGATTCTCGACAAGATCGAATATTAACCCCAAAAACACATATCCAAAAGAGTGGGCCGTCCGACAACTGGACGGCCCACTCTTTATCAAAAACCGAAACTATTCCGGCAAATACTATTTCGCCTCCGACGGGAAATACTTCATATACTGTACGCGCTGGAACATGGCCGAAGTGTCGTTCTTGAAATTCAGACGCCCCCGGAACTCATCGAGCGAACCGAAACCCTGCCGCTCGGACCAACGGTCGATGTACTCGTTCATTTCGGCAATGACTTCGAATCCCTTCTGGTGGATCGCCGTGCAGACCTGCACTGCCTCGGCTCCGCACAAAAGCGCTTTGACCGCAGCCTCGCCATCGTGCACGCCCGTCGAAACAGAAAGGTCCAACTGCGGCAACACGGCCGAACAGATCGCCACCATACGCAGGACGTTGCGCAATTCCGTCGGCTCGCTGTAAGGCGAACTCTCTACGAAAGTCATCCGCTCGACATCCACGTCCGGCTCGAAGAAACGGTTGAAAAAGACTACGCCCCGGGCCCCGTGACCGAGCAAAGCGCTCGACAAGGCGAAGACATTGGTCAGGCGCATGGGCAGTTTCACCGAAACGGGAATCTTCACCGCACCGGCCACCCGACCGACGATCTCCGCATAGTTCAACTCCAGTTCGCGAGCCTGGGCATGAATGTCCGTAGATTGGATGAAAATATTAAGCTCCAACGCGGAAGCACCGGCATCGGCCATCGCCGTAGCGTATTCGATCCAATCGCCTTTATCGACCACGCAATTGATGCTGGCGATTACCGGAAGCTCCGTCTTCGACCGCGCCTCCTGCACCAACCGGAGAAATCCGGCCTTGTAATCCTCGCCCAGATAACGCTGCAAATAAACCTCCGCATCGCCGTAAGCCGAATCGGATACGGTGTCCAGCGCAGCCGCATGGTGCAGGATCTGCTCCTCGAATATGGATTTGAGCACTACGGCACCGGCACCGCTCGCAGCGCACTGCTCGACGCTCTTGACATTGGAGGTATAGGGAGAACTGCTGACAATGATCGGACTCGGAAGATCCAGCCCCAGGTATTTTGCTCGCATCGTTTCTATGGATTTTTATGGTTTATTTTTCGAAAAATACGTAAAATTATGATTTTGTGCAAAAAGTTACCCAATCAATTTGAAATAGCGACTCTATCGGGGTAATCCATACAGGCGGTAGATTCTTCTCAAAATACTAACAGACAGGGCTTCCCGGAATCCCAACGTTCGAACACCTGCTTTTAGCCCTACGCAGCGCGTAACATCAATGCGAATTTACCGTTTGAATACTTCAAGCCTGTAAAACAACGACTTCAACTGTTGCACTCATGGCTCGCACGGCCAGCCTACACTTGCATAAAACCGCAAAGA
>ERZ772901.2658-NODE-2658-length-10878-cov-14.253349_pt1 | contig 10878 bp, 10 predicted proteins | sample MGYA00512123_ERZ772901 | MGnify/ENA primary metagenome ERZ772901 (study PRJEB29015, sample SAMEA2737711) | human gut metagenome | biome: human gut; feature: human-associated habitat; material: faeces | place: China | collected 2012 ...
GCTTCATGGCCTACCTGATCGAGGAGACCAAGGGCAAGTTCCCCACCTGGCTGGCTCCCACGCAGGTCAAGGTGCTGCCCGTGTCCGAAAAGACGCTGGAGTACGCACAGGACGTGACCGAGAAGCTGTCTGACGCCGGTATCCGCGTTGTGCTGGATGACGACAACCAGAAGATCGGCTACAAGATCCGTGCCGCACAGCAGGTGGACCGCGTGCCCTATATGCTGGTGCTGGGCGCCAAGGAAGCCGAGGCCGGCAACATCTCCGTGCGCGACCGCAAGGGCGAGACCACCGAGATGAGCCTTGAGGACTTCATCGCCAAGGTCACCACCGAGATCCGCACCCGCAGCCTGTAAGGTATAAATGATAAGTGCCCCGGAAACGCCGACAGGCGTTTCCGGGGCACTTTTTTTCACAGCAAAAGCCCCGCTCCCTTGTGCGCAGGAGCGGGGCTTTCGACTTACTGGTGACTCGAACGAAAAAAGGAAAAAGGAAAAAGGAGAACGATCTATCTGTCACGCCGGGCGGCGGGGACTGTGTCGGAGCAGCCGGGCTGCCGCCGCAGCGGGAACAGCGGAGAATTTTGTGGAGGGTTACTCCACATCCTGCAGAGCGGCGTAGTCTTCCTCGCCGGTGCGGATCTTGACCACGCGGGTCACGTTGTAGACAAAGATCTTGCCATCGCCGATATGGCCGGTGTACAGGGCCTTCTTGGCGGCCTCCACCACAGCGTCTACGCTGATGCGGGAGACGATGACTTCCACCTTGATCTTGGGCAGCAGGGTGGTATCCACCGGCACGCCGCGGTACTTTTCCGGCGTGCCCTTCTGGATGCCGCAGCCCATGACCTGCGTTACGGTCATGCCGGTGACGCCCAGATCATTCAGGGCGGTCTTGAGCTGATCGAACTTTGCCAGCTTTGCAATGATGGACACCTTGTGCATACCGGTGTCGTAGACACCATCGTGGATCACAGGCTCGCGCACCACCGGCACGGCAGCATCCATCTGCTTTGCCGAAGCCTTGGTGACATCGTCCTCGCCCAGATCGGTGTTCTCGTTGGGGGTCATGGCAGCGGAGTTTGCATCCGAGATGGCAAAGCCTGCATAAGCAGAAGCCAGACCGTGCTCGTGGATGTCCAGACCGTCGATCTCCACCTCGGCAGGCACACGCAGGCCAAGGGTCTTATCAATGATCTTGAAGATGATGAACATTACGATCACAACGTAGGCATCCACGCAGACCAGACCCAGCAGCTGGGTACCCAGCTGCGTCAGACCGCCGCCGTAGAACAGACCGGCGTGGGCGGTGTTGGAGCCGGTGGAGAACAGACCCACCGCAATGGTGCCCCAGACGCCGTTTGCAAAGTGGACGGAAACAGCACCTACGGGGTCATCCACCTTGGCGATCTTATCGAAGAATTCCACGCTCAGCACCACAAGGATACCGGCCACAAAGCCGATAAAGAAAGCGCCAAAGGGGGAGACAGTATCGCAGCCTGCGGTAATAGCCACAAGGCCAGCCAGAGAGCCGTTCAGGGTCATGGAGACATCCGGCTTACCGTAGCGCAGCCAAGTGAAGATCATGGTCACGCAGGTGGCAACGGCTGCGGCAAGGTTGGTGTTGAAGCAGACCAGACCGGTCAGGGTCATGGTGGCATCGGTGGACAGGCTCAGGGAAGAGCCGCCGTTGAAGCCGAACCAGCAGAACCACAGGATGAACACGCCCAGAGCACCGGCGGTCAGGTTGTGGCCGGGAATGGCGTGGGGGTTGCCGTCCTTATCGTACTTGCCGATACGGGGGCCGAGCATTGCGGCACCCAGCAGGGCGATCACACCGCCCACATTGTGAACGGCTGCGGAACCGGCAAAATCATGGAAGCCCATGCTCTGCAGCCAGCCGCCGCCCCACATCCAGTGGCCGCAGATGGGGTACACCACCAGCGAGATGGCGGCGGAGTACACGCAGTAGGCCTTGAAGTTGGTGCGTTCGGCCATGGAGCCGGAGACGATGGTGGCTGCCGTAGCGCAGAACACGGTCTGGAACACGATGTACACCCACAGGGGGATATCCAGACCCAAGTGGCTGTAATCGCCCTGAATGAAGGGATCGAAACCGCCGATCAGTGCGCCGGTACCGCCGAACATCAGGCCGAAGCCGATGAGCCAGTAACAGGGCGTGCCGATGCAGAAATCCATCATGTTTTTCATCAGGATGTTGCCGGTATTCTTTGCCCGGGTGAAGCCGGCCTCGCACAGGGCGAATCCGGCCTGCATGAAGTACACTAGAAACGCTCCTACGAGCGTCCAGCAGGTGTTGACGGAGCTAAACATACTTTCCTACCTCCTACGGTCGTTTTTTGCACAGGAAGCCCTCTATTCTCCCCGTGCGGCAGTATCCCCGAAAACACAAAAGGCGCTGGCGGAATTGCTTCCGTCAGCGCCTTTGCTTTCGATGGCACGAGTATAGTCTCTTTGTGCAAACCTGTCAAGTATTCATCTCAAGGTTTTACGTTTTTCACAACACGGTGAAACTCTGCCGTGCTAAAGTTTGGCAAATCTTTTGCCTGTCAGCCGTTTTTGCCGTCCTTCGGAGAGCCGGACTTGTCCCTTTCCTTGGCGTTGGCCGGGCGGTGGCCGCCCTCCATCTCCCAGTGCAGCAGCATACTCATCAAAGCGCGCAGCGCAAAGGTAGCCGCCAGCGGCACCACGGACTCCAGATTTTGCAGCAAAAAGGTCTTGGCGATCTCTGCCGACATCAGAAATTCCAGCGCGGTAGTCAGGCCACTGCTCATTTCATGGTGGAAGTCCCGGTGGTCGTTGAAGAAGGTGGCACGGACATAGTAAAAAGTGGCCTTGGCCAGACTGGTGATGATGATGAACAGACCCACCACCTCGGCAAGACCGGCGATCATGGGCACTGCAGTTTCCAGAAAGGCATCCAGCAGGTGGGTGAGGTTCAGGTTGAACAGGGTCAGTCCTTGCATGATCTCCTCCGCAGCTTACAGCAGGGTCTTGACGTAAGCTGCCAGCTCCTCGTCCTTGCAGGAGGCGAAGAACAGCTCAGAGAACTTGGCACCCGCCACAGCGCCCTTCAGCAGATCTTGGTCGATGCTCTTCAGGCACTCGATGAGGGGCTTGAAGGTGGCGGCGCGCACACCGTCCAAAATCTTCTTGTTGCGCTGCTCGGGCACAACGCGCTCCTTGGGGTAGCCCTGACCGTGGCCGAAGCCGAACAGCTTCTCGAAGCAGTACTCGAGGTTCAGCTCGCCGCCCCAGCCGAAGCCCTTGGCAAAGGGCATGGCAACGGCGTTGCCGTCGTTGACATGGGCAAAGGTGTAGGCATCCACGGGGTCCTCCACATGGCCGCAGATAACGCCGGGGAAGCTGTTCAGTGCCAGCATGGCGCCCTCGCCGGTGCCGCAGCCGGTAACAACGTAGTCCGCAGCGCCGCTGTTCAGCAGGATAGCAGCCAGAATGCCGCACTGCACATAGGTCAGCTGTGCAGCATCGTCGGCGGCGTACATGCCGTAGTTGACCACCTCGTGGCCCATGGGCTCCACCACCTTCTTCAGGGCGGCTTCGATGATGCCATTCTTGGCGGCCTGACTGTTTTCGTTGATAAGCGCGATCTTCATAACGATATCTCCTTTATGCAGACTATTCATGACAGTGTTTTTGATTGTATGATGTCCTACAATCCATCTTGCCTTTATCATACACACTGCGCATGGAAATGTCAACAGGTATTTTCAAACTATGAAAGAATTTTCGTGTTTCATTCACAAATTTCAGGTGGAATACGGCAATTAAAGCTCTTTGCTCAAAAAACAACCGGTTTTTTCAAAAAGTGTTTGACATCATACAATAGACCGCGCTATAATTGTTCTAAGAAAGACAGGAGCGCAGCTTTGCACATCCCTGCTACGGGGGCTGTTTTTGTACCAAAAAATATCCTATTGCGTATTATTAAAGAGGAGGAGGCTGGTCCTTATGGCAGAACCGGCAACAGAACTGAACAGTCTGAAGCGGGTGTCTATCGTGCAGCAGGTGGAGCAGGTCATTGCAGACCGTATTGTGGACGGTACCTATGCAGTGGATACCAAGCTCCCTGCGGAGATGACCCTGAGCAAGCAGCTGGGAGTGGGTCGCGGCACCGTGCGGGAAGCATTCCGCTTGTTGGAGGCAAAGGGGCTTGTGGAGATCCGCCCCGGGCGCGGAGCCTTTGTGGCAAGTGATAAGGAGGCGGGCACAGAGCAGACAGTGCAGTGGTTCAGAGCCAACGAAATGGAGCTTTTGGATTGCGTGCAGGTGCGCAACGCACTGGAGCCGCTGGCTGCCCGCCTGATGGCAGAGCGCAGCCAGCCCGAGGATCTGTTGGAACTGCAACACATCCATCAAAAATTTGTCGAAGCAGTGGAAAAACAGGATGCTGCCACCATTGCAAAGTATGACGAAAAATTCCACACCAGCATCGTCAAAGCCAGTCGGAACCAACTGTTGATCAAGATCAACCATCAGACCTGTGAGCGCATTAAAAACTTCCGGCAGCGCACCTTCCAGCACAACCAGAACGCCTTGAACGCCATTATGCCCCACGCCAAAATTCTGGCGGCTCTGCAGGCAGGGGATGCTGATGCCGCCGAGCATTATATGCACAGCCATCTGGAGCTGGTGGCACAGGATCTGATCAGCATGACCAGGGACGGAAACGTCTCCTTATAAGAGGAAAAAAGGGCACAGCCCGTAAAAAAAGCATACGCAGGCACCTGCAGGGCGCTACTCCGCTTCTTTGGAAAGCGGGGGAGCGGCTGCTGGTGCTTTTTTGCAAAATTGTAGAACAGTGCAACATGTTTTGCCGCTTTTGAGACGAAAAATTGCTACATCTGTGCAGGTTTTGCAACATGGATACAAGTTTTTGTGCAAAGAGATAAAAAAATGATATATTTTTAGGTAATTCTGGAAATTGAAATTCTTTGCAAAGTAGGGTATTCTATAAACACAGATATGGATTGTCCTACAATCCTACAACGTCGGACTTCTCGTCAATCAAACGATTCGGCAGAAGCAGTTGCACGAAAAATGCTTCTGCCCAAGAAAACAGGAGGACACTGTTATGAAAAAGATCTCTCGCCGCAGCTTTCTGAAGGTCGCCGGTATCGGCGCAGCAGCTTTGGGTCTGGCCGCTTGCGGCGGCTCTTCCGCAAGCACTACCACCAGCACCGCCAGCTCCACCGCAGCTTCTGCAGGCGGCAGTGATGCCGGTTTTACCAACACTACCCTGACCCTGTACAGCCCCGGCGGCGAAAACAGCGTGCCCACCAAGACCATCATCAAGTACGGTGAGCTGATCGAAGAGGCTACCGGCGGCGCAGTCAAGTGCGATGTACAGTACGGCGGCACGCTGGGCAACGATGCCGAGGCGATCGAGTCCACCCGTATGGGCACCATTGATCTGATCTTTGCAGGTACTTCCGGCTTTACTTCCTTCTACGACAAAGCCAAGGTCATGGATCTGCCCTTCCTGTTCACCAGCGCCGAGGAAGCCAACGAGGTGCTGAACAGCACCGACATCGGTGAGCAGATCTTTGCCGACTTCGGTGATTACGATCTGGTCTATCTGGCTGAGGGCGACAACGGTATGCGTCATGTTTCCACCGTCAAGAGCTGGGGTCAGATCGAGAAGGCCGACGATGTGATCGGCTTGAAGATCCGCGTGCCCCAGAGCCAGATGTACACCGACTGCTGGAGCACGCTGGGCGCTACCCCTGTGGCACTGGCTCTGACCGAATTGACTACCGCCTTGAGCAATGGCACCGCACAGGCACAGGACAACGCCACCTACCACGAAGTAGCAAATGCTACTTGGGACGATATCGGCTACTTCAGCTTTATCAATTATATGTGGATGGGCTGCACCATGGCTGCCAACAAGATCGCTTGGGATAAGCTGAACGAGACCACCCAGAATGTGCTGCGCGAGAAGGCAAAGGAGGCTGCACAGTTCAGCTTTGACTGCATCGCTGAGGATAACGTGACTGCCCGCAAGACCATGGAAGAGGGCGGCGTGCAGTTCTGCGATAACCCGGACATCGACTCCTTCAAGAAGAAGCTGGACATCCCCGCATACTACACCCGTTATGCCAGCGAGGCATGGTATGATCAGAGCCTGGTCGATACCATCTACAACTACGGCAATAAGTAAGACGGGAATCTCCCGAAGCTCGTTGTATTTGCAGCGGCGCAGGCCGATTTTCGGATGGGCCTGCGCCTTTTTTAAAAAAGGAATGGCAACATGAAAGTTTTGACAAAGATCACAGACACCATTTCCAAGGTGGCTGAGTGGATCATTATGGCAATGATCCTTGGCTTGGTTGGACTGATCGTGACCGAGCTGTGCCGCCGCAACTTTTTGAACCAAAGCTGGCTGCCCACCACCGAGCTGTGCGGCATTCTGTTTTTGTGGATGGCATTTATCGGCATCATCCCCCTGTACAACAAGTCCGGTCTGATCCGGCTGGATTTCCTTGTCACCCGCCTGCATGGTGTTGCTGCCGAGATCGTGTGGTACATCACCGATTTGATAGGTCTGGGTCTGGGCGTCGTGATGATCGTGGCCTTCAATGCACAGTACCGATTTGTGGCCTCCCGCACCTATGCCACCATGCCCAATGTTCACTATACCATCCAATACATCCCTATGGCGATTGCCGGTGCGTTCATTGCGCTGAAGAGCCTTGAGATGCTGGTCGGCCACATTGCCGCTAAGAAAGGAGGGAAGGCCGCATGATCCTCTTCTTGCTTGCATTCGTTGCATTTCTGATCATTGGCATTCCCATCTCGGTGTCCATCGGCTTCTCTGCCGTGCTGGGCTGCCTGTCTCTGGGCTACCCGCTGGTGGTCATCGGTCAAAAGATGGTTTCCGGTATTGACAGCTGGCTGCTCATCGCTATTCCGCTGTTCATTCTGGCGGGCAACCTGATGAACGCCGGTAAGATCACCGACGAGCTGTTCGGCACCGCCCGCGAGCTGGTGGGCTGGATTCCCGGTGGTCTGGGTCACGCCAACGTGCTGGCCTCGGTCATCTTTGCCGGTATGTCCGGATCTGCTTCTGCCGACGCCGGCGGTCTGGGCGCTATCGAGATCAAGGCCATGCGTGACCACGGCTACGACGATGATTTCTCCGCTGCCGTTACTGCTGCCTCCTCAGTCATCGGCCCCATCTTCCCGCCCTCGATCCCGCTGATCATATACGGCGCGTCGGCCTCGGTCAGTGTGTCCAAGCTGTTTATGGGCGGTGTGATCCCGGCGCTGGTCATGGCAGTGCTGATGATGGTGCTCATCTACATCTACGCTGTCAAGCGCGGCTACGAGCGCACCGCTTTCAACCTGCGCAATCTGGCATGGCAGTTTGTTCATGCGCTGCCCGCCTGCATCACCCCCGTGATCATTCTGGCAGGCTTTACGCTGGGCTGGTTCACCCCCACCGAGGCCTCTGCAGTGGCAACCATCTATGCGCTGATCATCTCTGTGCTGGTCTATAAGAGCATGGATCTCAAAACCTTCCTGCAGTGCCTGAAGGAAAGTGCCATCTCCTCTGCAAACACACTGTTCATCATCGGTACTTCCACCCTGTTTACCTACGTCATGGCCAAGGAGGGCATCTCCGCCCTCATCGCAAACACCATCACCGGTGTTTCCTCCAACCCGGCGGTTGTCATGTTCATTATCAACATCATCCTGCTGATCCTTGGCATGGTCATGGAGCCCGGCGCTATCCTGACCCTGATGCTGCCCGTGCTGCTGCCCATCGCCGACACCATGGGCTACAATCTGGTGTACTTCGGCGTTGTGGTGGTGCTGAACCTGATGATCGGTCAGGTCACTCCTCCCTTCGGCGTGTGCCTGTTTGTCATTTCGGACGTGAACAAGATCAAGCTGGAACGCATTTACAAGTCGATCCTGCCCTTCCTGGTTCCGTTGTTGATCACGCTGGCTGTCACCTGTATCTTCCCGCAGGTCGTTACCTTCCTGCCGGATATGCTGCTGGGTGCAACGGCTGCGTAAAAACGTACATCTTCAAATCTGATTGAGAGGGATACATATTATGGAACTTGCTATGCAACAGGAAAAAGCAAAGCAGCTGCGCGCAGACATTATCAAGATGCTGTATCTGTGCCAGTCCGGCCACCCGGGCGGATCACTGTCTCTGGTGGAGATGCTCATGGCTATCTACTATAACACTGCCCATGTGGACCCCAAGAACCCCAAGTGGGAGGATCGTGACCGCATTGTGCTGAGCAAGGGTCACGGCTGCCCGGCACAGTACGCCATTCTGGCAGATCTGGGTTTCTTCCCCCGGGAGGATCTGTGGACCCTGCGCAAGCTGCACAGCCACCTGCAGGGCCATCCCGACTGCAACAAGACGCCGGGCATTGATGTGAACACCGGATCTCTGGGACAGGGCGTCAGCGTGGCAGGCGGTTTGGCTATGGCAGCCAAATACCTGCACAAGGACTACCGGGTATACGCCATTCTGGGCGATGGCGAGATCCAGGAAGGTCAGGTGTGGGAGGCAGCCGAGAGCGCTGTGAAGTACGGTCTGGACAATTTTGTGGTTCTGCTGGATCACAATGGGCTGCAGATCGACGGCACCAACGATCAGGTCATGCCGGTGGGCGATCCCTGCGCCAAGTTTGCCGCCTTCGGGTTTGAGGCCGTCAAGGTGGATGGCCATGATATTCAGGCCATCGTGGATGCCATTCAGGCACCCGTCACCCCGGGTAAGCCCCGTTTCATCTGCTGCGAGACCGTGAAGGGCAAGGGCGTTTCCTTTATGGAAAACGTGGTCGGCTGGCACGGCAAGGCACCCAATAAGGAAGAGTACATCAAGGCTATGAAAGAACTGGGGGTAGAAGTAGATGGCTGAAAGTAAATCTATGCGCGTCGCCTACGGCGAGGCATTGCGTGATATCGGTGGTCTGAATGAGAAGGTCGTCGTCTGTGATGCAGACCTTGCACACGCTACCATGACCAACATCTTTGCCGAGAAGTATCCCGAGCGGTTCTTCAACTTCGGCATTGCCGAAGCCAACATGACCTGTGCTGCAGCAGGCATGGCACACAGCGGTTTGATCCCCTTCATCAGCACTTTTGCACTGTTTGGTACCGGCCGCGCCTACGAGCAGATCCGCAACAGCATTGCCTACGTCAACGCCAACGTCAAGGTGGCGTGCAGCCACAGCGGATTGTGCGTGGGCGAGGACGGCGGCAGCCATCAGACCGTGGAAGACATTGCCCTGATGCGCGTTGTGCCCAACATGACCATTCTGGTACCCTGCGACCCCATTGAGACCCGTAAGGCGGTTAAGGCAGCAATCGACATCAAGGGTCCTGTGTACATCCGCGTGGCACGTCCGGTGTCCGATGTGTACACCGAGGAGGACACCCCCTTTATCCCCGGCAAGGCCAACGTGATGAAGGATGGCTCTGATGTGGCGATCTTTGCCACCGGACTGATGATCCCGGAAGCTTTGAAGGCAGCGGATGCGCTGGAGGCCAAGGGCATCAGCACCGCTGTTGTCAACTTCCACACCATCAAACCCTTTGATACCGAGACTGCACTGGCCTATGCCAATAAGTGCAAGGCTGTTGTTACTGCCGAGGAGCACAGCATCATCGGCGGTCTGGGCGGTGTGACCGCCGAGACCATTGCCGGTAAGTGCAGCTGCAAGTTTGACCGCGTGGGCATTATGGATCGTTTTGGTCAGAGCGGCTCGCCCGCCGGTCTGTTCAAGGAGTACGGTTTGACCGCCGAGAACATTGCAGCCCATGCCGAGGCGCTGCTGAAGTGAGCGTCTGCTGAAAAAAGGGGAATACAGGTATGAAATTCTACATTGATACGGCCAACGTGGACGAGATCCGCAAAGCAAACGATATGGGCATCATTGCCGGTGTCACCACCAACCCCAGCCTGATCGCCAAGGAAGGCCGTGATTACGCCGAGACCCTGAAGGAAATCACCTCCATTGTGGATGGCCCCATCTCCGGCGAGGTCAAGGCCACTACGCTGGACGCTGCAGGGATGATCGAGGAAGGCCGTGCTATCTACGCACTGGATCCTGCGCACATGGTAGTGAAGATTCCCATGACGGCAGAGGGTCTGAAGGCCATCAAGGTGCTGAGCAGCGAGGGCATTCCCACCAACTGCACCCTGATCTTCAGCGCAAATCAGGCGCTGCTGGCTGCCCGTGCCGGTGCTGCCTATGTCAGCCCCTTTCTGGGGCGTCTGGACGATATCGGCCAGCCCGGCATCGACCTGATTCAGACCATTGCAGAGATGTTCGGCAATTACCCCGACATCCATACCGAGATCATCGCTGCCTCGGTGCGCAATCCTATCCACATCACGGACTGCGCACTGGCCGGTGCACACATTGCCACCGTGCCATATAAGGTGCTGGAGCAGATGATCCACCACCCTCTGACTGATGCCGGCATTGAAAAGTTCCAGAAGGACTACGTTGCCGTCTTTGGTAAATAAGTGTGTTCCTGCGGCTGGTGCGTCCCGTAGCGCCGGTACAGGTTCCTGCAAAAAGAGTTGCCGCGCCGGTTTTTCCGGTGCGGCAGCTTTTTTGCATAGAAAGGATAAGATTTTGCAATACGGAGTCACGATCGAACAGGAAATATTTCTGGAGTAGGATTTGCGCGAAGATAAAAACGTATTATCATTCTTCCCCAACGCTCTGTAATTTTGGCACCCGCTCAGGCTGCTATCAAAAATCCCCGCAAGTAATGGCGTAAGGGCTTGAAAAAGCACCAATAAAACAAACGAACCGCCCCGGTTTCCGCAATGGAAGCCGGGGCGGTTTTTTATACA
>ERZ772901.2660-NODE-2660-length-10873-cov-15.253466_pt1 | contig 10873 bp, 13 predicted proteins | sample MGYA00512123_ERZ772901 | MGnify/ENA primary metagenome ERZ772901 (study PRJEB29015, sample SAMEA2737711) | human gut metagenome | biome: human gut; feature: human-associated habitat; material: faeces | place: China | collected 2012 ...
TTATCGGCTGAAAAACAGCCGATAAAATTGTCATGGCGGAAAATAGAATGCTTACTAACAGAACGTCATCGGCGTGTTATTCGGTTAAGAGATAAGTCTGGTAAATTTATTTTAGTAATCACGGATAATAAGCTGAAAGTGATGTTCGCACCCTCCAAGGGCGTGGACTGCTTTTGCTTATTCTTGATTACGGGTTTACCAGAGCCTTCTCTAACGGATAAGATTAAAAGTGAGTTTGCGCTCTTTTTTGTATATATAGATAAAATACTTATGAAGAGATAGAAAAGTGATAAAGCCTTTGGATAATAGTAACAATTAAATACTTTTTTATTCTATGAATAACAATGTGTTCGAGAATCTCCTGATAGCTGATTTCTATATAAGATATCAGGAAAAGAAAAACAAATTTCAGACTGCACGGCTGGATAAGTTCTTCTATAAAATTAAGAAGGAAGTGTGTACGTTGGAAGAAGCACTGCTGGTAGATGATAAAGACCGTAAGGCAGAAGCCGTGAAAGAGAAAATCGCCTCATCGTTTGCTACAGATAGAGAAATGTCCGATTCGGAATTTTATGCCCTTCTGCACGACGATGCAGACTGGGAGCAAGTCATAAAGCTATTGGCACAGATAATAAAAAGGCATGGAATCATCTCATCCAAAGAAAAGGAAGTTATACTGAAATTATCGCAGAGGTATTGCATTGATATTGTACAAACGAAACAACTGTTGAAAAATAAATACACCCCAAAACAGAAAATCTCGATATGGGGAGCTTCCGTTATGGCATTGCTCATCGTTGTTTTTGGTATCGGTGCTTGGATGGTCAATCAAATCGAAAAGAAGAAAATGGAAGCGTTCAATATCGGGGAGTACGTCAAGCAAAATCCCAAACTGATATTCAAGACCATTCAATTCAGCAAACTGGTGGTACATGGAAAACCTGATGGCACTAACGAACATTTGGACAAACTGAATATTTTACATCTGAAGGGAGAAGCCGACTTATATATTGACCTAAGCTATCTGAGTGTTGATACAGTGAATACAGATTATACAGGAAAGACTTTATTCCTAGTATATAATAGTCCGACACGTATCCCTATATCCGTAGATGTGAATGTACCCAGCGGAGACTACACTTTAGTAGAAGAAATAGAGCCTGCTCCTATCAGTGAGGAAGAAGCAAAAGCCATAGCCAAGCCCATATCATTTATTGCCGGTGGAATCGGAGCGTATATAGGTGGAAACTTCGGCAGCAAACTTGGAGGAGTTCTCAGTCCAATCGGAAAAGTAGGAAAACTTATTGGAGGATCAGCAGGAGCTACTGCCGGTGCAGCCGCTGCCGGTGGAGGTGCCTATCTCTACACTAAAGACTTTTTAATGGGTATGAATCTGACTGGGAATGAACTGGAAGACAAAGAAAGCATTATTCATGCGTCCAAAGGGCTTATCGCTCTTGAAATCATGGGAGGAAACCTTCTGTCAGGACCTGACTACGATTCTAAATTGCAGAAATATTATGAATCCGAATGTGAACGCCAACTGATAGAGATAATGAAAACTTTTGGATGGCAGAATGTAGATATCAAGTTTAATTATAAACAATAATAGTTGCGATATGAAAATCATAAAGTTTTTTACCATATTGGTTACTCCTCTAATTGTGGGGATAGCCTGTTGCATCATTATTCTGAAAGTGTGCAATATCAATGTCGGTTCTGTCACCAACCTGCTGTTGTCGAAGATTCCGTTGGTGAATCAGTTTGTAGAAACCACTACGAATACAAGTCTGTATGCCATTTCCCAACTAGACAAGAAAGAGTTGGTCACTTCGTCCTATAACGTTGACTTTCTCGTTTCGTTCTATCAATCAGGAAAGAAAACTATCATATTATATCCATACGAAGTGGAAGCTGGTGTAAACTTGGAACACATCGAACAAGCCAAGGAAGATTCTTTGACCGTCATCACCCTGCCTAATGCTAAAATCACAAAGGCCAATATGGACGACAAGAAGGAAAGCAATGTAATCCGCAATCAAGTAGAAGTGGACTACAACAATTGTATTATTCCTCTAAAAACGGCACTGGAAAGACGAGCCAAAGATTTGGCAATTTCAGCTGGTATATTAGAAGATGCCAACGATAATGCGGAAAAGTATTTGTCTGAATTGTTTCCCAAAGAATATTTCCGTTTCCAAAAAGAAAGCGTACTACGAGATACGCTGCAAACTTTGAAGGCTCCGCATCTTCCTGTCTTATTTACATACCAAGACGAAAATTTTACAGATGGCAAACTGAACTGTCAGAAAGATACGATTTACTGTCGTGATGACTTGAAGTTTAAGAATACCAAATTCGGATACTTAGACAAATGGTATAGCACTTTTCAAGACTTGGACAATGAAGCACTAAACTCTGAAACTTTAAGTCTGAGAATTATAGACCCTCTGAAGCCGAAAGGGAACAGAATCTATGCAAAAGCTTCTTATCTATATAAAGATATTCTTATATGCTACCCCAATGGGAATAGATACTATATGGAGGGAGAATATGGCACTTCGGAAGAACATTTGCAGAAGAGTGCCCCCGACATGCTTTATCTGGCAATGAGTGCTTCAGATAGTGGGGAAGAACCTGATTCTAAGTACATGGAATGGATTAAGGAGTACGAGACAACTCTTATTAATATGAGAAATAGTAGGTATAAAGAGGCCAGTGTGCATCTACGTAATATGGCCTCCATACATTCTCCGATGCCTGCATCATGGGAAGAGACTTTGATGACCTCTTACATAAAGACAAAAAACGACAAGGTTTATCATCCCACCAAAGGTAATGACTATGTAGATTTGTTATTGAAAACTATTTATTTGTTCGACAATAAGAAGTACAATGAAATGGATGATAATTTCCAAACAAACTTGTTGGCTTTGAATGATGAAGAATGGCCATTCATAAAAGAAAACAGGTACAAACTCATACAGTTTTTTTACAAACAGGAAAGCACCTCTCAAGCACTCAGAAGCGAGTATAAACAACGGTTGATAGAATCAGCGGAGAATTATGACCACTCTATAGCCCTTACTCTTGAGGGGCAAGATTATTGCGATTACTTACATGGAGTTTTACTCCATAATGATAATGAGTATAACTATTATCTAACGGGGACAATCCATCCCAACATAAGAATTATAGGTCACGAAGAGAATCTAAAAGATGATGAATTTAACGGCTTTGATAATATCTGTAAACTCATGAAAGAAGCAAAAGTATTGAAAGCCAATGAGCCACAACTGGTACTGGCCTATGTAAGGAAATCCAGTTTTTTTACTAAAGACCATGATTTGCTGATTTTTGAGAAGAATCATTGCACAATTTGTAGCAACATAACAGGTAAGTTGCAAAAAAAATATACCTATACTACCACTTATGACCATATAGCCTCAAATCCTATAAATAATTCTTTTACAATAGGAAATTATGAGCACAGAGGAAAAGCTGTTGCAAAGCTCATTCAAGAAATAAAGGATGGTCTAAATGGATATAGAAAAGACGAAAAGATGAAAGATCTTTCCAAGAAATTAAGTGAAGAAATGAGTTGTGAAATTTATCAATATTGTATTCGATAATGAAAAACTTATCTGATTTAGGAATCATAGTGGGAGACGCTTCTCCTTTGAATGTTTCAAAATTTGTGACAGCTTGCCTCAATAACAAACTGTCGGCAGAAGCTATACAAAGCTTTATCCTGACTACCCAAGGAGGATTGGAGAATATCGATCAAGCCTTGAAAATGAATATAGCGACAAACAACGAACTGAACGAAAAAAGTATGGCTCAGATAGCCCAAATCATGGAAAGCTCGTCCGGAAAAGAGTTGTCTTCTGCCTTGCTGATTCAGCAACTGATACAGATAAATTCCATCGTGGCGGCACAGAAACATACACAGATGATGAATCTACTTTCTGTGGCTCTGAAAGTGGTGGGTGTATTGCTGGTAATCTACTTCGTTTATATGCTAGTGTCCACCATAATCAATTGGATTGGAGTTATCATACTAATTGTAGTCATTGGAGGACTAATCCTTATGGGATTAAGCCGTTCATAATATATGTTTAACTTTAAATTATCACTAAAACCATGTCAAGAGTATTTCAAGTAACCCCCAAGCGCATCAAGCGCACCAACGGGACAGTGCTTACACCGGAAATGTCTGTCACCGTGACTACAAAAGCCAACTCCACCAATCCGTTTACCAACGGAGCAAAAGAACTTCAGGAAGCCTACATGCGGCTGTATAACTTCGATTATAAGAAAGCCAACTGCAATGCAGGCGACTTTGATTTCAAGGCGCTGGATTGATTTTTTGTTTTTCCGTGAAAAAGAAGGGGCTTGCATGGGTTTTTCGTGCAAGCCCCTTCTACCTTTGTACCATCATTGATAAACAAACGTATTCACAAATAAAAACTATAGCGTATGAAAACATTTTTATGTTGGGGGATTTCCAAACTGGAAGGACTGGCAAGTCTGTTGATATGGATTGTACTTTTTACTTTGATGGCGAAGGGAGAAAGAATAGATGCAGACCCGCAACTGGCTGTTCTTCCTTTAACGATAGCCGTGTTAGGAGCAGCTATCCCCGCCATATTTACTGCCATCTATGCCGTAAAGAATTTCGATGAAGTGACCTCCTACTCTATGTTGTTCCATCTGAGCCGAAGCGGTATGCTTGATTCCAAAATCGGTTACTTCTTCCGCACGATGTTTACAGCCGGATTCTGCTGGGCAATGGTCATATTTTCCGTAGGATTGTTTTTTGTTTAAACCGGCAGAAGTATGGATATAAATGAAAAACTGGACAAGCTTTGTCTGGAGCATTTTCAAGATAGGGCTTATGTGGCAGACGGTATTTTTTATGGTTCTGCCGTAGAGACTTGGGAAGACATTTATCCGAAAGTGTTGTTCGTATTAAAACAACCTAATTCGGACGAACTTTTAGGCGAAGACTATAGGGAGTATGATTTTGAAACGTGTATAGGCGAGCAGGTGTGGCGCGAACTGTTGAGCCGCCTGTATGGCATTATGAATGCCACGGAGGAAGGATTTCCGGATTATGAAGAAGCGGTGGAAACGGATGCTTTGGAAGAAGCTTTCACGCAATATCCTTTTGCCGTAATCAATGTCATCAAAGACATAGGAGCAGGAACGACATCTACGGGGCATCTGAAGAGATATGCGAATGAAAATCTTGATTTTCTGAAAGCACAGTTGGATTTGCTTCAGCCAAACCTTATAGTATGTTGCGGTAGCAGAGTTTTCGATATTGTCAATCGGGCGGTTTCTCCCTCTATTGGGTCGTCAGGTAATTGGTTAAAATATAATAAGGATAGAAAGATCGTTTTTTTCGATACTTATCATCCTGGAAAACCTAATACTTGGAGAAAGCTGAAAGAAGCTTACGAGCAGCCTTTAAAGGAGTATTGCCATTTTTTAGAAGAACAGAATAATAAATAATGCAGAAAAGTATTTCCAAAAATGTGCAGACTTAGTATTGGGGCCGACTTGTAAAAGAAAGCTAGCTGTTAAAAGTAAGTTTGAAAGACAGTTCCAAAGATATCCTTATGGTTTCCGAATAGAAGCAAGTCGTTGCACGGTGCATATTCAGCAGGTTACATCATGGTACATTGCATACAAGCCAAGAACAAAAAGGCCATTGAGTACTACAATGTACTCACGTTAAATATATGATTGAGTTGGTTGATATGCTGGAGGAGGATAAAATGGGGACTATTTGTGGAATAATTTCGTGGAAACTTCTATTCTATATCATCCAGTAGGCAACAATGGGGTGCCTGATTTGAAAAATCCTTTTGATGATGGGTAGACTTGGGCGGAAGGTTGTTTGCTACGGGATGATTTGAGTCATATTTGCGTTTGCTATGCGGTGCATGATAATTTGTACGCATAAGCTATATTCCATTCCCAATTTGTTGCGGTTGAACGGCTTTGAGGTGGAAGTCAGCCTAGTTTGCCAACACCGCTTCTATCAAAAAGATGGAGAAGATTTTGGAAATCCTCTATTTCTGGGAGAAAAGTCAAGGCTTCAGTACTTCCTTGGTAGTACTCCAGTACTTTCTAATCAGTACTCTGGTACTTTTACGGCAGTACTGCAGTACTTCCTAAGAAGTACTGGGAAAAGAAGGTTGTACGGATACTTTTGCCTGAAGAAGGCTGGTGTAGTATCTTGATAAGATAAAAAATGCCGGAGCGTACTTTTTTACGTTCCGGCATTTTTATATCCTGTCTTGGACAAGGCCTTTTTTAATTTCGCATGTATTTCTTCATACCCTCGGTAGAGTAAGTCTGCAATTTCCCGTCTTTGTCCGAGTAGATGAAATAGGCATCCAGCTCAGGATGGGCGCTACAGATGGCCTTGGCTGAATCCAGTCCCAGTACCATGAAGGCAGTGGCGTAGGCATCGGCTGTGGCACAGTCCTTGGCGATGACGGTAGATGAAAGAATATTGTGCTGTACCGGGTATCCCGTGCGAGGGTCGATGGTATGTGCATACTTCTTTCCGTCTTTGTAATAGAAGTTACGGTAGTTGCCCGAAGTAGCCATACCGGCATTGGTAATTTCTAATACGGTCTGCAGTTCCTGATTGACAGATAAAGAGTCGTCAATAGGTTTGTTCACGCCGATACGCCAGGTTTCCATTTTGCTGTTCTGTCCTTTCAGTACCAGTTCTCCACCAATGTCAATCATGTAGTTCTTGATACCTTTGCGGTCGAACAACCGTGCCACACAGTCTACACCAAATCCTTTGGCGATAGAGCTGAAGTCTAGCATCATGCGCGGGTCAGCTTTAACTACTTCTCCTTCTGAATTAAGCTGTACTTTGTCGATACCTACAAACTGACGCAGGCTGTCGATGGTCAGCGAATCTGGAAACTGAGAGTGCTTGAAGCCGAATCCCCAGGCATTGACTAACGGAGCCACGGTTACATCGTAAGCCTTTCCGGTTTCGTTGGAGATTTCTTTGGCCATATTGAATACATACACAAACAGGCTGTCGGCGTGCATGTCCGTATTGTGGTTGATGCGGGTAATGACCGACTGCTTGTTGAACGGCGACAAAGAGTTGTCTACTTTCTGCAGTTCTTTCTCAATCTCTTCTTTCAGGTTTTCGGATGACTGATAAGTAATTTTATAGACCGTACCGAATACCAGTCCCTGGTCGGTCTGGTAAGGAGATTGTTTTCTCAGAATCAGTACCGTTCCTACGATGAGCAGCACAAGAAACGGCAACTGCCATTTTAAGTTGTTTTTGTTCATGATTTTATTGCAAGAATAAATGTTCTACTAATATTTTGATACCGATGCCAATCAGTACCAGTCCTCCGAAGATTTCCACCCGCAGGTGAAAACGCTTGCCGAAGAATACGCCGATGAGGCTTCCTGCTAGTGAGAGTACGAAAGAGGCAATTCCAATACTGGTCAGAGGCATCCAAAGACTTTCCAGTTGTTTGAATCCGGCAAAGGCAAACGAGATACCGATGGCCAATGCATCAATACTGGTGGCTACAGCCAATGCCAGTGTCACTTTCAGGCTGGTAGGGTTGAAGGAAGCAGTCTCTTCTTCTTTAAACTGCGCACGTATCATGCGGATACCTAAAAAAGCCAATAGGGCAAAGGCAATCCAATGGTCGTAGGCTTCAATCAGGTGCTGGAAACGGCTGGCACCTAACCATCCCAAGAAGGGCATCAGTGCCTGAAAAAGTCCGAAGAAAAAAGCCATTCGTAAAAATGTGCCCCATTGGATACGGTGCAGAATAATTCCGCTGGTTACGGATACGGTGAAACAGTCGATAGCCAGACTGACGGACAATAAGATGGTTTCAATTAAATTCATGTGAATCAGAAAGGTAAGTTGTAAATGAGATTATACGTCAAGTTAAAGCTGCTTCCGGCATTTTTCCCGAACCCGGGCACATACCATGGAATGGAATTGTCATGACCTTCCACGTTCATTCTCATTTTATATCGCACGCTCCAGCCCATGCAGAAACCTTTGTATATTTTTACTTTAAGTCCGAGCACTCCTTCCAGCCAGCTGGCACTGCTCTTCATACCGGAATAAGCAAACGGATAGGAGATTTCTCCACCATAGTTGGGGTCGGTCATGCTGGGGCCGTCCACATCATAGCTGAAAGAACTCATGCCGTAGCGAAGACCTACATACAAATAGCCCGGGAGATGTGTCTTTTTGTAAAATACATTATAGTCCATTCCGATACGGAAATAAGGAGCGGAAGTCTTGTAGTGCAGGTTGTTTCCGTCATTTATGGCATCTGCCTTTCCGTATCCCACTTCAATGACGGGAAGAAAGCGATTTTTCAAGTTGGCTTGTACGGCAATTTCACTGTTCAGGATGTCGCTGCCTAACAGGTAACTTCCCAGTCCGGCAATTTCCACTCCTATGCTCGTGCCCTGATAGAACGGAACAGGCTCTGTCTGTTCAGCTTTCTTCTTGTCTTCCTTTTTAATCTCTGCGGGAGTTGCTTTATGTACGCCCGGTTTCTGTGCCTGCAAGGGAGAAAGCAAAAGACAGCTACTCGTTAGTATCAGAAATAGTGAAATATATCTTGAAATTCTCTTTCTCATAATTATCTATGTTCGGATTGGTAATGACAAGCGAATCGAGCATACGGGTAGTAGTTTCCGCACCGGTAACTTCATAAAACATCATGGTACCGCAATCCAGGTTGATAAAGTAAGGAATATTGCGGTGGGTGATTGTAAGGACGTCTCGCTGGCGGTTGGCATACTGAAGGATAAACCGGGTTTGTTCTCCGTAGCTGAGCGGCAGGCTGAGCGTACTTGTGTTGGTTGATTTATTGATCAGCGTGTCGTAAATTGTCGTATCAGCGGTCTCCAACTGCCCGATGACCGTCAGTGTATCGGTGTACTGCACAGACCGTCCATATTGGTCTACAAATGCAAACTGGGCATACGCCAGCGCATTGGGCGGACAGTTTTCCACTTCACAAGCTGGAAAAAAGGAAACGACTGCCACCAAGAGGATACCTAATACAATCGGTAGTTTCTTCATTATTCAATTTCTTTCTCGATTTGATAGTTATTTCTTTCAGGAGAATTGCGTGCAATCAGCTCTCCGATAAATCCGGCCAGGAAAAGCTGGGTTCCCAATATCATGGTGGTCAGTGCCAGGTAGAAATAGGGACTTTCAGTTACCAGGCGATAAGGATTGCCGCAATACATGTCATAGAGTTTGGTGGCACCTACCACAATGACAGCGATAAATCCCAGGATGAACATGATGGAACCTAAGAAGCCGAAGATGTGCATCGGTTTCACGCCGAAGGTAGACAAGAACCACAAGGTAAGCAAATCCAGGTAGCCATTGACGAAACGGTTCAGTCCGAACTTGGTCTTTCCATATTTGCGTGCCTGATGATGTACAATCTTTTCTCCGATACGGTTGAAACCGGCATTTTTAGCCAGGTAGGGAATGTAGCGGTGCATTTCGCCGTACACCTCAATGTTTTTCACTACGTCCCGGCGATAGGCTTTCAGTCCGCAGTTGAAGTCGTGCAGATTATGTATTCCCGAAACCGCACGTGCAGTAGCATTGAATAGTTTGGTCGGGATTGTTTTCGACAGCGGGTCATAGCGCTTCTGTTTCCATCCGGAAACCAAGTCATAGCCGTCTTCTGTAATCATGCGGTAAAGTTCCGGAATCTCATCCGGACTGTCCTGTAAGTCAGCATCCATGGTGATGATTACATCTCCCTCTGCTTTCTTGAATCCGCAGAATAAGGCAGGTGATTTTCCATAATTACGGCGGAACTTGATGCCTTTCACTTCTTTTGACTTCCGGCTAAGTTCTTCGATGACCTGCCAGGAGTGGTCTGTACTACCATCATTTACAAAGATAACTTCGTAGGTAAAATGATGCTCATGCATTACGCGTTCAATCCAAGCATACAGTTCGGGTAAGGACTCCTCTTCATTATATAGAGGTACGACTACAGATATATCCATATTTATATTGCTAAAGCGATTAGTTTTTCTTTTTCATGACTACCAGACCGGTGGGAATGGCTAACAGAATTCCATAGAAGAAGTTCTGCGAAAGCAGCTGAAAGGTCAGTTGCAAAGAACTGAGAGAAGAAATGACATTCAGACTGCCGATAAGTTGTTCTACGGAAATCTTCATGTCGCCGGTTACGGAATCCTTTATAGTTTCCAGTTGGTCCAGATACGTATTCAACAAGTAACCCTGATCAATGAAGCGGAAATACACGTAGTGTGCCAGCGCTGTCAGGATAGAAGCAAAAAGATACATCAGAAAGCAGAAACTGAAAGCCTGAGTGAAAGAAAAATTGCCTTCATGATACTGGTTGCGGTAGCGGCGTGCATAAATGTAGCCTAACACCGGTACAAAGAGGGTCATCAGGATAAACAGGAGCTGAAGCAACGGGATGGAAAAGCCTATGGGGAGGAAGATAAATTTGAAAATCCAGAACAATCCCATGTAAGTTCCAAACCGCATGGCGTATTCCTGTAAGGTTATCGGTCTTTCTGTTGTCATGATAGTTACGTTTGATAATGGTTACAAAAGTAGTCTTTTTCAGTGAGCTGTGGTATATAAAAAGACTGAAAAATCATATTCTTTACCATTTTGGTATATTTTTTTTCATGAAGGTATTGCGTATTCAAAAAAAATGCCTACCTTTGCACCCGCAATCGAGAAACATCGATAAGATGTCTGTCGAGAACATGTTGAAATACGGGTAAGTCCCATACGGCCAGCTCCCTTCGAATCCTCCAGGGCTTGATCGCAGCA
>ERZ772901.2662-NODE-2662-length-10870-cov-10.344059_pt1 | contig 10870 bp, 10 predicted proteins | sample MGYA00512123_ERZ772901 | MGnify/ENA primary metagenome ERZ772901 (study PRJEB29015, sample SAMEA2737711) | human gut metagenome | biome: human gut; feature: human-associated habitat; material: faeces | place: China | collected 2012 ...
GTATCAAAAATTCGGGCGTTTGTATAGGCTTTTTTGAGAAACTCCGAACTTTCTTGCCATTTTGTTACCTGAAATGTGGTCTGTGCAACCGCAAAAATGGGCTTTTGGGGGTCAGAGGGGCCTTTCCAGGCCTTCAGCTCGTCCAGATCGCTGAACACAAATACCTCTCCCCGGGTATGGCCCACGATGCCCTGCACTTCGGGGTGGGCAGCATCACCGGCCACCAGAAGCACCGCGCCCTCGGCCTCGGCCCGGGCGGCAATGCTCTGGATCTTCTTCACAAAGGGGCAGGTGGCATCGTGGTAAACAAGGCCGCGCTGCTCCAAAGTATCATAGATGGTGCGGGGCACGCCGTGGCTGCGGATGATGACCTCGTACCCGGTGGGGATATCGTCCACGGTATCGGCCACCAGCGCACCGCGCCTTTCCATATCGGCCACTGCCTGCGGGTTATGGATCAGCGGGCCCAGCGTTGCCACCTTATGGCCCTCGTTCAGCAGATTGTAGGTCAGCTCCACCGCGCGGTTCACGCCAAAGCAGAAGCCGGCGGTCTTGGCAAGACGAATTTCCATAGCGTTTCTCCTTCTCCAAACCTCTTACTTCAAATTCTCCCAGGCATCCAGCAGTGCCTGCTTATTGGCCCGGAGCACCTTCATATCCCGGCGGCTCTCCATGGCGAACTGGGCGGCGGGCATCGGCTCGCCGTAGATGACGTTCACCCGGCAGAACAGCCGCATCTTCCCGTCCGGCGTATCGTAGCGGATGCGCACCGGCACTACATCCACCCCGGCCTGCGCCGCAATGACAAACAGGCCGCTCTTGGGCGGCAGGAGCCTGCCCTCTTTTTCGCGGGTGCCCTCCGGGAAGATGAGCAAAGTCTCCCCCGCCCGGCAGGCCTCCACGGTCCGGTCAATGATCTCCAGCTCCTCCTTGGTGCCGCGCACGCAGAGCGCGCCGCAGCAGCGGAAGAACCAGGTGAGCAGGACGTTGATCTCAAACAGCTCCTTTTTGGCAAAAACGAGCATCCGCCTGCCCCAGAACCGGCTGATGACGATGAACACCGGGTCAATGGCTGAAACGTGGTTGGGGGCAATGATGCAGCCTTTGGTCTGCACCTTGCGCAGGTTCTCGCGGCCAACGGTATGGACCCGGAAGCCGATGTGGAACACCAGCCAGGCCAGCGGCAGCAGTATGTAATATAGTACCATTTAATTAACCTTTTCTGCAATAATCTTTTTCATCGCCGCAAGGCTCTGCTCAAAGTTGAGGTCAGAGGTATCCAGCAGCACTGCATCCTCGGCCTGCTTCAGGGGGGCGGCGGCACGGTGGGTGTCCTGATAGTCCCGCTGCTTCACATCAGCCAGCACATCCTCAAAGGCGACCTCCATGCCCTTCTGCTGGTATTCCAGCCAGCGCCGTCTGGCCCGGGCTTCGGGGGCAGCGGTCAGGAAGATCTTGACAGTGGCATCCGGCAGCACCACAGTGCCGATATCCCGGCCATCCATCAGGACGTTCTGGGTCTTGGTCATGCCGCGCTGCAGCTCCAGCAGGAAGGCGCGGACTTCCGGGTTGGCACCCACGGCAGAGGCGGCCATGCCGGCCTCCTCCGTGCGGATGGCGGTGCTCACGTCCTCACCGTTCAGATAGATATGCTGCTCCCCGTCAATGCAGTCCACCCGCAGGCCGATCTCCGGCAGCAGAGTGTTGACCGCCGCATTGTCCTTCGGGTCCACGCCCTTGCGCAGGGTATACAGGCCGATGGTGCGGAACATGGCACCGGTATCCACATAGATGTAGCCCATCTCTGCGGCCAGCCGCCGCGCCAGGGTGGATTTTCCTGCCCCCGCAGGGCCGTCGATTGCAACTGAAACCATTTGATACGCTCCTTTTATAATATAAGCTTTTCTTTCATCGGTCAGTATAAACTTTACGTAATGCCAAGGGCTCCCCTACTAGGGGAGCTGGCATCAAGCGAAGCGCAGATGACTGAGAGGTTTAGTCCAGATTCCTCGCAAAGCTCTGCGCCGTACAGAAAGCGATCTGCAGGTTGTAGCCGCCGGTATAGGCATCCACATCCAGCACCTCACCTGCAAAGTAAAGGCCCAGCGCCTTCTTGCTCTGCATGGTCCTGGGGTCCACCTCCCGCACGGACACGCCGCCGGAAGTGATGACCGCATGGGCCAGGTCGCCCCGGGCATCGATGGGCACGTTCCAGTGCTTCATCAGGCGCACCAGCTCCCGCTTCTGCTCCCGGGTGATCTGGTTGGCCTTTGTGGCAGGATCAATGCCCCAGCGTGCCACCATGACCGGCTGCATACTGGCAGGCAGCAGCTTGACCAGCGCCCCCTGGGCGGCATGGTTGGCCAGCAGGGCAAAATCCCGGGTGATGCGGTCATAGAGCTGCTCCTCGCTCAGGGCGGGCTTCAGGTCGATCTCGGCGTGGTACTTGTGTTTTTTCATATCGCCCAGATGGCTGGACGCGCTCAGGGTCAGCGGGCCGCTGATGCCAAAGTGGGTGAACAGCATCTCGCCCTGCTCCTCAAAGATGTCCTTGCCGTCCTCAAAAAGGGTCAGGGTCACATTTTTCAGGGCAAGCCCCATCATCTTTTTGCAGTCCGGATCATGGCTGACCAGACTGACCAGACTGGGCACCGGCTCCACAAGGGTGTGCCCGGCCTGCTGAGCCAGCCGGTAACCGTCACCGGTGGAGCCGGTGGTGGGGTAGCTCACACCGCCGGTGGCCACCAGCACGGCATCGGCCCGGTATTCTTTCCCGGAAGTCCCCCGCACACCGACACACCGCAGGGCAGGCCCGGCTTTTTTCTTTTTGGGATGGCGCGGATTTTCCGGCACGGCAGGGGCGGCTTCCGGCTCCGGGGGCAGCTCTTCCAGAAGCAGCTTTTTTGCCCCGTCATAGACGATCTCCGCGTCCTGTGCGTAGCGGAGCAGTGCCTGCCGGATCTCTTCGGCTTTGTCGGACACCGGGAACACCCGGCGGCCGCGCTCCACCTTCAGCTCCACGCCCAGGCTCTCGAACAGCTCCATGGTCCTGGCGGGCGGGAACGCCCCCAGCGAGGAGAACAGAAAGCGCGGATTGGTGCGGACATGGTGCAGAAACTCCTCCGCAGTGCAGTCGTTGGTCACATTGCAGCGCCCCTTGCCCGTGACCAGGATCTTCTGACCGGGCTTGTCGGTATGCTCCAGCACCGTTACCTGATGCCCCTGCCGCACAGCGGCCCCCGCCGCCATCAGCCCGGCCGCACCGGCCCCCACGATCAACACCTTTGCCATTCTGGTTCCTCCCGCAATTCACTGCCTGTCGAAATTTGTTCTAGTTTATCATACCAGAATCGGCCCGCAATTGCAATCTGCATTCCTTTGGAAAGGCACAGAAAAGCGGCAGACGGTCGCGTCTGCCGCTTTGGGTCACTGCATCAGTTTTGCGGGGTCAAGATAACTGTCGTCCTGCTTCACTTCCAGATGGATATGGCTTTCCTCGGCGCATTCACAGCTGACGCTGCCCACTTTGCCCAATGTCTGCCCGGCACTGACCGTCTCGCCCTCTTTCACAGCCGGGCTGGCCACGCCGCAGAGCCGCCAGACACGGCCCGCACTGTCCTTGATCGCCACAGTGGGGCCCCAGCTGCCATCGGAACCGGCCAGCACCACCGTGCCCGCCGTAGGACTCTGGACGGCAGCATCCTTTGCGCAGGCATAGTCGATGCCGTTGTGGGTGCGCCAGTCGCCCAGGGTCTTGTTGTAGACCAGCTCATCGCCGCTGTATCCATTGAGCACCCTGCCAGAGACCGGCTGCGTGGAAGCAGGCGCTGCCGAACTGCTGGCAGGCGAGGATGCACCTTGCAGCGCGGATGGTTCGCGCACCGAGCCAGAGCCAGCCTGCGGCACAGAGGAGGCCGAAGACGCACTCCGCGATGCCGAGGAGGCCCCCTTGGGCACATTGCTTACACTGTTTGCGGCGGGTTCGGTCGGCCATTCCCATGTTGTTTCGTCCTCCTGTGGCGTGGTGGTGGAAAGCCCCTCATCGATGCCGGGGGCCGTGGATGTGCTGTCCGGTGTCTTCAGGCCCGAAAGGTTCTTGTCCAGCTCGTCGCGCACGGTGCGCACCGCCCAGACCCCCGCCGCCGCTGCCGCCACCAGACAGGCCAGCAGTACCAGCGCAAACCCTTTGTCCCGCAGAAATTTCCTGATCTGTTCCATGTTCGTTACTCCAATCCGTCATGGTTTCGCTTGATTTTCTGATTGCAGTATGCGATTCCGGAACCGGGTTTATACACATTTTATAAAAAGAAAACCCTCTCCGTCAAAGCCTGAGGCCTTGACGGAGAGGGCTGAAGAAATACAAAGATCAGCTGCGGCGGCGGTTGTTGCCCATCAGGCGGACAACATACAGGAAGATGTTGATGAAGTCCAGATACAGGGTCAGCGCGCCATAGATGGAAGCCTTTTCGGCCACCTCAGCATCAGCGGAGTAGTAGCTGTACATCTGCTGCAGCTTCTGGGTATCGTAAGCGGTCAGCAGCATGAACACCACCAGACCGATGCCGCAGTAGAGCACCGAGCCGCCAAAGCCGAAGCCGAACAGCATTCCCACAAAGCCGGTGATGATCATGGCAACCAGAGCCATCATCAGGCGGGGGCCCCAGCCGGTCAGGTCCTTATGGGTGGTGGTGCCGTAAACAGCCATCAGCCCGAAGTAGAGGGACGTTGCCAGCAGCGCCATGATCAGGGTGCTTGCCGAGAAAACAAAGAAATAGTAGCTCAGCACCATGCCGTTGAGCAGTGCATAGCCAAAAAAGGCCGCGCGGGCAGCTCCCACCGACATAGTCTGCACCCGGGAGCTCAGCACGAACACCAGCGCCAGCTCCGCAATGGTCAGCACAAGATAGAGCGAATCGACCAGATAGATGAGCGAGGTCGTCGCAGTGAGATAGGCCATGGCGAAGGTGATGAGCAGGCCGCAGGCCATCCAGCGGTAGGTGCGGGTCATATAGTCCGATGCGCTCATCGTGGGCTCCGCATAGCCGCGGTCATAATTTCTGTAATCCATTGTGGAACTCCTCCAGTCTTTTTGCCGGGGCGGGCATTCCGCCTTGCTCCGGTCTACGTTTTATAGTATACTGCATAGAAATGAACGTTTCGTGAAAAAGGCTGTGATATTGTATGTCTCTTGGACTTTATCTGCATATTCCCTACTGTTTTTCCAAATGCCGGTACTGTGATTTCTATTCCGCCCCCGGCCAGCGGGGTGTACCGCCAGAGTATCCCGACGCGCTGCTGCGGGAGCTGCACCGGTTTGCGCCGGATACTCCCCTCCGGCCCGATACCATTTATTTTGGCGGCGGAACCCCCAGTTTACTCACACCCGAGGATGTTTCCCGCCTCATAGACGCTGCCCAGCCCCTGCCCGGGGCGGAGATCACCCTGGAAGCCAACCCGGAGACGGTCACCGAAGAAACACTGCGCGGCTTCCGGGCGGCGGGCGTCAACCGGATCTCGTTCGGGGTGCAGTCGGCCCGGGACAGCCAGCTCAAAACGCTGGGCCGCCCCCACACGGCCAAACAGGCCCGGGCGGCGTTCGCGGCGGCCCAGCGGGCAGGCTTTACCAACATCAGCGGGGACATCATGCTGGCACTGCCCCACTATACGCAGGCCGAGTTTGATGAGACACTGGAGCTCATCGAGAACGGCGGGGCCACCCACGTCTCCGCTTACCTGTTAAAGATCGAGCCGGACTCCGCCTTTGGCCGCAAGCCGCCGGAGGGCCTGCCCACTTCCGACGAGGCCGCTGATTTTTACCTCTACGCCGTGGAGCAGCTGGAACACCACGGCTACCAGCAATACGAAATTTCCAACTTTGCCCGCCCGGGCTATGAGGGGAAGCACAACCTCATCTACTGGGACTGCGGGGATTACCTTGGCCTCGGCCCAGCGGCCCACTCCTGCATGGGCGGCAAGCGTTTCTACTACCCGCCTGATACGGATGCCTTTTTACACGATACCGCTGCCCCGGTGCTGGACGGCAGCTGCGGCGCGGAGGATTATCTCATTTTGCAGCTCCGCCTCCGCAAGGGGTTGAATCTGGAAGCTTACAAAAACCTCTACGGCAAGGAGTTCTCCACAGCACAACTTGCCTTCGTGCAAAACTGCGTCAAGGCTGGGTACGCCAATTTTGATGGCAAGACCCTGGCCCTGACCCCCGCCGGGCTCATCGTGCAGAACACCATTTTGGCGGAGCTCTTATAATCTTATCAAGAACAGCCCCCGCAGGCTTGCCGTAGGTCCGCGGGGGTCTTTCATTCCGCCAATTGGATCACCGGCCAGCCCAACGCCGCGATGGCGTCCCGGTCATGGGTGGCGAGGAGGACATTTTTGCCGCCGCCTCGCTCCCGGATGAGCGCGGCGGCTTTTTGCAGGGTCTCCGGGTCCATCCCGGTGAACGGCTCGTCCAGCAGCAGGGTGTCGCTGGGGGCCAGCAGCGCCCGCAGGAGAGCCACCCGGCGCTTCTGGCCGCCCGAGAGCTTTCGGGCAGGCAGGACGAGGGCCGTCGAGTCTAATCCAAGTTGTTGAAAACAGATTTTAATTTGCTCTTTGTATTGTGTTTCCAGTCCCGGAAGCACCAGTGCCACGTTCTGGACGGCATTCAGCTGAGGGCAGAGGCGGTCTTCCTGAAAGACGGCGCTCACCTGCCCCACCCCCTGCACACTGCCGGAGGTAGGCGTTTCCAGCCCCATGAGGACGCGCAGGAGGGTGGTTTTGCCCCAGCCGCTGGGGGCCCAGAGGACGACAGGCTCCTCCACTGTAAGATTCAGGTCTTCAAAGAGCGTTTTCTCTCCAAAGCGTTTTGTCAGGTGCAAAATTTCCAGTTTGTTATGCTGCATCATACCGCCTCCTCGCCCAGTACCCGGGCCACCGCCTTGTCCAGCAGGGCCAGAAACAGTTTTTCAAAGGCCGCGCTCAGGACGATGATGACGAACGTCCAGGCAAACAGCTCCCCGGTGGAAAGGGTGATTTTGGCCCGGTAGAGGGCGTCACCGATGCTGCCGTCCGGCAGGCCGATGACTTCCGCCGCCACGCCGCTCTTCCAGCAGATGCCCAGCGCCACGCTGCACCCCTGCCGGAACGCGGGCAGCACCGCCGGGAGCCAGATGGCTTTCACCCGCCGCCCCAGCGGCAGGCGGAACACCCGGGCCATTTCCAGCAGCTGCGGGTCGGCACTTTCCAGCCCGGTGCGCACCGCGCCGTACAGCACGGGCAGCACCATTAAAAAACTGATGAGGATGGAGAGGCTTTTGCCGCTGACCCACACCAGCGCCAGAATGATAAAGCTTGCCACCGGCGTGGCCTTGACCAGCTGCATCACCGGGGCCAGCATGGCGTCCACCCAGAGCCAGCGCTCCGCCGCCACAGCCAACAGCACACTGCACACCCCGCCCAGCACAAAGCCCAGCAGAATGTGCCCGGCGCTGAACGCTACCCGCTGCCAGAACTCTACCTGGGGCAGTAGCTGCACCAGCGTGCCAAAGGCCTGCAGCGGCGACACCAGAAACACCTCCTGCCCGATGGCCATGGCAGCCCCCTGCCACACCGCCAGCCAGAACACCACCGCCGCCAGCCAGAGGCGGCTTTTTTTTGTCTGTTTCATATTGCTTCCTTTCTGTTCATTCCAAATCCTTTTTCAAGATATCATATCATCTGATAGAATACAAGCTTTCATCTTTTCTTTTCTTGACATGAGCGCTTTTGTACACTAAACTGAAAGTCAGAAACCCACACCGGGCTGTCCTGCCCGGCAGAAAGGACGATGCTTCATGCAAACCAACACCCTCCGCGGCAAAAAACTGCTGCTGATCGGGTTCACCCTCTTTTCCATGTTTTTCGGAGCAGGCAACCTGATCTTTCCGCCCTATCTGGGGGCACAGGCAGGCACCCGCCTCTGGCTGGCCTTTGCCGGGTTTGCCGTCAGCGCCATCGGCCTGCCCATTGCAGGCGTGGTGGCCGTAGCCCGGGCCGGGGGGCTGCCCCAGCTGGCCGAGCGGGTGCACCCCCGGTTTGCGCAGGTCTTCTCCATTCTGGTATATCTCTCCATTGGGCCATGCCTCGCCATCCCCCGCACGGCCAGCACCTCGTTTGCCATGCTCACTCCGCTGGTGGGGGAAGCCTCGTGGCTCCAATGGGCCTACTCCGCCCTCTTCTTTGCGGCAGCATACTGGATCGCGCTCCATCCGGAACGGCTCACCCAGCGGCTGGGCCGGGTGCTCTGCCCGGCCCTGCTGGCCCTCATCCTGCTGCTGTTTGCCGGGTGTCTATTCCGCCCGGCGGCGGCAGGCTACGGCACCCCGGCAGCGGCTTACGCTGCCCTGCCCGCAGCGCAGGGCATCCTGGACGGCTACCAGACCATGGACACCCTGGCCGGACTCAACTTCGGCTTCGTCATCGCCCTGAACATCCAGGCGCTGGGCATCACAGACCCCCGGGAGGTGGAACAGGGCACCATCCGGGCCGGGTTCGTGGCCGCCGGGCTGTTTGCGGTGGTCTACGCCATGCTCACCCACATCGGCGGCATTGCCGGGGCGGCTTTCCCCGGCTGCGAGACGGGTGCTGAGACCCTGACCCGGCTGGCCGATTCCCTCTTTGGCCGGGTGGGGCAGGTGCTGCTGGGGGCCATCTTCGTCATCGCCTGCTTCAACACCTGCGTGGGGCTCATCTCCAGCGTCGGCGAATATTTCCACCAGCTGCTCCCCAGGCTCTCCTATCCGGCCTGGGCCGCGTTCTTCGCCCTGACCAGTATGCTCTTCTCCAACATCGGGCTGGCAGGGATCCTCAGGCTGTCCGTTCCCGTCCTCAACGCCATCTACCCGACGGCCATCGTCCTCATCTTCCTGTCGTTCCTGCCCGGGGCTTTCCAGCACCGCCCCGTCTACGGCTGGGCCATTGTCCTCACTGCCCTGCAGAGCATCCCGGCCGCCCTCCCGCTCGGCCCGGTGGCTGCACTGGCCAACAACCTGCCGCTGGGTGCCCTCGGTTTCGGCTGGGTGGTGCCTGCCCTGGCAGGCGTCCTCCTGGGGAAACTGCAGAGCCGCCGCGCCTGATACCAAAAAAGCTGCCGCACCACCTCGTGCGACAGCTTTTGTTTTTCGGGAACTTACTGGAACAGCTTCTTCACTTTGTGCTGCACCTGCTGGGTCGTCGTGGGTTTGACCCAGTAGAAGTTGTCGTCCGGCAGCTTGCCGCCCACGGCTGCGGGGGAAGCATCGTAGAGCACCTGCAGGTAGGCAGAGATGTCTTTCTTCATCTCCTCGCCGCGGCGGTAGACGATGTTGCACTTGGGCAGAGCCTTTTTGGCGATGGCAGCCTTGGCCACCACACCGATCTCTTCACAGAGGGCGGCGGTGCCGTCGATGTCGGTGTTGGCGGCGTTGACGCTCTTCTCATAGTCATTCAGGAACGCCTGCACCACGTCGGGGTGATCCTCGGCGTAAGCGGTGCGGACCACCGTGACGCCGGTGATGAGCTGGGTATCACAGACCTTGTTCCACTCCTTGGTCAGGTCGAGGACCACACGGAGCTCGCTATCTTTCATCTGGGCAGCGGTGACATAGGGCTGGGGCAGCACGGCGATGGCGTCTTTCTTGGTGGCGGCCATCTGAGCGGTGACCTCAGAGGCCTCGCTGTAGTATTCGATCTTCACGTCCTTATCGGGGTCCAGGCCGTTCTTGGTGAGCAGGTAACGCAGGACGTACTCCGGCGTGGTGCCCTTGCCCGTGGAGAGGATGGTGCGGCCTTTCAGGTCTGCAAAGCTGTGGACGGTGTCACCCTTTTCCACCACATACAGCACGCCCAGCGTGTTGACGGCCAGCACCTGGATGCCGCCGTTGGTCTTCTGGTAGAGGGTTGCCGCCAGGTTGGCCGGGATGGCCGCCATGTCCAGATTTCCCTTGATGAGCTTTGGCACGATCTCATCGGCCGCGCCATAGAGCTGCAGGTCGTAATCCATGGCGGCGGTGCCGTTTTTCTCCATGGAGAGCAGATTGACCAGACCCATGGTGGTGGGGCCTTTCAGGCCCGCGATGCGGAGGGTCTTGGCCGACAGCGTTTTTGCCGAGGCCCCGCAGGCCAGCAGGCTGACCAGCATGACCACCGACAGCAGCAGAGATGTCAGTTTTTTCATCATCAGAAACTTCCTCACTTTCTATTTTTGCCCTTGCGAGAAATAAAATTTGCAAAAACATTTGCTTTACGGGCTCAAGTTTACTATAATGAAAGAAAAAATACCGTTGCGCACGCAACGGAATTGCAGATGGGCGGTGAGGGCCCGGGTCAAACCTCACGGAATGGATATGGAAAATTACCTGCCGCTGTTACAAACCACTTCACTCTTTGCCGGGCTGGAACAGCCTGCCCTGCGGATGCTCCTGCGGGATCTGTGCGCCGTGGTGCGCAGTTATGGCCGGGGCGAAACGCTGGTGCAGGCCGAGCACTCCAACCGCCGGGTGGGGGTGGTGCTCTCGGGCACCATTCAGGCCTACCGTCCCGCGCCGGGGGGCACCCACCTGCCCATCACCCACATGGGGGCAGGGGGCGTCTTTGGCGATGTGCTGGGCGGCTCCAGCCTGGCCAGCCCGGTAACGGTGGTGGCCGAGTGCCCCTGCGAGGTACTGCTGCTCCCCTATGACCGGCTGCTCCAGCCCGGCAGCGACCCCGCCCGCCAGCAGGTGCTGCAAAATCTGGTACGGACCATCAGCGATAAATATTTCCTGCTCTCCCGCCGGGTGGACCTGCTCATTTTAAAGAGCCTGCGGGCCAAGGTGTGCGCCTACCTCCTCAGTGAGGCCGAGTATCACCACAACAT
>ERZ772901.2668-NODE-2668-length-10860-cov-3.316613_pt1 | contig 10860 bp, 10 predicted proteins | sample MGYA00512123_ERZ772901 | MGnify/ENA primary metagenome ERZ772901 (study PRJEB29015, sample SAMEA2737711) | human gut metagenome | biome: human gut; feature: human-associated habitat; material: faeces | place: China | collected 2012 ...
CTGCGCACTCATGGAGGTTACCCACGAGCCAAGCTGTCGGCCGCCCAGAAAATACTCATTTGTCGTGCGGTTTTTGCCGACGAAATACATGCCTATGCAGAGCATAAAGATCAGGTAACAGCAGAATGCCGCTATTGTGATTATGCTGTCGAAAGTCATATGTTTTACCCTCCTAAAATTTCATTTTAATTATACACGGAAACATGCAATTTTGCAAGATTTCACGAAGGAAATTGCATCTTTAGCGAAAAATATACACTTTGCACAATTTTCCGCCAAGAAAAATGACAGCAGTTATCACAAACGCACCCAACATATCCTCATTCTGCAATATCGGACGAGTTCTCCTGCATGAGAAGGCGTCCGGCGGTGCGGTCGATGCCAATGGTGCCGAGCGGCGCAGTAATCAGGATGGCGAGCACCGCCACCGAAAGCACCAGCTGTCCGCACGGCAGACCCATCGACAGCGGCACCGAGCCGATGGCCGCCTGCACCGTCGCCTTGGGAAGATAGGCAAACACGCAGTAAAGCCTCTCTTTCGCCGTGAGCGGCGTTCTGACAAGGCAAAGGCACACACCCACGGCGCGGAAAATGAGCGCCGAGAAGATCATGCCGACCGCCGCAAGGCCCACGCCCGCCATATAGCGGATATCGACCGCCGCTCCGACGAGGACGAACAAAACGACCTCCGCCGCCAGCCATAGCTTGCCGAATTTTTCAGAGAGCCGCTTGGCAACGAACGGCGTGCACTTCATCTTAAGTAAGCACGCCATGCTGACGACCGCGAGCAGACCCGACACCGGCACGATGCCCTCGAGCCAGCCCTCCGCCGCGACGAGCAGCAGCGAGACCCCCAGCACGATAATGACCTTCATGCTGTTGCGGATGCAGTGCGATCGGGCATAGGCAGTCTCGAAAAAGCGGCTGAGCAACCACCCGACAAGCGCACCCAGCGCAACGCCGAGCACAATCGATGCAGGGATGCTCAAAAAGTCCGCGGCGTTGGCGCTGCCGCCCTGTGCCGTGTGCAGAAACGTTGTAAACAGTACAATGACGAAGATATCGTCGCACGATGCGCCGGCCAGGATCATCTGCGGGATGCTCTTGTCCGTTCCGCGGCCGCTTTCCATCAGCTGCACCATGCGCGGCACGACGACCGCGGGCGACACCGCCGCGAGCACCGCGCCCATGACAGCCGCCTCCGCGTGCGTGATGCCGAGGAAGCACGGCGCGAGCAGCACATAGCCGATGATCTCGCATGTTGCGGGCAGGCACGACATCAAGATTGCCGGACGGCCGACCTTTTTGAGGTCGCCCAAATCGAGCGACAGTCCCGCCTTGAGCAGGATAATAACGAGCGCGAGCTTGCGCAGGTCGGCTGAGATCGACAAAATCGAGCCGTCCAGCACATTGAGCACGCACGGCCCCAGCAGGATGCCCGTCGCCAGCATGCCGATGATGCGCGGCAGCTTCAGCTTCTGACACAGCGCGGCCAGCGCAAGGCCAACCAAAAAGACGAGTGCGAGTGAAGTTAACATAAATTTCCTCCTCCGGACACAAAAAAAGCTGATGCCCCCTGTGACCGTTCAAAATCACAGAAGTCATCAGCTCAAAAAAGCGGTTTCGGCAGTGCCGTGGGAGAACCTCATTCCCGATTGCGCAGTATAGCAAAGCGCGGGCAAAAATGCAAGCCCTTTTCAAAAATCAGCGCTCGAACGTCACCTGATAGGCCCCCAACACCTGCGTGCAGGGGATGACGGCGGCATTTTCGACCGTGAAAGCCGCCTTTTCATAGTGCGTCGTCTCCTCTTCGGGGATGGCGGGCAGCGTTTTGCCAAGGCTGACACCGTGCGCGCCGCCTGCAAAGCGCCAGGCGAATTCACAGTCGCAGAATTCCTTGTTTGCTGTGATCTTCTCCGCGGGCACGAGCGTAAACGTACCGTCTTTCAAGTAATAGCAGCCTACGTTGTCCTTTTCCGCAGGGCAGCCGCCCTCGATGCCGACGCCGGTGAACGAGATCGTCAGCTCCGGCAGCGTGAAGGTCGTCTTTTTGCCGTCCTTCGTAAAGGGAACATCGTCCCAGCGGCCGATGTTGACCCAGCCGCGATTGTCGGCTTTTTCCGCGGCAGTGTTGAACTCGAGAGCCCCCGTTTTGCCGTCGCGCACCTCCGCGTTGATGCGCAGCACCGGCCGCAGCGAGGCAAAGCCCTCTGGCAGCAGGGCGCGCAGACGGTCCTGCTCCGCGCCGTAGGCCATGACAAACTGTTCAACGATCATTGCGCTTCCTCTGTTTCCTTTTGTGCGCGCTCCGCGTCTTGCCTCAGCAGCCGCAGATAGGCGTCGAGATAGAGCTTGTGCGTCACGCTTAAAAGTGCCGAGCGCAGCAGTTCCTTTTCATCCGACTCGTCCTGTCCGACGCTTGCAAGATGGTCGCTCGCGCCGAAGACATAGCGGATGAGATTTTCAAATTCCTCGCAGAAGTAGTGATAAGCGGTCGGCAGATCGTAGGTCTCGTGCTGAATGCCGATCAGCGCGCGGATGTCGTCCATCGCGACGACGCTCTTGATGCACGAGACAAAGATGAGGTACGCAATGCTCTCCGCGCCGTAGGCCTTTTTCTCTGGCCCGGGGATGATCTTCTGCTTAACATAATTGCTGACCATCGAGGCCGTGATGGGACTGAGCCCGCATCCCGTGATGGATTGATTGACATAACGCGTCACCTGTTCAAGATACAGCCCCACGTCGGGGATCTCCCCGAGCCGCGGGATATGAAATCTTCGGACAGACTCCGCCAGACGGCTGCGCATATTTTCGTCCATAGCTGCTCCTCCGTTCAAACTGCGTTTTCATCATCTTAAACTGTGGTTAAAAAAATGTCAATAAGTTTTCCAAAAACCGATTGACAGTTATTGAAAATCGTTGTATTGTAGTCAAAGATAATTTCACCTGACAACAGGTTTTTGAATAACCGATTATTTTTTTGGAGGCTTTCCCATGATGAAACTGATCGCCGACTCCTCTGCCAACCTCACGATGCTGGAGGGCGTAACCTATCAGAGCGTGCCCATGACCATCCGCGCCGGCGAGCGCGACTTCGTGGACGATGAAACGCTCGACACGCACGAGCTGCTCGACTATCTCGCGGCCCATAACGGCAAATCCGGCACGGCCTGCCCCAGCCTCGACGGCTGGCTCAAGGCGTTCGAGGGCGCGGATGAGATTTTCGTCATTACCATCACAAGCAGCCTGTCCGGCACCTGTGCCTCGGCCATGGCCGCGCGCGACGTGTATCTCCAGTCGCATCCCGAGGTCAAAATTCACATCTTTGACACGCTGAGCACGGGACCGGAGATGCAGTTGCTCGCAGAGAAGCTCGCAGAGCTGCACGCCAAGGGCCTCCCCTTCGATGTGATCTGCGAAAAGGCACAGGAATATCTTGCCACCACGCACCTCTTCTTCAGTCTTAAGTCCCTGCACAATCTGGCGCAAAACGGCCGCGTCAGCAAAATCGCCGCGGGCGCCATCGGCATTCTCGGCATTCAGATCCTCGCCACCGCAAGTCTTGAGGGCACGATCCAGCCCGTTGAAAAATGCCGCGGCGAAAAAAAGACGTGCGCGGCGATGGTACAGAAGCTTCTGGAAGCTGACTACCACGGCGGCAAGGTGCGCATCCACCACGCCGAAAATCCAGAGGCGGCTGGGGCGCTCGCCGCTTCGCTGCGCGGGCACTTTCCCGAAGCAGACATTGAGATCCGTCCCTGCCGTGGTCTTTGCAGCTACTATGCCGAGCGCGGCGGCGTGATTGTCGGTTTTGAGACGATGTAAAACCGAACAGACAGCAAAAAGCAGACGGCCTGCGTGAGCCGTCTGCTTTTCTTTATCTCTGCCATTAGGCAGTTGGAGTGGTATCGGAGGTACTGTCGCCCGCTGGGGCGTTGCCGTCAGCGGGGCTTCCCTGCCCACTGGGCGGTGTGGGGCGCTCGCCGCTGGGCATTTCGGGCACTTCCCCGTCGGGAAGCTCTGACTTCTCGCCGTTTGGCATCTGACCGTCAAAGCTCTCGGGCGGTTCACCGTCTGGCTTCTGTCCGCCGCCGGGGAAGCCGCCGCCCATGCCCATGCCGGTGGAAACCGTCCCGCTCTGCGCGGTCCCTTCGGTGGAGCTGTCGCCCGCCTTGAGGGTATACGCACTGTCCGCCACCACATCGGCAGATGAGAAGAGGATGAAGTTCGCACCGCATCTGGCTGTGCCGCTGTACACAGCATTGCCGTCGGCGTCTTCAATCGTGAAATCCGCGTCCGCGGCGATCAGGCTGCTCTGCGTACTGCCCGGCATGCCGCCAAAGCCCGTTGAGCCGTAAATGACGCAGGGCTGCGCGGCCTCCAGGTTCATGCCCATGCCGCTGCTGCCGCCTGCGGCGAGCACCGTGCCGCCTGAGGCGGTGATGGTGCCGTCGGCGTCCAGCGGCTCGTTGTCCACCGTGTTGGCCGTCCAGACGATCACTGTGCCGCCCGTGATGGTCAGGTCACCGTTGGAGTCGAAGCCGTCGCCCGCGGAGGAATAGGCGTCGATCGTGCCGCCGGAGATCGTCATCGTGAAGTCATAGTCCGTCAGGTCGGAATTTGCCGCATTCAGGCAGTCGTCCGAGGCGTTGATCGTAATATCACCGGAGCAAACGTTCAGCTCCGCGCCCTCAAGGCCCTCGCAGCAATTCGTGATGTCGATCGTGGGGCCGTCCGTGCCGTCCGCACCGATGTTCAGCACCAAGTCGCAGTGAATGGCGTCATCCGCGGCGTCGATGGTCAGCGTGCCGCTCTCGACGTTCAAAAGCTGCTCGGCGTTGATGGCATCGTTGACGGGTGCATCGATATTCAGCGTCAAATCGCGGATCGTGAGCAACGCTTCGCCGTCCTCGTCCGTCGTCGCGCCGGATTTGATGCCGTTTTTGCCGTTGGCCGTGACGGTGAGCTCGCCATCGCCGCAGAGGGTGACTGTCGAGCCATCCTTACACTTAATGACGGCGTTTTCGGCATTTTCGTTTTCGGGGTAGTTGTCGTCATTGTTCTGCTCGGTATCGCTCAGGGAATTTTCCGTACCGTTGGAAACAAGGATGGTCACCTCGCTCGACTTGCCGCAGGTGATGGCGGCGGTGTTCTCACTCGTAAGTGTCAGGCCGTCCAGCACCAGCGTCACGCCGGTCGTACCCTTTTTCACCTTGATGGAGCCGTCCGCGCAGCTGCCGGAGACGGTGTAGGTACCACTCGACGTGATCGTGAGCGCCGTGCCGTCGATCTCGTAGCCCGTGTCCGTCTCGCCCGCAGCGGTCACGCCGCTGTCTGTAAAGGTAAAGGTCACATTGCTTGCCGTGTCCGCCGTACTATTATTTATCGTACCGGCGCAGGCCGTGAGCGACAGCGCCAGCGCCGACGCACACAGGAAAGGCAGTAGTTTTTTCATCATAATATCTCCTCAATCAATGATCTCGCATGGTCCCCCCGGGGCAGGCGCGAGCTTTTTCACTCTCTGCGCCCGCTCCTTTGAGCCTGGCGACAGCATACCCGCTTTGCCTAAAGGTTACCTAAAGAAAATAAAGATTTTACCTTTAGGTTTCTTTTAGGTTGCGCGTTCATACTTGAGCGCACAAAGGAGGTTCGACACCATGGCGATTCAATGCTGTTTTGAACGATATGAAAAGAAATACTGCCTGACCCTTTCCCAGCAGCGTTTTTTATTGGAGCGGATGACACCCTACATGAAAAAGGACGCGTACGGCGAGTACACCATCTGCAACATTTATTATGATACCGACGACTACCGCCTAATTCGCGCGTCGCTCGAAAAGCCCGTCTATAAGGAAAAGCTGCGCGTGCGCAGCTACGGCGTGCCGCAGGAGGACGGCAAGGTCTTCGTCGAGCTCAAGAAGAAGTTCGACGGCGTCGTCTATAAGCGCCGCATCACAACGGGCATCCAGAACATGGAGCCGTTTCTCTCCGGTGAGCTGCCGAGTGAAAACTTCGGCCAGATCGGACGCGAGATCGGCTATTTTCAGTCGTTTTATCACACCACGCCCAAGGTCTTCATCGGCTACGACCGGCTCGCCTTTGCGGGCATTGACGATCCGCAGCTCCGCATCACGTTCGACACGAACTTACGGTGGCGCGACACGGATGTCGACCTCCGCCTCGGCAACCACGGTGCACCCATCGCGCTGCCCTGCGGCGATGTGCTGATGGAGGTCAAGATTCCCGGCGCGTGCCCGCTGTGGCTCTGCCATCTACTCTCCGACGTCGGGGCGTTCTCCGCGTCGTTTTCCAAATACGGTGCCTGCTACCGTGACGAGTTGTCCGCAGGCGTCCACACGACCAATTTAAAGGAGGATACCTTCTGTGCTTAACTCGATCTTAGGAAGCGAATTGACGCTCGTCTCGTTTCTCATCTGTACGGCGGTGTCGCTGCTGCTCGGCGTCGGCACGGCGCTCGTTTCCATGTACCGTTCGCGTACGACGCAGAGCTTCGCTGTCACGCTCGCGATTTTGCCCGCCGTGGTGCAGCTTGTCATCATGCTGGTGAACGGCAACCTCGGCGCGGGCGTCGCCGTGGCGGGTGCGTTTGGGCTCGTGCGCTTCCGCTCTGCGCCGGGCACAGCGAAGGAGATTGGAGCGCTGTTCCTCGCGATGGCCATCGGCCTTGCGACCGGCATGGGCTATGTATGGCTCGCCGTCATGGCGTTTGTGATCGTCTCGGCGGTGATGCTGCTGCTCACGGCGGTGAATTTCGGCGGCGCGGACGAGCACAAGCGCGTGCTCAGGATCACGATCCCCGAAAGTCTTGACTACGACGGATTGTTCGACGATCTCTTTGAAAAGTACACCAAGTCCTGCGTGCTCGAGCGCGTGAAAACGAGCAACATGGGCACGCTCTACGAGCTCACCTACCGCGTCACGCTCCCTGATGACCACGCGCCCAAGGCGTTTTTGGACGAACTGCGCTGCCGCAACGGCAACCTCAACATCACCTGCGGGCGCGAGGCGACGAAAGACGCGCTCTGAGCCATCTTGATTTTTGCCCGCGCGCTCTTTATACTACACTTACTATCAGAATCAGAGGGGGGACCTTTTATGCGGCTGCTGATCGCAGAGGACGAGGTCGATCTCGCCGAGGCGCTGGCGGTCTTTTTTGAAAAAAATCACTTCTCCGTCGACGCTGTGCACAACGGCTTCGACGCCTATGAATATGCCTCGTCGGGCGCATACGACGCCGTCATTTTAGACGTGATGATGCCCAAGATGGACGGGCTGGAGGTCTGCCGCCGCATCCGCAAGGCGGGCAACACCCCGGTGATGATGCTCACGGCCAAGGGCCAGAAGAGTGACCGCATCACGGGCTTCAACGCCGGCGCAGACGACTATCTTCCCAAGCCCTTCGACCCCGACGAGCTCTTGAGCCGCGTGCGCGCCATCCTGCGCCGCAGCGAGGCCTACCAGCCGACGGTGCTCGCCTACGGCGATCTGACGCTCGACCCCGGCAGCGGCAATTTGAGCTGCGGGAAGGACCCCATCCGCCTGAGCGGGCGTGAGTTCCAGATCATGGAGCTTTTCATGCGCTCGCCGCGGCAGGTCTTTTCCGCCGAGCGCATCATGGAGCGCGTGTGGGGCTGGGATAATGAGGCGGAGATCAACGTCGTATGGGTGAACATCTCGAATCTTCGCAAAAAGCTCAAGTCCATCGGCTCGCACGTCACCCTGCAGGCAAACCGCGGCCTCGGCTACGTGTTGGAGGAGAGCGTATGATCAAGCGCCTGCGAAACCGCTTCATCCGTATCGCGATGCTCTCCGTCACGGCGGTGATGATGCTGCTGACGATCATTCTGAACGTCGCGAACTATGTCTCGACCGATTCCGACCTGAAGCAAACGCTGACGCTCATCTACGAGAACGCGGGCACCATCCCCCACTCGCGTTTCCTGCCGCCGAGCGGCTCGGACAGCGCCGGTGCACCCACGCCGCCGGAAAATGACGGCGGCAGCGGTGACACTGCCCCCGCGCCGCCCGACGGCGCAGACGATTCGCAGACGCCGCAGGCCCCGCCCGACGACAAAATCGCGCGGCGTGAGGGGCCGTTCACGGCGGAAACGCCGTTCTCCACGCGCTTTTTTGTCCTGCACTACACATCAAGCGGCACGCTGACACAGGCAGACCTCGACAATATCGCCTCCGTCACGGAGGATGATACGCAGGAATATCTCTCCGCCGCGCTCGCACACGGCGCGGGCTATGGCTACTTCAACAGTTATCGCTTTTTCGTCGCGCAGACGGATGACGGCGAGAATATCGCCATCTTCCTCGACTGCTACCACGAGCTGCGTGCGATGCGCGTGGTGCTCATCTGGTCGCTGCTCGCCGACGCGGCGTGCATCCTGCTCGTCTTCTTGCTTGTCGTGCTGCTCTCGCGCCGGGCCATCGACCCAGTGGTTCGCAGCGCGCAGCAGCAGAAGCAGTTCATCACCGACGCGAGCCACGAACTGAAAACACCCATCACCGTCATTGCCACGAGCCTCAAGGTGCTCGAAATGGAGACCGGCAAGCAGAAATGGATCGACAAGGCGATGGCGCAGACGGAAAAGCTCACCTCGCTCGTCAACTCGCTCGTCACGCTCTCGCGCATGGACGAGGAGGATTCGCCGCTCAGGATGGAGGAGTTCCCCGTGAGCGACACCGTGCGCGAAACGGCGGAAACGTTCGTCGACTTCGCCGCGTCGAAGGGGCACGAGCTGCGCCTTTCGATCACGGACGGCCTCACCTATCGCGGCGACGAATACGCCGTGCGCCAGCTCGTCTCGATCCTGCTCGACAACGCGGTCAAATATGCACTGCCGGATTCCCCCATTGAATTCTCGCTCGAAAAGGTGAAGCGCGGTGTCGTCCTCCGCTCGTCGAACGCCTGCGAGGATGTTGCTCCGGAAAACGCGCAGAAGCTCTTCGACCGCTTTTACCGTGCCGATCAATCCCGCTCGTCGGGCAGCGGCTTTGGCATCGGCCTTTCCATCGCGCGCTCGATCTCCGAGGGGCACCACGGCTCCATCCGCGCCATCGTGGACGACGGGAAGATCACCTTCACCGCCGAGCTCAAATAAACGGCTTTTGGGCAAAAAAACGCTTCGCAGAACTTCTGCGAAGCGTTTACCTTATCAAAGGCTCTTCTCCCCGCCCGTGACGGTCTCGATGGCGCAGGCGATAAACTTTTTCGCTGCGGGCGAGGCCTCCCTGAGCGACGGGACGGAGATGCCGAGCGTCACGAACTGCGGCGGGTCGAACGGGACCTCCGCCACCGTACCGCTCCACTTGCGCGAGATGAGCCGCTGGTTGAAGCTGACGCCGAGCCCCGCCTCGACCATGTTGTAGGTCGTGAAGCCGTCGCGCGTCGTAAAGCAGGTCTGCGGGTGCAGGTCATGCTGCTCGAGCAGGCGGTCCTGATCGGTGTCGTGATTGGGCGAGGTGTGGATGAACGGCTCGTTCTGCAAGCGCATAAGCGGAAAGGCATCCGCCTCTGCCAGCTCGTGTCCGCGCGGCAGCCACGCGACGAGCTCGTCACGAAAGACAGGCAGCCAGTCGTACTTGTCGCCGTGCATCTGCGCGCCGAAACAGCAGTCGACCGAGCGCTCGTTCAGCCAGCGCGCCATCTCGAGGTTGCCGCCCTCCTGCATTCGCACGGTCACGCCCGGATAGCGGGCGCGGAACGCCGTCAGGATCTCTGGCATCCACAGGGCCGAAATGCTGTAATAGCAGCCGATCGTCAGCGAGCCCTTTGACACGCCGCCGATCTCCGCGCTGAGCTGCTCGGCGTTGTGGTGCGCGCGCACGACCTCGCGCAGCAGCGGCAGCATGAGCTTTCCGTTTTCCGTGAGCTGCACGCCCTTTTTGCTGCGAAGAAACAGCGGAAAGCCGAGCTCTTCTTCCAGCGTGCCGATCATGCGCGTCACGCCCGACTGCGTGTAGCCCAAAAGCTCCGCCGTGGCCGTCAGGCTGCCGAGCTCTGCCGCGGCAAGGAACGCCTCGCATTTGACCGCTTCCATACACCCTCCTATCCATGATTTTATATCATGTTTTTCATTTCAAATAACCGTTTGCGTCATGTTTTTTCTTATTCTACAATAGCAGTCAGAAACCGTCAATCCTGTTTTTGAAACGAGGTCTTTTTTCATGGAGCATCGTCTTTCTTTTTCCTGCGACTATCTTGAGGGCGCGCATCCCGCCATCCTGCAGCGCCTGTGCGAAACGAATTTTGCGCAGACCGCCGGTTACGGCACGGATGAATACTGCGAATCCGCGCGCGAGAAGATCCGCGCCGCTTGCGGCGCGCCGAACGCGGAGATTCACTTCCTTGTCGGCGGCACACAGACGAACGCGACCGTCATCGACGCGCTGCTGCGCTCTTACGAGGGTGTGATCGCCGCGGACACGGGGCACATCAGCGTGCACGAGGCCGGCGCCATCGAGTTCGGCGGGCACAAGGTGCTCACGCTGCCGCAGGAGAACGGCAAGATCACCGCATCCCAAATCTGCGCACTGCTTGATCAGTACGAGGACGACGCGAACCGCGACCACACGGTCATGCCCGGGATGGTCTACCTCTCCCAGCCGACGGAGTACGGCACGCTCTATTCCAAAAAGGAGCTCGCGGCCATCAGCGCGCTCTGCCGCGAAAAGCGCCTGCCGCTCTATATCGACGGCGCGCGCCTTGCCTACGCGCTCGCCTGTCCTGAAAACGACGTGACACTGCGCGACCTTGCCGCGCTGTGCGACATTTTCTACATCGGCGGCACGAAATGCGGCGCGCTGCTCGGCGAGGCGGTCGTCATT